>Ga0207689_10004956_pt1 | contig 11990 bp, 8 predicted proteins | sample KBSMisM52_FD_184312 | JGI IMG/M metagenome (GOLD analysis project Ga0207689, IMG submission 184312) | Miscanthus rhizosphere microbial communities from Kellogg Biological Station, Michigan, USA - KBS Miscanthus M5-2 (SPAdes) (version 2) | ecosystem: Host-associated > Plants > Roots > Rhizosphere... | reverse complement strand
AAAAGCGCCGCAACCCGGGCACGGCACTCTCCGGTGGTCAGCAGCAGATAGTAGCGATCGGACGCGCCTTGATGTCCAATCCGAAGCTGCTCATCTGCGACGAGATATCGCTGGGGCTGGCGCCCATCGTCATCAAAGGCATTTACGACGCGTTACCGCGCATTACCCAAGACGGGTTGACTGTAATCGTGGTGGAGCAAGACGTTGGAACTGCACAGCGCGTGAGCAATCGGCTTTACTGCTTTCAAGAAGGCCGCGTGTCATTGCAGGGAGCCTCCGGTGAACTGACTCGCGACGAGATCTCGCGAGCGTATTTCGGCCTATAGGCATGGCATGATCGACTGGATCAACACGATCGCGCAAGGCTTGCTCCTCGGCGGACTCTATGCGCTGTTTGCCCTCGGGCTCTCGCTCGTGTTCGGCGTCATGAGATTGGTCAATATCGCCCACGGCGATCTGATCCTGCTGGCTGCGTTTCTGGCAATCGTCATTACGTCTGTACTGAACCTGCACCCCTTGCTGTCGCTGGCAATTCTGGTCCCGTTGATGTTCATCCTGGGTTACGTTCTGCAGCGTGGACTGCTCAATTTCACGCTCGGCCGCGACATTCTGCCTCCGCTGCTGGTGACCTTCGGTTTGTCGATCCTGATCCAGAACGGCCTGCTGGAAGTGTTCTCCGCTGATTCGCGTTCACTGCCCGGGGGCGGAATCGAAACAGCGAGCTTTCAGGTGACGGAGCACCTTGCCGTTGGCACGTTGCCGCTCATTATTTTTGCTACGGCGCTGGTTCTCACTGCAGCTCTGCAGCTGTTATTCGCCCGCACAGCGCTTGGACGTGCGTTCCGTGCGACCTCGGACGACCAACAGGCCGCCCAACTCATGGGCATCAACAACCGCCACATCTACGCGCTCGCGACTGCGGTGGCATTCGCAACCATCGCGGTTTCCGGTGTGTTCCTGGCGCTGCGCACCACCATCGCACCCACCGACGGTCCCGCGCAACTGCTGTATGGCTTCGAAGCTGTCATCATCGGCGGGCTGGGTTCGATTTGGGGAACGTTTGCCGGGGGCGTGATCCTGGGCGTGGCGCAGGCCATCGGCTTTCGCATGGATCCGGGCTGGGGTGTACTGTCGGGGCACGTGGCTTTCCTCGCGGTACTGCTGTTCAAGCCCACTGGATTGCTCGGGAAAGGAAGCTGAATGGACGCGAGCGGCTTTGTCGTTCAGCGACGCACACGCGCGAGTCAGATCGGAGCGATGGTGGCGATAGCATCAGTTGCCACGCTGATTGCCATGCCGTGGTGGGGCGGGTCCGATACCATGCGGTTATTCGTCGAGTTCGCCTGCTTCTTGGTGCTGGCACAGATGTGGAACCTGCTGGCGGGCTACGGCGGACTCGTTTCAGTGGGGCAGCAGGCCTATCTGGGCCTGGGCGGCTACGCGCTCGTCGTGCTGGCCAACAAGTTCAACGTCAATCCGTTTCTCGCTGTGCCGCTGGCGGGGGCCATCGCCGGCTTGATTGCAATTCCTACATCGCAGGTGGTGTTTCGGCTCCAGGGTGGCTACTTTGCCATCGGCACCTGGGTGGTCGCCGAGGTCTACCGCCTGCTGATCGCCAACACGTCCGCGATCGGTGGGGGCTCCGGCACCAGTTTGACCGCCATGCGCGGCATCCCGAAAGCGTTCCGAGAGTCGGTGACCTTCTGGATTGCGCTGGCCATGCTGGTGATCGTGCTGGCGTTGGTATATGTGCTGCTGCGCTCACGCTATGGGCTCGGACTCACCGCGATGCGCGATAGCGAGACCGCGTCCGAGAGTCAGGGCATCGCCGTCGGGCGCACCAAGCTCATCGTGTATCTGATCTCTGCCGTGGGCTGCGGGCTGGCGGGTGCACTTTATTTTCTCAACATATTGCGCATTTCCCCGGACGCGGCCTTCGGGGTGAATTGGAGCGCCTACATCATCTTCATCGTGGTGATCGGTGGCATCGGTACTATCGAGGGGCCGATCATCGGCACCCTTCTGTATTTCGTCCTTCGGCAGTTCCTAGGCGACTTCGGAACGTGGTACTTGATCATCCTCGGCAGCGTCGCCATCATAACCATGGTCAAGTTTCCCCATGGGCTGTGGGGATACGTTGCGCGCCGCTTCGATATTCAATTCTTTCCAGTCCAGCGCCGGATCTATTTCCCATCTGAAAGCCCCAAATGAATCACCGATTCCAAAGCACACACGGGAGTTCCAATGCCTGAAGCATTCATCTGCGACGCAGTACGCACACCGATAGGCCGCTATGGCGGTGGCCTCTCGTCCGTCCGCACCGACGACCTTGCTGCTCTACCGATAAAGGCCCTGATGGCACGCAATGGCAGTGTCGATTGGAAGGCGGTCGACGACGTCATTTACGGGTGCGCCAACCAGGCTGGCGAGGACAACCGCAACGTTGCACGGATGGCGGCGTTGCTGGCGGGATTGCCGGTGGATGTGACCGGCACTACCATCAATCGCCTATGCGGATCGAGCATGGACGCGGTGGGTACTGCGGCACGCGCCATCAAATGCGGCGAAGCAGGCCTTGCGATCGCTGGTGGCGTCGAGAGTATGTCGCGTGCGCCTTTCGTGTTGGGGAAGGCCGATAGCGCGTTCTCGCGCAGTGCGAAGATCGAGGACACCACGATCGGCTGGCGTTTCGTCAATCCGCTCATGCACAAGCTCTATCAGACGCACTCGATGCCCGAAACGGCGGAGAACGTGGCGGAGGAGTTCAAAGTGGCACGCGCGGACCAGGACAGCTTCGCCTTGCGCAGTCAGCAACGCTGGGCGGCCGCCAAGGCCGCTGGCAAGTTTGCGGATGAGATCGTGCCGGTTACGTTGCCGCAGCGGAAAGGGGAGGCGAAAGTAATCGATACCGACGAGCATCCGCGCGCGGACACCAGCCTCGAGATGCTGGCCAAATTGAAAGGTATCGTGAAGGAGGACGGCACGGTAACGGCCGGCAATGCTTCAGGTGTCAACGACGGGGCCTGTGCATTGTTGTTGGCATCTGAGACTGCCGCGAAAGCGTTCGGCCTGCAACCCAAAGCGCGCATCCTGGGTATGGCCACGGCGGGCGTGCCGCCGCGCATCATGGGCTTCGGCCCTGCTCCGGCGATCCGCAAGCTGTTGCAGCGGACCGGACTGAAGCTGTCGCAGATGGAAGTGATCGAATTGAACGAGGCCTTCGCTGCACAGGCACTGGCCGTCACCCGCGACCAGGGTCTGGCCGACGATGCGACGCACGTGAACCCCAACGGCGGCGCTATCGCGATCGGTCACCCGCTCGGTGCAAGTGGTGCCAGGCTCGTGACGACCGCCATGTATGAGCTGTGTCGAGGCGGTGGCCGGTTTGCCCTGTGCACGATGTGCATCGGCGTAGGGCAGGGGATCGCGCTGATCATCGAACGAGTATAACCAAGACAGTATGAGGAGACCGCCATGCGCAATCTGACCGAAGCCAATCTAACCAATGCGGTTCTCGCAAAGTTGGAAGGTGCCACCGACCCGCGCTTCAAGGAAATCATGGAAAGCCTCATCAGGCACCTGCATGCATTCGTGCGCGAGGTCGAACTGACCGAAGCAGAGTGGTTCGCCGGTATTCAATTCCTCACCGCCACTGGTCAGAAATGCGATGACAAGCGTCAAGAATATATCCTGCTCTCCGACACGCTCGGTGTATCCATGCTGGTGGATGCAATGAATCACCGCAAACCTGGCGGTGCCACCGAGTCGACTGTGGTCGGGCCGTTCTACGTGCCCGGTGCACCCGAGATGCCCATCGGCGCCGATATTTCCTCCGGGCTCGACGGTGAGAAAGCGTATTTCTCAGGCAGCGTGTCGACGCCGGATGGCAAACCGATTGCGGGGGCTACGTTGGATCTGTGGTCCACCGACAATGAAGGTTTCTACGATGTGCAACGGCAGGGCGAGGGCATGCGTGCGCGCGGAAAAATCAAGACCGATGCACAGGGACGATATTCGTTCTGGACCGTCAAGCCGGTCAGCTATCCGGTTCCCACGGACGGCCCAGTCGGGAAAATGTTACTGAAGATGGGTCGTCACCCGTATCGACCGGCGCATACGCACATGATCGTGTCAGCACCTGGCTACGAATCGGTCACCACGCACATATTCGTCGAGGGCGACCCGTATCTGGAGTCGGACGCGGTATTCGGCGTGAAGAACTCTTTGGTCGCTCCCTTCGTGCGTCACGAACCGGGACTCGCTCCGGACGGCAAGCGCATGGACAAGGTTTACTACACCGTAACGTACGAGTTCGGCCTGCTGCCGAGCAAGGCCAGCAAAGCGGCCGCATGATTGAGCGCGGCTGCAGTGCGGCTAGCTCATGCCTCCGACCTTGATCACGGCGGTACACGTGAGGATTACACCCACGATCACGATGAGCAGAGAGGTTGCGATCTGAAGCCTGGCGGCTGTGGGACCGGCAAGCCAGTCGAGGATTCTGCGCCCGACTGCGGCCGCTACTATACCGACTATCACCAGCACAGCAGCGAAGCCCAGACTGAACACCAGCACCACACTCAGACCCAGCATGACCTTGCCTTCGGCGAGTGCACGCAGCAGCAGCGTCAGCGCCACCGGGTCGGGGAGTAGGCCGCCGGCGATGCCCAGCCAGATCAACAGCCATAGGCTCGGTCGATTTGTCGTCACCAAGTCCATATTGTGCGTGTGCTTCGTGCCCCAGCCGTGGCTGTGGTATCCAGCTGCATCGTCCCCGTGTGCGTGATCGTGATTGTGGCGAGGATCGTTGGCATGCATGTGATCGTGATCATGAGCGTGGTCCGGGTGCGTGTGGTCATGATCGTGGTCATGCACATGGTCGTGCGCGTGATCGTGCGCATGAGCGGGGCCATGAAGGTGGTGCAGGTGACCAGGGTCGTTCTCGATCAGGCGGTAGTGCACATGCTCGCCTTCCGGCACCAGCGGCAGGGTAGGTGCGCGTGAGGCCCAGCCCGCCGCTTCGAACAAGCCGCGTTGCGTCCACAGCGTCCATAAGCCGATGATGATGACCAGAATGCCGGTAGTGACGGCCAGCCAGGCCTCGATGCGCTGCGGCATCAGGCCGGGCAACCCGAGCGAAGCGACGATGCCCACCAGTACGATTCCACTGGTGTGGGACAAGGTCACGAAGATGCCCAGAATCCACGCGTCCACCGGGCGCCCGCGCGCGCCTACGATATAGGCCGCCGCTATGGTCTTGCCGTGGCCCGGCTGAATCGCGTGTAGCGCCCCGTACCAGAAACTGGTGGCGAGTAGTATGAGTGCTTCGGCCATGAGTCGGGCGGGCGAGGAACCTGTTCTGTTGCGGTAGGCCGGCAGGATAGAGTTACCGGCAGGCGCGGTCAAGGCACGACGGGCCTGCTACTGGCAGGGGTCAGCTTGCCCGCTCGGAATCGTAGAACCTGAAATTGTTCTTCCCGCTTTCCTTGGCGTGGTACATCGCGGTGTCGGCGTTGCGCAGGAGAGTGTCCGCATCCACGCCGTCCCTTGGAAAGATGCTGATACCGACCGTCGGCGTAATGACCAGGTCACGCTCTTCGATGTGGTACGGTTGCGACAGAGCCAGCAGGATCTTGCGCGCCACGGCCCCCGCATCTGCTGCTTCCCGAAGCTCCGGCAGAACCAGCACGAACTCGTCTCCACCTAGTCGGCACACCGTGTCGATTTCACGCACGCAGCTCTTGGCACGTTCACCGAGTTCACGCAGGAGCACGTCACCCACATGATGACCATATGAGTCGTTGATGGCTTTGAAGTGATCCAGGTCGAAGAACAAAACACCCACCAGCGTGCCGTTGCGCTGAGCTGTGGCAATGGCGTGCTCGAGCCGGTCGCGCAACAGCAGACGATTCGGCAAGCCAGTCAGCGAATCGGAATAGGCCAGCGTGTAAATGCGCTTTTCCCAGGATTTGCGCTCGGTAATGTCGCGTACCACTGCGATGAATTTCGTCGTGGACGAAGCCGTGGCGATTTCGGATAGCGCGATTTCCAGCGGGAAGATGGAGGCGTCGTCGCGACGCCCAGTGACTTCGCGGCGGCTTCCGAGCAGCAGGCGAATCCAGCCGGTCTCCAGATCGCTCGCACCTTCGGCTGACGATACAGCCCTCGATTCCGTGAGCCGGGGTTCCGCACCCCCCAATTCGATCGTGAGCTGGCGCAGATTCATTCTGCACGCCTCCTCTGCGTCGTAGCCGAACATGCGTTGCGCTACGAGATTGAAGCGCTCGATAGCACCATCGGCTGCAACAACGATCATGCCTTCCGCCGCGTTGTTCAATATCGACACGAGCTGGCCTTCGCTTTCTCGCAACGCGCGTGCCGCCATTCTCTGTGCGCTGATATCCCGTGCCACTGCTGTCACGCCCACGATACGTCCTGCCTCATCACGCAGTCCCGCCAGGCTGACCGACACCGGCACCTCATGGCCGTCCTGGTGGCGGCACAGTATTTCGAGATCGGGAATGCGCGCGCCACGCTCGATTGTTGCCCGGATCTCCGCCAGATCCTGTGGATCGGACTGTGGCGTGAGGAACCTATAGTCGCGACCGATAGCTTCCTCGGGGCGATAGCCGAACATCTCTTCTGCACCTCGGTTCCAGGACAGGATCACCCCGTCCAAGTTGTGGCTGATGATGGCGTCGTGAGACGATTCCACGACTCCCGCCAACAAGCTGCGCGCGGCTTCGGCCTCCTTGCGTTTGGAGATATCGGCATTCATGCCGATCCATTCGCGGACGCTGCCATCCTCGTTGCGTACCGGGACGGCGCGACTATGCATGTGGCGCCACGTGCCGTCGAAGCGGCGTACACGACACTCGATGTCGAACAATTCCCCCGATTGGCAGGCTTCCCTCCAGCGCTGCAGGACACGCGCGCGGTCCTCCGGATGGACTGCCGCGGTCCAACCCTCGCCTCGGGTTTGCTCGGAGCTGAGTCCGGTATAGCGCTGCCAGGACGCCAGATCGGATACAACTTCGCCGCGCGCGTCGGTGATCCAGACCGCTTGCGTGCTCGCTTCAACCAGCGAGCGGAAGCGTGCTTCGCTCTCTCGCAGGGCTGACTCGCCACGTCGCCTGCTGGTGATGTCCTGGGCCGTGCCTAACATCCGCAACGGATTCCCATCGCGATCCCGGGATACCAGGCGCCCGCGCGCGATTACCCATTTCCACTCGTCATCCCGAGCGCGGACGCGAAACTCGAATTCGAAGGATTCGCTTTCGTCGCGCAGATGCGCCTGCAGCCGGGCATTGAGAGACGCGGCGTCGTCAGGGTGTGCCAAGTGCTGGCATGGGCTGTCGTCCTGTGGGAGTTCTCCGGGACTCATCTTGAGCAGCGCTGCAAACTCTTCAGAATAGAACACGCGTCCCGCGGGTACATCCCAGTCCCACAGGCACAACGCGGCTGACTCGAGTGCCGCCTTCAGTCTCTGGTAGCTTTCGCCGATCAGACGTTCCTGCAGTTTGTCCTTGCGGATGTCTCGCGCGATACAACACACTGCAGTCACTTGCCCGCGGTCATCGCGAATCGGCGAACAGGTCACACTGACCTGGATGATCGTGCCATTCTTGTGCCGCCGTGCGGTCTCCTGGTTCAGCACGTGCTCACCGGCAAGCGCTTTTGCGCTGGTCTCATCCATCTCGCTGCCCAGTTGCGGGCTAAGTAGGATAGAGACAGGTTTGCCGACGATCTCTTCGGCGTTATAGCCGAGCATGGCCTCCGCGCCTGCATTCCAGCTCAGGACGATTCCGCTGTCTGACCAGCTGAGGATCGCTTCGTCAGTTGAGCCGACGATGGCGCGATACAGTTCGAGGGAACTCTCTTCGCGCTTCTGTCGCGAGACGTCGCGACCGATCCCGCGATAGCCACGGAACTCGCCAGCTGCGTCGAAGATCGGTTCGCCGCTGACAGTCACGTGGTGCTCGCATCCCACGCTATCCAGTATTCGGTAGTGAAGGTCCTTGAACGCCCTGCGCTGTGCCAGATCCTGCGCATGTGCGTCGCGTTGGTGCTCAGACTGCCAGGTAACAGGCAACTCGAAGCGAGTATGGCCGATGACGCTCTTGCGCGTGAGGTCCCGATACTGGGACCATTCCAGTGAGTGGTAGGTAAAGCGCAGGGTTTCATCCTGCTCCCAGCACCAGTCGTAGGAGAGCTGGGCAAGCGCGCCTAATCGTTCATGGCTGCGGGCAAGTTCGCGCTCCGCGGCTTTGGCAGCGCGCACATCACGGATAATGCTGGACGCTCCTATGATGCGTCCGTCCGGACCGCGCAGCGGCGCAACGCTCACGGCCACCTCGATGCGCGTGCCATCCTTGTGCAGACGTGTCGTCTCGTAGCTTTCGACCGGCTGGCCCGCGTGGATGCGGCCGCGGATCAGATCTCGCTCGGCGTCGCGACTCTCGGGCGGAAGAAGCAGATTGATGGATCGGCCGACGATCTCTGCTGCGGAATATCCGAATAGATGCTCCGCCGCACGATTCCAGCTCAGGACGGTGCCGTCGATGGTACGGCTGAGAATGGCGTCTTGAGAGGTCTCGACGATCGCGGCGAGCCGCTGTTGGATCAATTGATCGCGCGCGCGTTTGGTGACGTCCTGCAGGATTACGAAGCGCGCGCGCCGGTGTTGGAAAATCAGGTCATAACCGCTGACCTCGATCTGTCTGACTTCTCCGTCACGCGTAAGGTGGCGCCATCCGCCCGCACTCGAAAATCCACCTTGGCGTGGCAGACGCAGAAGACGTCGCAGGCGATCCCGATCCTCCGGAACGAGCAGGTCAATGAGCCGCATGGTTTCGAGTTGCCTCTGGCCGTAACCGGAGGCGGTGCTCATTGCAGAGTTGGCGGCAAGTAGCTGCAGCTCACCTTCAGTGTCGTAGATGACGGCGGGGATGCCGCTGTTGTCCAACACCTTCAAAGCCTGGCAGGCAATGAAGTCGAGGTCGAGCGCGTTGGGGTCGTCCCGGCTCGTGGTCGTTGCTACGCCAGGGATTCGATGCCTATCAGGGCCTGAAGATGCGTCGAGACGGCCCTGCAACTCGCGCACGAGGGCGATCAGACTGTCCTTGCTCAAATTGTGGAGCGCTTGCATGACAAGGCTGGACGCGTGGACCGCGGCTCTCCCCTGGACTAAGGAAGCTCTGAACAACTCGCCTGACTGACGAACGACCCTCTGCAGGGTCGTCGTAACGAGAGCGTCAAAGTATAGGACGATTCCGCGCCAGGGGAAAATGGCATCTCACGCGTGCTGCAGCTAACTGCATGATGCGAAGGCGAAAGCGCGATACCAGATTGACATTCCTTTCACTCTGATACAGTACCGCCGACGGGAACTGGCGCGCTAGTGCGGTCAGAAGGTGACCAGCCGCGCGCCAGTTTGGGATCGCCTACTTCTTCAGTGAATCGCGGATCTCGCGCAGAAGCACGATGTCCTCAGGAGTTGCCGCGGGCGCAGCAGGCGGTGCCGCGCGCTTCAAGCGGTTCATCTGCTTGATCATCAGAAAAATGACAAAAGCCAGGATGATGAAATTGATCAGGATGGTGATGAAATTACCATAGGCAAAAACGGGCACCCCGGCCTTCTTCAACGCGTCAAGAGTATGGGGCACGCCATCGGGAACTTTCCCGAGTTCGATGAACAAACTGGAGAAGTCCACTTTGCCCACGATTGCCCCGATGACCGGCATGATGAGGTCGCCTACTACAGAATCTACGATCTTGCCGAAAGCACCCCCGATGATCACGCCAACAGCGAGATCGACGACATTCCCCTTCATCGCAAACTCTTTGAACTCGGATGCAAAACTCATCGCTCTGATCTCCTATGAAGCCTACGACGTTGACGAATCGTTGCTCCTGTCGCGCAACTGGGTCAATCGGACCGGACAGCAAGCGTATGCTAACGGATTTGGTGTTCTTGGATACACTGCCTGGAGAGATGCGCAATGATCAGGGCCTCGTTTATCACGCTGCTGCTGCTCGCTCAGCCGGCCATTGCGGGAGGTCGCCTGCCTCTATTCGACGGCCACATCCACTACAGCATGGGCTCTCCCGAGGCCTACCCTCCAGACCGGGTGATTCAGATATTGGATGAGGCCGGCATCTATCGCGCGCTTCTCTCCAGTACGCCCAATGACGGAACCGTGCTGTTGCACTCGAAGTATCCGCAACGCTTCGTGCCCGAATTGCGTCCATATCGAAAAACACGCGATCTCCAAAGCTGGAGGGAAGAGCGAAGCACGTGGTTCAAGGATCCAGGTACGGTCGAATTCATTCAAACGGAGCTGCAACGAGGGATCTACCGTGGCATCGGAGAATTCCATCTCGACGGGAACGAGGCGGACAGCCCCGAGATCAAACGCATCGTCGGATTGGCTACACAGCGCAAGCTTTGGCTGCACGCGCATTCGGATGCTCTGGCAGTGGAGAAGCTGTTCGAGCTAGGGCCAGAATTGCGAATCATCTGGGCGCACGCCGGCATGAACGAGCCGCCCGCGACGGTGGGCCGCATGCTGAGTCGCTATCCCGGATTGACCGCGGAACTGTCTTATCGGAACGTCGTATCGGCCGACGGACAGCTCGTTCCGGAATGGAGGGCGCTGTTCGTGGAATTTCCCGATCGTTTCATCTATGGATCCGATACATGGGTGCCATCCCGATGGGCGGATGTGATTCCGATGGCCGATAGCGCCCGTCGGTGGCTATCGCAACTGCCGCCTGAGATTGCCGACAACATCGCCTATCGGAATGCCGAAAAGTTATTCGGGAAGTGACCCAATTCGCCGCGTCGATCGGCGCCTACACGGTCAAGCCTTTTCCAGTCCGCACCAACGCGCGAGAAACACGGCCAACACTTTAGTGACCTCAACCGTGCTGGCAAGCGAGACCGACTCATCGATACCGTGGATATTGGTCGCTTCCGGGCCATAACACGTTGCCGGCACACTGCCGTACAGCTCGAACATGCGCGCATCGGTCGTGGCGGTACTGGCGTACCACTCGGGCACGGTGTCCATCACACGTCGATGACACCCAGCCAAGGTAGACATCATCGGATGCGTCGTATCGGCGACGAAACCCTCGGCCTGGAAACCCGCGTAGCGCACAATGTACTTCACGTCCTTCAGCTTGACGTCGGCGGCAACCGCTGCCCGCAAACATTCTTCCACTGCCGCGCGTGCAGCAGTTGCACTGACACCGGGATAGAAGCCGATGCGCAGCTCCATGTTGCACCGAGTCGGTACTGACGACGCCCATTCACCGCCCTGGATCCGGCCCAGATTCAGTTTGATAGGGTCGGTGACGTGTGCAAACGCGGGGTGCCGATTGCGCGGCTCGTTCCATTGCGCAACCAGACCCTTGAGGCATTGGAAGAGGGCGAAAGCCGCCTCGATGGCATTGATCCCATGTACGGCGTTCAGTACATGCGCGGGGCGTCCCAGTACCTCGACCGTCAGCCACATCACACCTACCTGAGCACTCATAATGCTGTGATTGAACGGTTCGGGGATGATAGCAGCGTCTGCCCGGAATCCGCGATGCAGGCAGGCCAGCGCGCCGTTACCCGTGCACTCCTCCTCGACGACCGCCTGCAGGAAGACCGGTGCGGCAGGTTGGTATCCGAGCCGTTGCAGTACCCTGAAAGCCGTGATGTAGGCGGCGATGCCAGCTTTCATGTCACCTGCGCCGCGGCCATACATCCGTCCCTCTTTCACGACCGGCTCGAAGGGTGGGGCACTCCACAGCTCCTCAGCGCCGACCGGAACGACATCGATGTGTCCGTTTAGAATCAGCGAGCGGCCTCGCGATTGCCGCGGTCGATGCGTGCCCACTACGTTGTCGTGGCGCTGCCACTGTCCCACAGTGGGAGAGAAGCCCGGCAGGTGCGAGAGTTCGGTGTCGTTGACGGCGAAGCGCAGCGTCTTCAGGCCCATGCC
>Ga0207689_10004951_pt1 | contig 11999 bp, 14 predicted proteins | sample KBSMisM52_FD_184312 | JGI IMG/M metagenome (GOLD analysis project Ga0207689, IMG submission 184312) | Miscanthus rhizosphere microbial communities from Kellogg Biological Station, Michigan, USA - KBS Miscanthus M5-2 (SPAdes) (version 2) | ecosystem: Host-associated > Plants > Roots >... | reverse complement strand
CGAAACGATCACCCGCCCATCCGCCTATCACTTGGAAAACCAGATACGGGTAGGCGAACGCAGAAAACACGAAACCTATCTGCGCGTTGGACAGGGTCAGCTCCTGCTTGAACACGGCGGCCGCGGTGCTCACGTTGACGCGGTCCACGTAGGTGATGAAGTACATCAGGCATAACAGCCCTAGTACGATCTGGCTGGCGGACGGAGGGCGTATGCGCATGGGCCGTCGAGTAAATTAGGTGAGGCGAAACTTTGGCAGGAACGCCGTGACTTGATTCTTTCGCATGGCGAGAACTGAGGGTTGGTCTTTGCCCGAGCGCCAGATCGAGATCAGCCGCATCCCCTCAGCAGAAGCAGCTAGAAAGCCTGGAAAGCCGAAGAATAGCAGAGCGTATAGCGTCGGCCGTCTATGCAGCGCCATGACGATTGGCCGCCTTCTTCGTGGACTAGGCTTGAAGGTACTCTCTAGCCGCACGCTGACCTGCTCGCTCGATCACCACGGCTCCACCAGCAGGATTTCCAGAGGCTTACCTGAAACTGCATCGATCAGAACCGCAGCATCCTTATTGGTCGCCCGCAGTGGCAGAAACCTCACCGAGTCTTGCGATCTGCCTGCCGACTTCAGATATGCCTGGACTGCTTCCGGAGCGCGTTTGAGCAAAGTGTCCAAAGGCTTCGAGTGCTGAATGGCGTTGCCCGCTTCCTGATCGTAAGGAACGTACTGCTGCGGATACATTTGCAGATCTTTGCCAGACAGCGCTGAAGTTATGATTTTGAGTTTCTCATCCGGATTCTCCGGCACCACGACGGCAGCGTAGCGGGGTCTGCCAAGCGGCAGTTCCTTGAACTGCGCATTGGTTACTTTTGCGAGATCCTCGGGATCGAAATCCTTCGCGGTGACCAGGTCGAATCTGTCAATGGTGAACGTCAGATAGATTGGTCGCGCCAGGTACACAGTATGGAGGCCATACGCAAGCGCTGCGAACTGCACCAATGCTATGACCGTCAGATCGAATTTCAAGCCTTTCTTGCCAGTCTTGAAAATGATCAGCGTGATTAGGGGGCCGAGCGTGACGTCGACACCCAACAGCACGAAAATGAGATGACTGCCGCCGGCGGCCTCGAACAGAGGCCATGGGTACCAAACAGTCAGCATGAAGATAACGAGCGTCCCGCCGATGGCGGCGCTCAACAGCAAATGTATTCCGGATGCTTTCCAGCGCGACATTCGAAACGATTGAGACTTGAGCCGCTAAGAACTACGGTGCTCGAGGTTCGAGCTTTAGGGTGGCAAAGTGAAAAATTTCCCTCATCCCACGGTTCGTGACTCGTGACTCGTGGCGCGTGGTTCGTTACTTGTCACCCGTCACCCACACGAACCACGAACCACGTAACATCAGAACACCATCTGGAGCCGCGCCTGGAGGATGTATAGATCTCCGGGAGACGGTCCTCCGCTGACCGAGGCATATCCGCCGTTGAACTGCCAGCGCAGATAGCGGTTCCAGTACCAGTTCAGGCCCAGCATTCCGATGGCCATCCGCCCGCCATTCACTGAACTGTCGACGAGGTCCAGGTAGGACAGGCGCGCGGCAACCTCCCATGCACCCCACGTCTTGTTGCTCCATGAGAAGTCCTTATTGGGATGGAGCACCCCATTCACAATGCCGCCCTTCTTGTTGTACCCGCGCTGTTCCCCCGTCAGAAAATAACCTGCCGAGACGTATCCGCCCCAGAACCTGTCCGACTCGGAATCGGCCTTGATGTCGGTGCCTGCCACCTCCGCCGTGAGCGTAAATGGACCGCTCATGTAAATCGCTTCGAGTCCCAACAAGCTCGCCTGGTCTCCAGCGATCTCCCCGGTGTCGACCAGATACGGCGCGATGAAGCTCTCCGGACGAGAGCGGAACTCGAACTGGGAGCCCTTCGCGAACTGGTAGCCAATACTGACGCCTACGTGTAGCAGTGTGACGTCATTCTTGCCACGGTCCGCGTAGATAGGCAGCCCCGTCACCCGCAAGACGGGGTACAGCAGCGTCTGCGTCACGCTACCGCCGTTCAGACCGGGGTCGGATCCGATGGAGTAGGCGCCGAACGAGGCTTGAATGCGTTCGTTGTCGAACGTGCGGAACACCTCTACGCCGAGGCGGTTGCCCGGCGAAAACGCCAGCGACATGGAGGAGGCCTCCATGAAGGTCAAAGCGCTGAACGCGTAGATATTCTCCAACGTCTGCGGTACGGTCTCATATCCGGCCTGCACGTTCTGCACATAGTCGACGCCCTGCCATCGCAGCCAGCCCTCCGACATATAGAAGTTCCCGCTGACGGAGCCAAACTGAAGTTTGTAGAGCGTGGGATCGGTCCCTTTTCCGAATTGACCGTCCGTGTACAAGGTGAACTGCCGAACGGCGGTACCATCCGGAACCTCTTGCTCCCCATGGGTGCTGTGGAAGGCCGCCGCATCCAGGGATGCCTTGAGTCCAAGCCGTCCTGAGATCCGAACTTCCTCGCCGATAGTGCGCTCGCCTTGCGTGAATGGAACCGGTACCGTGATCGGCTGGTAGAACTGGTAGCGCAAGCCCTCATCCCAGTACATGCGCAACAGATCTTCTTTCTTCTTTGCCGGCGCCGGGGGTTCGGCGGTTTGCGCCACTTTTTCTCCGAGCGGGACCTCCGGCGCGACCGCTTCCTGTGCGCCAGCGGCAGGGATGGCGGCTACCGTCCCCTTGATGATGCTGACAATACGGTCGCGCGGTACAGACAACTTGCCAAGGCCAGTCGAATCAAACACGACCGACACATCATCTTCGGACACGACCTTGCCGATCAGCTTTTCGCCCGAAATCAGCTCCAAGGTATCCGCGATGCAGGGCATGCTCAAGGCGGCGAGCGCGATGCAGAGCCAAAGCTCCACACGCCAGAAGGCTCGGATTGAACGAACGGGTGGCCATGGGTTGAACATCGGAAATTCGAACTTATCACACCCGGCCGCACAAGGCAGCACCCTGCGGGGATTTCATGCTCAGCGCAAGCAGGCTTCCTTACGTGGCGATGGTCAAGAGGGGCCCGGCCTGCGCCATTTCTTCCAGACACAAACGCAGAGCCGTCTGCCAGTCCGGGAGCCGCAGACCGAACACGGTTTCCAGATGCGCATTGGAAAGACGTGAGTTCAGTGGTCGCTGCGCTGGCAGAGGGTAGTCCGATGAGTCGATCGGCGTGATCGTGCGAGCTCGGGCTTCGAACCCGGCCACATTTGTGGCTTGGGCGATCGCTTCGTGGGCAAATCCATGCCAGGAGGTCTCGCCACCTGTGGTCAGGTGGTAGGTACCCGGTACCCCACTATGTTGGGAATGGCTGAGCACGACGAGTTGGGCAATCGCCTCGGCCACAAGTCGACTCCAAGTGGGCGCGCCGATTTGATCGCTGACCACGCGCAACTCCTCGCGTTCGCGTGCAAGGCGCAAGATGGTTCTGAGAAAATTCTTGCCTCGCGCAGCGTAAATCCAGCTGGTGCGCAGAATGAGATGGCGCCCGCCGGCTTCACGGATTGCAGTTTCGCCCGCAAGCTTGCTCAAGCCATAAGAGTTGATCGGATTGACGGCGTCGTCTTCCACGTATGGCGAATTCTTTCGTCCATCGAATACGTAGTCGGTCGAAATGTGGACCAGCAACGCCCCGCTGCGGGCCGCTTCCTGTGCCAGCACGCCGGGCGCTTCGGCATTCAGCCGCATGGCTAGGTTCAGCTCGCCCTGCGCCTGGTCCACTGCCGTATATGCAGCCGCATTGACGATGACGTCGGGTCGTAACGCACGCACAGTCGAGGACAGCGCGCCGAGATCCGCAAGATCGAGCCCGTTCCGCCCGAACGCCAGAAGTTCGCCGAGTGGCGCCAGCGTGCGCTGCAGTTCCCAGCCGATCTGCCCGTCCTTGCCGGTGAGCAGAATTTTCACGCGTATCGCTCCGCGACCTTGAAGAGCGGCGCGGTTTGATCCTTCTCCGACAGTATCGGCGTGGCCTGGTCTTTGGCCGAATGCGTTGGCGCATCGGTGCTTGGCCAATCGATTGCAAGATCGGGGTCATTCCAGCGAAGACTGCGTTCGTACTCGGGTGCCCAGTAGTCGGTCACTTTGTAAAGGAAGTCGGCGCTGTCGGACAAGACGAGGAACCCGTGCGCAAAGCCCGGTGGTATCCAGGCGATGCGCTGGTTCTCCGCCGACAAGTGCAATCCGACCCAGCGGCCAAACGTTGGGGAACTGGCGCGCATATCGACTGCTACGTCGAAGATGCTCCCCTGCAGCACGCGGACCAGCTTGCCCTGCGGTTGCCGGATCTGGTAGTGCAAGCCGCGCAGCACGTTGCGGCTCGAGCGCGATTGGTTTTCCTGCACGAACTCTACGTCGATGCCTGCACTTTTCGCGAGGACTCGACGGTTGTAGCTCTCGAAGAAGTGCCCACGATCGTCGCCATGGATTTTGGGCTCCAGCAGGAGAACATCGGGCAGTTCGGTTGGAACGACCTTCATTAAAAAATACGCTCGTGCAGAATCGCTTTCAGGTATTGACCATAGGCGCTCTTGATCAACGGTGCAGCGAGGCGCTCGAGCTGCGCCGCGTCGATATAACCCATGCGATATGCGATCTCCTCGGGGCAGGCGACTTTCAGGCCTTGCCGCTTTTCGATGGTTTGCACGAATACCGCAGCCTCGATCAGCGACTCGTGCGTGCCGGTGTCCAGCCATGCATGCCCGCGGCCCAGCGGTACCACTTCGAGTTCGTTCCAGGACAGATATTGGCGATTGACGTCGGTGATTTCGAGTTCTCCGCGTGGGCTGGGCTTCAAACTCTTGGCGACCTCGACAACGCGGCGGTCGTAGAAGTACAGACCGGTGACTGCGTAGCGGGAGCGGGGCGCAGTCGGTTTTTCCTCGATGGATACGGCGCGGCCGTTGGCATCGAACTCGACCACGCCGTAGCGTTCCGGGTCCTGCACAGGATAGGCAAACACTGTCGCCCCGACAGTTCGGTTCGTCGCGTGCCGCAGGTCCTGGGCCAGATCATGTCCATAGAAGATGTTGTCGCCTAGTACCAATGCGCAAGGCTGTCCGGCGATGAACCCTTCGCCGATGATGAAGGCCTGCGCCAGTCCGTCCGGCGAGGGCTGTACCGCATAGCTCAGATTCAATCCCCACTGACGTCCATCGCCCAGCAATTGCGTGAACCTGGGAGTGTCGAGCGCGGTAGAGATGATCAGAATGTCTCGGATCCCGGCCAGCATCAGCGTCGACAGCGGGAAGTAGATCATTGGCTTGTCGTATACCGGGAGCAATTGCTTGGAGACGACTTGCGTTGCCGGATACAGCCGTGTGCCCGAGCCGCCGGCCAGGATCAGTCCTTTGCGCGGGGTGGTGGTTTTTGGTTTCGGTCGACTCATCGTGGATCGAGTGTGTTGTCCGCTTTAGTTATTGCACCTTCGCCGCTGGCTCCGGATACTGCAGCCGCACCCACTTCTCATATTCTCCGCTGACGATATTCTGGACCCAGTCGGCATGCTCCAGGTACCAGGACACCGTTTTACGGATGCCGCTCTCGAAGGTTTCGCTCGGGCGCCAGCCCAATTCGCTTTCGAGTTTGGTGCAATCCATCGCGTAGCGTCGGTCGTGACCGGGACGATCGCGGACGAAAGTGATCAGCCGCTCATGCGGCGTGACCGGTGAGCTCGGGTGCAGTTCATCGAGCAGCGTACACAGAGTGCGAACGACGTCGATATTGGAGCACTCGGCGCGCCCACCGATGTTGTACGTTTCTCCCATCCGACCACGCGCAAGGACCTCGCGGATTGCCGCGCAGTGGTCGGCGACGTACAGCCAGTCGCGCACATTCAGTCCGTCGCCATAGACCGGCAGGTTCTTACCTGATACGGCATTCTGAATGATCAGCGGGATCAACTTCTCCGGGAACTGATACGGGCCATAGTTGTTGGAACAGTTGGTGGTGAGCACCGGCAGCCCGTAGGTGTGGTGGTAGGCGCGTACCAGGTGATCGGAGGAAGCTTTGGAGGCCGCATAGGGGCTGTTGGGCAGATATTGGTTTGTTTCGCGAAACGCAGGGTCGTTCGCCGTCAACGAACCATAGACCTCATCCGTCGAAACATGCAAAAAGCGAAACTGCGCGCTCTCGTCCCCTGCCAGCTCTTTCCAATAAGCGCGTGCGGCTTCCAGCAGCGAGAAAGTGCCGTTGACGTTGGTACGGATGAATTCGGCCGGACCGTGGATGGAACGGTCCACGTGGCTTTCGGCCGCGAAGTGCACGATCGCCCGCGGGCGATGTGTTCGCAACAGCGCGAGTGCGTTGGGTGAATCTCCAATGTCCGCGCGCACGAACACGTGGCGCTGGTCATCCTTCAGGCTCGCCAGATTGGCCAGATTTCCAGCGTACGTGAGCTTATCGAGATTGAGCACCGGCTCACCGGTATTGGTCAGCCAGTCATGGACGAAATTCGAGCCAATGAAGCCGGCTCCTCCCGTGACTAATATCATCCAGGTCCCCTACCTAATCGTGGCAATCCCGCTTGCCGATCTTGTTTGTGGCCACCGTCGGAGGAGGCTGCGACGCATTGTAGGCCCAAGCCCGGGGGCAAACCAAGAATGCTTCAGCAATGCAAACGAGCGGCCTTGCATTTTGGACGTGCATGACTTAAGCAGCGAAGCCGATCTCTACGGCTCCAAGCCCTTCGACGGAAAAACGGTATTGCTCTCCGGCGGCCGGGAATCGAGTCGTCACGAGACTCCCAGTCGAGACGATCTCTCCTGCGTGAAGGGTTTCGCCCCGCGCGCTTAGATGATTGGCCAGCCATCGCAGCGGCTCGAACGGGTGTCCTAGTACATCGCGCCCGTGGCCCTTATCGATGGATTTGCCACCAAGCTCGACTGTTCCACTTGCGTTCGCCAGATCCGGCCAGCTAGAACGCCAGTCCCCCAGCACGATACCCTCGTTCCACGCGTTGTCCGCCACGAGAGAGAGCATATCTAACGGATATGGCGAGTTGCGGTCGTCGATGACCTCGAAAGCCGGCGCGACAGCGTCCACGGCGCTTGCAACATCTGCCAACTCATAGGGTTTGTCACGGGGTGCTAGAGATTGCCCAAGCCGCACGCAGATCTCGAATTCGATGCCTACTCGGACGAAATCCGACAGGCGCAAATTCACTCCACTGCGCATCAGCCGTTTCTCCAGCACCACGCCCGCAACCGGATGGTCGATACTGCACATCTGTTGCATGCGCTTCGAAGTCAGGCCGATTTTGTAACCGAGCCGGCGGCCTTGATCGACATGCATCTTCTCAACGAACGCCGCTTGAATCGCATAGGCGCCTGCAAGGTCGACCGCACCCCAATCGCGCGCGAACGGGACGAGGTTGCGCTTCAGCGCGTGGTCGCTCACCAAGGTGGAAGCTGCTTTCTGCAGGTCGATACTCATAAGTCGCCTCGACGAAATCGACGCCAGAACATTCCCTAGATAGTGGCGCGGTACGACATCATATCTACTCTTCGCGGTGCGGGCGCTCGAAGCGGGCAAAAGACTGCAGTACCCGCACCACCGTACGCAGGTAAACTATAAGCGAAACTCTGATCGCGTCTCCGCATGCGTGATCAGGCTTTCCTAACTCAGACAATAAGGGAGGACACCTGTGGATCGCGTTCCCATCAATCCAGGCAAAGTAGACTGGTCCGGCGAGAATCCGGGCATGTACCTGAAAAAAACTGCTGATGGCCCGTTCGTCACTTTGATCAGTTTCTTCCGGGTGGTGGTGTCACCCAAGGGCCGAGGCCACGCTGCTTTCATTCTCCAGGATCCCTACGGTGACGGCAAAGACGCCGGCAAGCCCAACCTGTGCATCACAGACAACGAACCGTTGGCGGAGTACGTACGTGACGGTTTCGTCGCGAAGTTCGGGGCTTTCAAGGGCGTGAAAAACCTGCAAGGCTGCCGTGTGGTACCGGGCTGGGATTTCGTCTATGCCGGAGACGGTCGACGCTCGCATGTGGAATGGTTCCGCAGCGCGATCGGCCAAATCAGCCTCAGTTGGAATGACCTGGGGGATCCCTTTTTGGTCGAGTTTTCCAAGGACAGATCTGCGACTGGCCAGCATGAAATGATCTCGCTGTTCGTGGATGTGCATGCCGTCGAGGTGTCCATTAACGGGAAGGGTGTCGATGGCAAGCCTTTCCCGCGAGAGTTTGCTGGTAAGAAGAACAGCAGCACGGCGTTTCTCGCCTTCTCGGAGACCTGGGTTCGCGCGTGACGCAAGAGGTTTCCTGTACGGAGGCGGCTTGAGAGGAGTCGTATCGAGTGTCCGCAATTCCTGGCCGCCGGTTCTCTCGCTGGTCATTCTGCTGACGACAGCGGGCGCCCCAGTGTGGGCGGCGGATGAGCGGACGCTGGCGGACTGTGCGGCAATCGAAAATGATTCGGAGCGTCTGGGTTGCTACGACGTCTTGTCTGGCCGGCGCACATCAACGCTCCCCGTCGAAGAGCAGGCAGTGGTCGCGCCGGCGGTGGCTGTACCCGAGCCGCCGGCGGTAGTTCAGCAGGAGGGGAGGGTGGCTCCGCAAACCTCCGCGCTTTCACGTCATTGGGAGCTCGATCCCGAATCGAAGCAGGGCACGTTTCTGTTGCGGCCTCATGAGCCGAATTACCTGTTGGTAGGACGCTACAGCAACAATCCGAACCAGCAGCCCTCCAGTCCCTCGCGCGGCCAGGCGGCGGCGCAAAACGTCGAGGGGGTAGAGGCGGATTTTCAGATCAGCCTCAAGGTCAAGGTGGCGGAGAATCTGTTCGCAGGCCGCGCGGACCTCTGGGTTGCGTATACCCAGCAGAGCTATTGGCAGTTATACAACGCGTCCTATTCCCGGCCATTTCGCGAGACAAACTACGAGCCTGAGATGATGCTCGTAGTCCCCACCGACTACTCGCTTCTCGGGCTCAAAGGGCGGTTCGTCAACTTAGGTTTTCTACATGAATCCGATGGGCAGTCTGGCGCTCTGTCGCGTAGTTGGAATCGCATCTATGCGGATTTTGGATTCGAGCGCGGTAACTTTGCGTTGATGTTGCGACCCTGGTACCGCATCCCTGAGAACTCCAGCAACGATGACAATCCGGACATCGTGGACTACATGGGGCATGGCGACGTGGTGGCCGTGTACAAGATGGGTGAACACACCTTTTCGCTGATGCTACGGAATATGCTGCACAGCGATTATCGCGGAACAGTCGAGCTCGGCTATAGCTTTCCGCTCGTCGGGCGTCTCAAGGGCTATATACAGTTGTTCAACGGTTACGGCCAAAGCCTGCTCGATTACAACCATAGCCAAACCACCATCGGGGTCGGGTTCATGTTGACCGATTGGATGTAATGAACGCTGCTGACCGCGTAGCGATGCGGCGACACTCATCAGTGACTGTGGCTGCGTTGGCATTTTTGCTCGTGGCAATGTCGACCTGGGCGCAGCACGACTCGATACGCTTTAGCCCCGCCAAATCTACCGACAGCACGCGCGTCACCCATAAGGGAAATACCGTCGTGTTGGAAGTGCATAGTCCGAGCGGAGTGGGAAGCGGAAGGCTTTCGCGTGTTGGCTCCGCGTGGCCAAAGGGCATGAGTGTGCGCTTGAAGGGGTTTCTGGAAATAGAGCATTTCCGGGCGAGTACAACTTCTGTATCCCTGATCTGCGCACTGGAGCGCCTGGAGGGTGTGGCGTCGCAACGCGTATGCCGCCTGGAGGGCGAAGTGATGGATGCGCCCAGGCAGACGGGTTCGGATTTTGTGATTTCGATGCCCGCTGCCTTGTTCGCGTCGAGCCCGAACGAGATCGTGCTCGAGTGGGTCGATTATTGGCGTTGATCGGGAATGACATCCCCACCGCCCGTAAGGCAAAATGGCTGTCTCTAACCGCGGGAGATTCCGAATATGAACAGCAATCGTCATTCTTTGATCGCGAGGCTCATGATCGCGCTAGTCCTCCTGGCTGTGGTTGGATGCCAATCGACCACGTTGAAGAACTCCTGGCGGGATCCCGGCTACAAAGGGCCGCCGCTGAAGAAGATCATGGTCGTCGGCGTGTCGAATCAGGCGGCCACGCGCCGAATTTACGAAGACCAGTTCGTCGCGGAGCTCAAGGCGGCTGGAGTCGAGGGCGTACAAAGTTACCTCTTCATCCCGCAGGACGGCAAGGCCGAAGAGGGCATGGTGAAAGAGGCCGTGCAAAAGGCTGGCGCCGATGGTGCCCTGGTCACGCGCCTTGTCAGGGTCGACGTCAACACACAGGTTTCGCCCGCCTATCCCGGCGGAATGGGGTTCTATGGAGGATATGCCGGCGCCTGGGGTGGCTACTACGAACCGGGCACGGTGACAACGACCGATACGCTGGTGATAGATACGAGTCTGTACGGGCTCAAGGACTCCACGTTGCTGTGGTCGGGGACTACATCCACTTTTGCCCCCTCCGATCTGAAGAAAGACATCGATGATTTTGCCAAGGTCATCATCGATGCGCTGAAGAAGCAGAAGCTCATATAGCGATTGTTGCCCCGCGTCATCCGGGGGCGGCGACAAAATGAGCAAGATCGCGCAGAGGATGAGCCGCGTGTGCCTGTTGGGTGCGGCGATCCTCATGCTCGCCGCGTGCGCGTCTACAACTCTGACCAACTCGTGGCGGGACCCCGCTTACAAGGGTCCGTTGCTGAAAAAAGTCATGGTGATGGCCGTTTCCACCCAACCCAGCGTTCGCCGCGTGTTCGAAGACGAATTCGTGAGCGAACTCAAGGCGGCGGGAGTGGAGGCCACAGCGAGTTACACGCTGATTGGGCAAGATGGCAAGGCAGACGAGGCGACGCTACAACAGGCGGTGCGCGAATCCGGTGCGAGCGGGGCGCTCATCTCACGGCTGGTCAGGAGAGAGACCAAGACCCAGGTCACTCCAGCGATCTATCCACCTGTTCCGGCCTTTGGTTTTTACGGCTGGTACTCGGCGGCGTGGATCGGATACTACGAGCCGCCGACCGTCTATCAGTACGACGTCGTCACGTCCGAGACCAGCCTCTACGACATCGATGCGCAGCGCTTGCTGTGGGCCGGTACTACGGAGACCTTCTCGCCTAGCAACGTGAGGAAGGATACCAAGGAGTTAGCCAAGCTCATCATCGATGCGCTCAAGCAGCAGCGATTGATCTAGTCGCACTGCGGGCGCGACATCTTTGTTTGTCCGGGTCACATGCGCTGCCCGCCGCCTTTTGCGGCAGCCAGGTTTTCCTCCAGAGCGGCAATTTTCTGCTTCTGCTCCTCCAGCTTGTTTTGCAGCTCGGTCAGCTCTTTGCGTTGTCGTGATAGCGTCCCGCGTCGTCGCCAGTTCGCCGGGATCGTCACCAGAACGACCGTGATGACTCCTACCGCCAGAGACAACAGCAACACCAGCGCCAACGTGCTCTCGAAGCGCCAGAACAGAAAACTCACCGCCACCGCAACGTTGTTCTGTAGAACGAATACGGCCAGGAGAATTGCCAGAATTGCACCAACTATGATCAGACCTCGCATGATTACTCTTCTCCTCAGTTGCGCGTCGTTTTGCGCCAGATCAATTGAAACAAGTCTAAGACACCGTAGAATTGGCCTTTTTTGGTGCAACGTGCACTCTGCCTATCGCTCCGGTTGAATGTTGGTTCTTCCTTTCACCGCTCATCGCCCTCGTCATAAGATTTTAGCTTCGCCTATAGACAGAATACACTCATGACCGATCTGATTAAGCAGCTTTCTTGCTGCAAGCGGTCGGCCGAGCAACGCGCTACGGTCGAGCGCATCCGCATGCAAGTGACAAGTGACAAGTGACGAGTGACAAGTACCATTTTTACGAACCACGAACCACGAACCACGAACCACGAACCACGAACCACGAACCACGAACCACGAACCACGAACCACGAACCACGAACCACGAACCACGAACC
>Ga0207689_10004948_pt1 | contig 12002 bp, 8 predicted proteins | sample KBSMisM52_FD_184312 | JGI IMG/M metagenome (GOLD analysis project Ga0207689, IMG submission 184312) | Miscanthus rhizosphere microbial communities from Kellogg Biological Station, Michigan, USA - KBS Miscanthus M5-2 (SPAdes) (version 2) | ecosystem: Host-associated > Plants > Roots > Rhizosphere... | reverse complement strand
GAGCGGTTTCGCGGCGTCGCCGGTCGAGTCCTCGATGGAGAGTCCCGCGACACCCGTTTCGACGGCGAGTCGCACGCTCTCCGCGACACCGGTGGCGTCTGCCGCGAAGCCTCCTTCGAAGTCGGCGTTCACGGGAAGATCCGTCGCGGCCACCATGTCGGAGAGGTGGGCGAGCGCCGCTTCCCGGGTGATGCCGTTGTCCGGGCGCGCGCGCGACCACGCGAACCCGGAGCTCGTTGTGGCGATCGCCTTGAAGCCCAGGCTTTGCAGATAGCGCGCGCTGCCCGGGTCCCACGGATTCGGAATGACGAAGCAGCCGGAACCGTGCATTTCGCGAAACGTGCGCCGCCGGTCGGCGATGGAAGGACGTGGCTCGTTCATTGGTGCTCCCCTTGCGCTGCGCAACACGACTCGGTCGCGCGTTGAGGGCGCCCCTCGGCGCTCATGGCTTCTCTCTCAATGTCCCGCGAACTGGCACAGCGCCAGCACCGGAAACCCCGATCGCTCCAATCGTGCGCGCCCGCCAAGGTCCGGCAGGTCCACGATGAAGGCGCAGCCGACGACCGACCCGCCGGCGATGCCGATGAGCTTGAGCGCCGCTTCCGCGGTTCCGCCGGTTGCGATCAGATCGTCGACGAGCAGCACGCGCTCGCCACGCTGTATCCCGTCGCGATGCACCTCGAGGCGGTCGACTCCGTACTCGAGCTCGTAGTCCTGGCCGAAGTTCTCGGCGGGCAGCTTGCCGCCCTTGCGGATCGGCACGAATCCAGCTCGCAGCCTGTAGGCGAGCGCCGCACCCACGATGAAGCCGCGCGATTCGATCGCCGCGATCTTGTCGATCGGACGGCCGTGGTAGGCCGCCACAAAACCGTCGACGACGGCGCGCAGCGCGTCCGGGTGCTTGAGCAGCGTCGTGATGTCGCGAAACATGACGCCCGGCCGGGGAAAGTCGGGCACCGTGCGGATGAGCGCTTTCAGATCGATGCCGGTGGCCGAATCCATGGTCATCTGCGCCGCGCGAGATCGATGTCGAGATACTTCCAGTAGCTCGAGAACACGCCGGGACGAAAGCCCTGTAGCCAGGGCTGGACGTAGTTGCTCTCGAGCCTGAAGTAGACGGGCAGCTGCGGCATGTACGTGCGCGCGATGCCGAACATCGTCCGCGCCGCCGCGATCTGGTCCTCGTCCGAGGCGCTGCGGAGGAACGCCTCGGCAGCGCGATCGTAGTCGGCGTTCACGAACTGCGCGACGTTGACGCGCTGCGGCTGCAGGCTGTGCAGCTGCGAGTGCTCGTTGTACCCCGACGGCGAACCGCCAAAGCCCCCCTGGTACATCTGGAACTTGCCCTTCTCGAGGTCCTTGATGATGTCCTGGAACGGCATGACGTTGAAGTCGGTGCGCAGCCCGATCGCCTCCATGTTCTTCTTCCACAGCGTCTGTATTTCGCGCATCGCGCCGCCCGTGCGCAGCGACAGCGCCAGCGTCAGCCGGGAACCGTCGGGCGCGCGACGAAAGCCGTCGGCGTCGCGCTTGTCGTAGCCGAAGCGGTCGAGCAGCGCCTTCGCGGTGGCGGGGTCGTACAGCGATTTCACCGGCAGCTCCGGATCGTGGCCGCCCACGCCCGGGGGGATCATCTGGTTCGCCGGAATCGCCTGACCCGCCATCACGACCTTGATCATCGTGTCCGCATCCCAGCCGTGGGCGATCGCGCGCCGGAGCGCGATCCGGTCGTTGCCCATCCCGCCGATCACCGGATCCTTCATGTTGAAGTAGAGCGAGAACAGGAAGGGTTCCGGGAAGACCATGCGCGTGATGCCACGGGCGACGTACTCCGGCTTCAACTTGCCGTTTGCGAGCATGCGCGTCGCGATCTCTCCGCGAAGCTGCACGAAGTCGAGCCCTCCCTGTTCGAACAGCAAAAGTCGCGTAATGTCCTCGTCGACGATATTCACTTCCACGGTTCCCGCGAAGGGAACCCGCTTCCCTTTCATCGTCCGCACGAGCTCGGCATCCTCCTTGCGGTCGCTCTCGGGGAAATACGCTTCGCGGTAGTTAGGGTTCGCCTCGAGGATCAGCCGGGAACCGCGCTTCCATTCCTTGACGCGGTACGGGCCGGTGCCGACGGCGCGCGTGCGAATGTCGAGCCCGGCAGCTTCCACGACCTCGCGTGCCGCTGCGCCGACGAAGCTCAGCACGTCGCGGATGCCCGGATAGTTGGGCTCCTTCATCCTGATCTGCAGCGTGTAGCGATCGATGGCGCGCAGTCCTTCGATGGGCGCGTCGTAGTCGAACTTGCCGGTTTTCTTCGCGGCCTCGACCACCGGACGCGCACCGAGGACCAGGTCCGTGAGCACCGGACTGCCGCCGCGGCGCAGGTTGGGATCGAACCAGCGCTTGTACGAATAGACGAAATCCCCGGCGATGAGCTCGCGCGGCTTCCCTTTGAACGCGGGATCGTCGGTGAAGAGGATTCCCTTCTTGAGCCGGATCGTCCACACGCGGCCACCGTCCGTGATTTCCGGCAGCGCGGCCGCGGTAAGCGGCGAGAGCTTCGGGGTCGGCGAGAGATAGTCCCACTCGTAGAGCGGCTCGAAGAGCGCCATGATGACCTGGAACGACGGATCGTCGGCGAACTGCTGCGGGTCGAGCATGTCGATGTCGAACTGCGCGATGCGCAGGACCTTGGCGGGATCGGCGGCGCCCGCGCCGAACGCGATCGAGCAGGCGACGACAGCGAAGAGCGTGCGCCACGCGAACCAGCCTGCCTGCCGCGCCGGCAATCGCGAACTTCGACGGAAGCGGTGGAGCGCAGTCGGAATTCGCATTTTCGTTCAACCCTCGGCCACGAGCGCGCGCTCCAGCACGCGCACGACGTGGATCGGCTCCCGACCCCGCTCGCCGCGCGACAGATCGGCGATCTGGTGCCGGCAGCTCGTGCCGTCGGCGACGATCAGCGTATCCGGCCCCGCCGCGCGGACGGCGGGCATCAGCGAGAGCTCGGCCATCTTCACCGATACGTCATAGTGTCCGGCATCGTAACCGAAGCTGCCCGCCATGCCGCAGCAGCTCGATTCGACCAGTCGAACGCGAAGGTCGGGCACGAGGCCGAGGACCGCCTGCGTCGCCCCTACCGCATCGAACGCCTTCTGATGGCAGTGCGCGTGCAGCAGCGCTTCTTTCTGCGGGAGCGCGGAGAGGCGCAGCGCCAGGCGCTGCTCGCCGAGCTCGCGCGCCAGGAACTCCTCGATCAGAAAGGCCCGTCCCGCGAGGCGTTCCGCGTCCTCGCCCAGGCCCATCACCAGGAACTCGTCGCGCATCGAGAGGAGGCACGAAGGCTCGAGGCCGACGACGGCTGCGCCGCGGTCGACATGCGGCTTGAGCGCCGCGACAACACGGCGAGCCTCGGCCTTCGCTTCTTCGACGAGACCCGCGGCGAGGTACGTGCGCCCGCAACAGAGCGGCCGCGACGGCTCGGCATCGGTGCTCTGCGGTTGCGCGGCGTGCACGCGGTAGCCTGCCGCTCGCAGCACGTTCATCGCCGCGCGCGCGTTCTCGGCCTCGAAATAGTTGCTGAACGTGTCGACGAAGAGGACGACGTCGGCATCCTTGTCGGCGTCGCCGCCGGGAGTGCGGAGCCCGCGCAGAAACGGGTCGCCGCGCCACGCGGGCAGCGAACGCCGCGCCGAGAACCCGAGCCACGACTCGGTGAGACTTGCCATTCCTGGAAGCTGGTTGCGAAGATTCGCGATCCAGCTCATGCGCGCAGCCCACGGCGCCCAGCGCGGCAACTGTGCGATGAGGCGCTCGCGAAACGGAAGCCCGCGCGCCGCCTGCCGCCGGTGGAGCGCCTCGATCTTCATCTTCGCCATGTCGACGCCGGTGGGGCATTCGCGCCGGCAGCCCTTGCAGCTCACACAAAGGTCGAGCGCATCGAACACCGCGTCGGAGGCGAGCCCGTCCGCGCCGAACTTTCCTGAAAGCGCCTGCCGCAGCGTGTTCGCGCGGCCGCGGGTGAGATGCGCTTCGTCGCGTGTCGCGCGATAGCTCGGGCACATCGTCCCCGCGTCGAACTTGCGGCAGTGGCCGTTGTTGTTGCACATCTCGACGGCTTTGGCGAGACCTGCTGCCGGATCGCCGCCGGACCCGGCCGGCGAGAGCGTGCCGGTGACCGCGTCGTTCTGCACGTTCCACGCCGTCCAGTCGAGCGCGGGCCTCACCGCCTGAATCCGGTAACCGGGCGGGAAGCGGAACAGCGACGCATCGTCCATCTTCGTCCCGCGCACGATCTTGCCCGGGTTCATGAGGCCCGCAGGATCGAACAGGTCCTTGATCTCCTCGAAGGCGCGGGAGAGGCGCGGACCGAACTGCCAGCCGACCCATTCGCTGCGCACCAGGCCGTCGCCGTGCTCGCCGGAGAATGCGCCCTTGTACTCCCGCACCATGGCGCTCGCCTCTTCCGCGATCGCGCGCATCTTCGCGGCGCCGTCGCGGCGCATGTCGAGGATCGGCCGCACGTGCAGCGTCCCGACCGAGGCGTGCGCGTACCACGTCCCGCGCGTGCCGTGCCGCGCGAACACCTGCGTCAACCGGTCGACATATTCGGCGAGGTGTTCGAGCGGTACCGCGCAGTCCTCGATGAACGACACGGGCTTGCCGTCGCCCTTCATGCTCATCATGATGTTGAGCCCGGCCTTGCGCACGTCCCACAGCGCCTTCTGCGCGTTGGCGTCGGTCATCTCGACCACGCTGCCTGGCAGGCCGAGATCGCCTGCGAGCGCAGTGAGATCGCGCAGGCGCCGAAGCGGATCCTCGCGCGTTTCGCCGATGAACTCGACCAGCAGGATGGCATCGGGCTCGCCGACGAGCGCCCGGTCGATGACGGCGCGGAACGCGGGGTTGCCGCGCGCCAAGTCGATCATCGTGCTATCGACGAGCTCGACCGCCGAGGGCTCGAGCGCCACCAGATGGCGCGCGCTTTCCATCGCCTTGTACAGCGTCGGAAAGTTGACCACGCCGAGCACCCGGTGCGCCGGCAACGCTGCGAGCTTCAGCGTGAGCCCGCGCGACCACGCGAGCGTGCCCTCGCTGCCGACGAGAAGATGCGCATAGTTGACGCTGCCGTCCGGCGTATACGGCCGCTCGCTCTGCGGGCAGCACACGTCGATGTTGTAGCCGCCGACACGCCGCAGCACCTTCGGCACGTTGCGCTCGATCTCGCCGCGCTCGCGCTCGCCGATCGCTTGCAGGCGCCGCAGAAGATCGGCGATCCTCGGCGGCGCCGTCGCCATCTCGGCCTCGGGGCCGAAGCGCGCCTCGGTGCCGTCCGCCAGGATCGCATCGATGGCGCGCACGTTGTGGACCATGTTGCCGTAGGCGATCGAGCGCGAGCCGCACGAGTTGTTGCCGGCCATGCCCCCGATCGTCGCCTGCGCCGACGTGCTGACGTCGACCGGGAACCACAGCCCGTGAGGCTTCAGCCACGCATTGAGCGAGTCGAGCACGACGCCGGGCTCCACGGCGACCGTCATCGCGTCGCGATCGAACGCCCCGATCGCGGTCAAATGCTTGCTGTGATCGATCACGAGCGCCGCGCCGACGGTCTGTCCGCATTGCGAGCTGCCGGCGCCGCGAGCCAGCACCGGCACGCGCTCCTCCCGGCAAAGCGCGAGCGCCGCGCGAACATCGTCGATCGATTTCGGCACGAGAACGCCGACGGGCTCGACCTCGTAGATCGACGCATCGGTCGCGTAACGGCCGCGCGATGCGGCATCGAACAGCACGTCGCCGGCGACGGCACTGGCAAGTCGTGCGGCGAGGCTCATCTCACGATTGTAGAGGATACGTCCCCGCTCCGAGGCCCTTGCCGCCTGCCCGCACCCATCCGCTCGCTCGCGCGCTTGCCCCTTCGCGCCAAACGTGCGTAGCATGGGCCACCCCTGCCCACCGGGCCGCGCAGGTTCCGCGGCCCGGGTCTCCGAGGTGCCATTGCGATGAATCCACCGCCAAAGTCAGGCCGTCACTTCCTGCAGATTCCCGGGCCGACCAACGTCCCGGATCGAGTGCTGCGCGCGATCGACGCGCCCACGATCGATCACCGCGGTCCCGATTTCGCCGCGCTCGGCAAGACCGTCATCGCGGGAATGAAGAAGGTGTTCAAGACGGACGGCGAGGTGGTCATCTACCCGGCGTCAGGGACGGGCGCATGGGAGGCGGCCCTCGTCAATACGCTCTCGCCGGGCGACCGTGTCCTGATGGCCGAGACCGGCCATTTCGCGACGCTGTGGCAGAAGCTTGCCCAGCGCCTCGGGCTTCAAGTCGAGTTCCTCCCCGGCGATTGGCGCCATGGCGCCTCGCCGCAAGCCATCGAGGAGAGGCTCGCCGAGGACCGGCCGCATGCGATCAAGGCGGTTTGCGTCGTCCACAACGAAACTTCCACCGGCGTGACGAGCCGCGTCTCCGACGTTCGCGCCGCAATCGATCGCGCCCGCCATCCCGCGCTCTACATGGTCGACACGATCTCCTCGCTCGCGTCGATCGACTATCGCCACGACGAGTGGAAAGTCGACGTCACGGTCGCGGGCTCGCAGAAAGGTCTGATGCTGCCGCCAGGACTGTCGTTCAACGCGATCAGCGCGAAGGCGCTCGCTGCAGCCAGGACGGCGAAGCTGCCGCGCTCGTATTGGGATTGGGGCGAGATGCTCGCCATCAATCCGAAGGGGTTCTTCCCGTACACGCCCGCGACCAACCTTTTGTACGGTCTCGCCGCGGCGCTCGAGATGCTGTTCGCCGAGGGTCTCGACAACGTGTTCGCGCGCCACGACCGCCTCGCCGAAGCGACGCGCCGCGCGGTCAATGCCTGGGGGCTCGAGATCCTGTGCGCCGAGCCCGCGCTGTACAGCTCGACATTGACCGGCGTCCTGATGCCCGCGGGTCACGATGCCGATGCCTTCCGCAAGATCGTCCTCGACCGCTTCGACATGTCGCTCGGTCAGGGGCTGGGGAAGCTCACCGGCAAGGTTTTCCGCATCGGCCACCTCGGATACTTCAACGAGCTGATGCTCGCCGGCACGCTGTCCGGGGTCGAGATGGGTCTTGCGCTCGCCGGGGTGCCGTATCGCAAGGGGGGAATCGCCGCTGCGCTCGATTACCTGGCAGAGACGGCAGGCCATAGAGGAAGCGGGCTGCATTTGCAGGAAACCGCCGCCAAGCCAACAATGGCGGCGCAATGATCTGAACCCGCGAGCCAGGACACGAAACTGCCGGCTCGCACGTCACAGGAGGATCTCAAAATGAACCGTTTCGTCAAGACAGCGGGTGCACTGGCGATCGCATTGGCGAGCGCGCCGACTCTCGCCTGGGAACCCACGAAGCCCGTCGAGATCGTGGTCGCCGCCGGCGCCGGCGGCGCTTCCGACCAGATGGCGCGAATGATGCAGGCCGCGATCCAGAAGAACAACCTGATGAAGCAGCCGATGATCGTGTCGCTCAAGGGCGGCGCGTCCGGGGCCGAGGCGCTGATGTACATGAAGTCGAGCGACGGCGATCCCAACAAGGTCCTGATCGCCTATTCGCTGATCTACATGCTGCCGCTCGCGGCCAAGATTCCCTTCAACTGGCGCGACCTCACTCCAGTCTCGGTCATCGCGATGGATCAGTTCGTGCTCTGGGACAACACGACGCTGCCCTACAAGAACGTGAAGGAGTTCGTGACTGCGGCCAAGGCCGCCGACCCGCCGTTCAAGATGGGCGGCACCGGCTCGAAGCGCGAGGACCATGTGCTCACGGTGTTCATGGAAAAGAAGACAGGGGCGAAGTTCGCCTATTTGCCGTACAAGTCAGGCGGCGAGGCCGCGACCCAGCTCGTCGGCAATCACACGGCGGCCAACGTCAACAACCCGTCGGAGAACCTCGAAGTCTGGCGCGCCGGGCAGGTGCGCGCGCTGTGCGTGTTCGACAAGGAACGAATTGCCTACAAGACCAAGGTCACCGACACCCTGTCGTGGAACGACATTCCCACGTGCAAGGAAGAAGGACTCGACGTGCAGTACCTCATGCTGCGCGCGATGTTCCTGCCGGGCAAAGTCACGGCTGACCAGACGGCGTTCTATGTCGATCTCTTCAAGAAGCTGACGCAGACGCCGGAGTACAAGGACTACATGGAAAAGCAGGCGCTGAAGCCCGTCTTCCTCACAGGAAAGGAAATGCTGACCTTCCTCGAGGAGGACGACACGCTCAACAAGGGCTTGATGACCGAGGCGGGCTTCGTGGCCCCCTGAGGGCTTCCTCACGCCCATAGCTGACCGGCAGACTGCGCGTCGCGACGGCGGAGCCTTCTCCCCCGAATGGGAGAGGGCCCCAGTGCGGCGCGACTTCTCGACGCCCGCCATGCCATCCCCCGAAGCCGAGATCGTCGTCGGCGATCCGACCGCGCCGGCGAGCCAATCGCCGGCAGTGGCCACCGCTCGCACTGTCGAGATCGTCGTCTACGTGCTCCTGCTCGCGCTGGCGCTTGTTCTCGGCTTCGACAACTGGCGCAGCGGGGCGGGATGGGCGAAGGACGGCCCGCAGTCCGGATATCTCCCGTTCTACCTTTGCATCATTCTGGCCGGCGCCTCCCTGTTCGGCCTCGGCCTCGCGGTGGTCAAGCGCTCGGAGGAAGCGAAGACTTTCGTGAACCGCGACCAGTTGCGTCGCGTGCTCCAGGTCTTCGTTCCCACGTTTCTGTTCTGCGTGCTGATGCAGTGGCTCGGGATCTACGCCGCTAGCTTCCTGCTGATTGCGGGCTTCATGAGGTTCGTCGGGCGGATCGCGTGGTGGAAATCGCTGCTCACGGCGTTTCTGTTCACGCTCGTCATGTTCGTCACGTTCGACATCGCGTTCGACGTCATCATGCCCAAGGGCCCGATTGAAGCGCTCTTCGGCCGGTAGAAGCTGACGCGATGGAGGCCGTCCAACTCCTGCTGCAAGGCTTCGCCGTCCTGCTGACGTGGAAGATCTTGACGATGATGCTGATCGGCCTCGTGCTCGGCATCTTCGTCGGTGTGCTGCCGGGACTGGGCGGCCCGAATGGGGTCGCGATCCTGCTGCCCCTCACGTTCACGATGGATCCGACGACCGCCATCGTGATGCTTTCCTGCATCTATTGGGGCGCGCTGTTCGGCGGCGCGATCACGTCGATCCTGTTCAACATCCCCGGGGAGGCGTGGTCGGTGGCGACCACTTTCGACGGCTATCCGATGGCGCAGCAGGGGAAAGCAGCCGAGGCGCTGACGGCGGCATTCACGTCCTCGTTCATCGGCTCGCTGGTCGCGGTGCTGTTGATCACGTTTCTCGCGCCCCGCATCGCGTCGTTCGCGCTCAAGTTCGGGCCGCCCGAGTTCTTCGCCGTCTACCTCCTGACGTTCTGCTCGTTCGTCGGGCTCGGACGCGAGGCCAAGCACAAGACCGTGATCTCGATGGTGCTGGGACTCCTGCTCGCGGCGGTCGGCATGGATACCGTTTCCGGCCAGCTGCGCATGACATTCGGCTTCGACCCGTTGTTGCGCGGCGTCAACTTCCTGGTCGCCGTGATCGGGCTCTTCGGGATCAGCGAAATCCTGCTGACGATGGAAGAGCGGCTCGCGCTGCGGGGCCACGCGGCGGCGATCAGTCTCCGAGTCGTCCTGAAGGTGTGGAAGGAAATGCCGCGTTACTGGGTGACGCTGCTCCGCTCTTCCGCGATCGGCTGCTGGCTCGGAATCACGCCGGGCGGCGCGATCGCCGCTTCGTTCATGGGCTACAACCTGGCCAAGCGTTTCTCCAAAGATCCGGGAAGCTTCGGCAAGGGTCGGATCGAAGGCGTGTTCGCGCCGGAGACCGCGGCGCACGCTTCGGGAACGGCGGCCCTGCTACCGATGCTGGCGCTTGGCATTCCCGGCTCCGGCACTGCGGCGATCCTGCTCGGCGGGTTGATGGTATGGGGGCTCAATCCCGGTCCGCTGCTCTTCGTCGAGCACAAGGACTTCGTCTGGGGTCTCATCGCCTCGATGTATCTCGGCAATGTCGTGGGCCTGGTGATCGTGCTGACCACGGTGCCGATCTTCGCCGCCGTCCTGCGCGTGCCATTCGCCGCGGTCGCGCCGATGATCGTCGTGTCCTGCGCCATCGGCGCCTACGCCATCCAGAACGCGATGTTCGACGTCTGGCTCATGCTGCTGTTCGGCGTCGTTGGTTACGTGTTCAAGAAAGTCGGCATACCGCTGGCGCCGTTCACTCTTGCCCTCGTGCTCGGCAACCGCAGCGAGGACGCATTCCGCCTGTCGATGATCGGCGCGGGCGGCGACTTGCGCGTGTTCTGGTCGAACGGGCTCGTGGGATCCATCACCACGCTGGCGATCATTCTCCTTTTCTGGCCGCTGATCGGAAGGATCGCCGAAGGCGCGCGGCGCATGGTGCGACCCGCCAGGACGTGATGCGGGACACTACCGGACGACTCACGATGACCCGTGATCTCATAGCCGTCGACCGCGCGGGACCGATCGCGACGGTCGTGCTGAACCGCCCCGAGAAGCTCAACGCGCTCACGAAGTCGATGTGGCGAACGCTTGGCGAGACGATCGACGCGCTGTCCGCCGACGACGCGCTCCGTTGCGTGATCCTGCGCGGTGCCGGCGAGAAGGCGTTCTCGCCCGGCAACGACATCGGGGAATTCCAGACCGAGCGCGGCAACAAGGCGCAGGCGATCGACTATGGCCGCGTCATGCACGCTACCGCGCAAGCGCTCGCCGCATGCCGGCATCCGCTCGTCGCGCAGATTCACGGCATCTGCGTCGGCGGCGGGCTCGAGATCGCGGCGCTTTGCGATCTGCGGATCTGCGGTGAATCGAGCCGTTTCGGAGCGCCGATCAAGAACCTCGGACTCGTCATGGCGTATCCGGAGATGGCGCCGCTCGTGCGGCTGGCGGGACCGGATGTCGCTCTCGAAATCCTGCTCGAGGGACGGATCTTCGGCGCGGCCGAGGCGAAGGAGAAACGGCTCGTCACGCGCGTCGTCCCCGATGCCGACGTGGCGAGCGAAGCGCTCGCGACGGCGCAGCGCATTGCCGAAGGCGCGCCGCTCGCCGCACGCTGGCACAAGAAGTTCGCGCGGCGGCTGGGCGAGCCGCGCCCGATCGTGGCGGACGAGCACGACGAGTGCTTCGACTGCTTCGACACCGAGGACTTCCGCATCGGCTATGCCGCGTTCCTCGCCAAGCGGAAGCCGGGGTTCGTCGGGCGGTGAGCATGCGCGGACTCTCTCATGACCGTTGCAGCGGTACGGTGGAATGATGGTCGACACGACCGACGCGCCGGGCGCACACCCGGGTCCGCTTGCAGGAATGCGCGTGCTCGAGCTTGCGCAGATCATGGCGGGACCGACGTGCGGGATGATGCTCGCCGACATGGGCGCCGACGTGATCAAGGTCGAGAAGCTTCCCGGCGGCGACGATGCGCGCGGCTATCGCGAACCGCGGATCAACGGCGTGTCCGCGCCGTTCCTGATGATGAACAGGAACAAGCGCGGCATTGCTCTCAATCTCAAGCACGCGAAAGGGCGAGAGGTGCTGCTCCGGCTGGTGCGCGATGCGGACGTCCTCACCGAGAACTATCGTCGCGGAACGCTGGAGAAGCTCGGCCTGGGCTACGACGTTCTCGCGCGGGTGAATCCGGGGCTCATCTACTGCGCAGTTTCGGGCTATGGCCTGGATGGACCGCTGTCCGGCCGTGGAGGTTTCGACCTGATCGCGCAAGGGTTCGCCGGACTCATGTCGGTCACGGGAGAGCCCGGACGGCCTCCGGTCAAGAACGGAAACCCGGTCGCCGACGTCAATGCGGGCATCCTGGCCGCCGCCGGCATCGCCGCAGCGTACGCCCACAAGCTGAAGACGGGGCGCGGCCAGATCGTCGACACGTCGCTCATGGAGGCGGCGCTGCAGCAGACCTACTGGTACGCGGCGATCCACTTCGCCACCGGCGAATCGCCG
>Ga0207689_10004939_pt1 | contig 12012 bp, 10 predicted proteins | sample KBSMisM52_FD_184312 | JGI IMG/M metagenome (GOLD analysis project Ga0207689, IMG submission 184312) | Miscanthus rhizosphere microbial communities from Kellogg Biological Station, Michigan, USA - KBS Miscanthus M5-2 (SPAdes) (version 2) | ecosystem: Host-associated > Plants > Roots >... | reverse complement strand
CGTCCCGCATCTTACCGCCTACTGCCTACTGCCTATTGCATAGCGCCTATAGTTATAGCTTATTCCCAAAGTTTATAACCTACCACGCAACTCCATACCGCTGGTAAACAACAATAAAAATAATAATGGCCCAGAATAAGATCAGGGGATAGATCTTTTTCGGCGGATAGAGATAAGCACAGGCATGAAATGCAGCCAGTGGTATGGCGGCTATCACCCAATTTTCAAACGATTCGCCTGTATTCAAAAAAGGTACCAGTATAGCAGCAAGGAGGTATAACAAAATAAGGCTCCAGCCCTTTCTAACCTGGATGAGCATACGCCGGAGGTTATCCTGCACATAATACGCACCAGCTACAAAGGGCAGGCAAAGAAAAATAGATGCCGCAGCAATCCAGCCAGACTGATGAAAACGGGGAAGATTGATATCTATATAAGGAAGAATTTTCTGAAGGCTGAATTGATCTGTCAAAAAAAGATAGACAGGGTAAAAATAATATGGTGATGTCATTCCGAGGATGCACAGCAGCCACTCATTGATACGGAAAGGACGCATCAGCATGAGGCCAAAAATGGCCCACATCATAAATACAACTATCGGGAAAAAAATAAATGAAGCGATACCGATACCAAGGCCGACATTAAAAATAATACCTTTTGCCTGCTGCATGTTTTGCGTTTTAAACAATCCTGCCAACACGAAAACAAGTATGCTGTTTACAAGCAGCGGCGCTGAAAAATAGTTCCATTCCGGCACAAGTGAAGTAATCAACAAGTAAGACATCGCCGGCAAAAAAGTCTGGCGCTGTATCATACGGTTATCATTAATCACTTTATTAACCGAAAGTGCCTGTGTACACAACAACATATAAGCCAGAAAGGAATATAGAACCGGCCCTGACTTTCCCGCAGGTTCAAGCCACTGCAGCAGGCCGCGAAACAAAGGACCATCCTTTGGTTCAGGGACAGGTATATGCGGATGGAGAAATACAGGAAGTTTAATAAACAATCCTAGCAGCAGCAATACAATAATATTACCGGGTGTTCTTTGTCTGAATACGCCAATCACAGGTAAGTGATAGTATTGGTTTATTGGTTATAATCGAGTTTAGCAAAGCAAATATAATTACGATAAATACATGGCATAATCACCTGCTTTGCGCTTACCTGTTTGCCATATTTGGGCATAAATTCGTATCCCTTTTCGAGATTTTTCAGCGTAGGATTACGATTGATCTGTCCGTCCGGTGTTACACTGAAGTCATTCAACAGCAACATTCTTTTTTCCTGCTGGTTAAAAAGAAAATGCAATTGCCCTCCTGTATTCATTAATTGATAAGAAACTCTGAAATCGCCGTCATCATCATACTGATCTTTAGCGATCACATTGCTCCATTCCAGTTGTCCTTCTTTGGTGAAAGAAAGTATCACCACATTGTCGGCATGCGAACGGACACCCTGGTTTGTATTCCTGAAATAATTTGAACGCCACCAGAGATTGCTGTAATAGGGCGAGTAATAATAATAATCGTAGGGCGACATGAATGGATTACCGTACATATAATCCCAGCGGTTCCATGAATTAAAGCGGGAAGTGGTATAAAAAGATTCACTGCCTATGATGAAGCCGCCATCTTTTTTTACAATAATATTCCGGATGAAATAATCATTAAACGCTGATTTTGTATTTGATTCGCCTCTCGCTTCTCTTCTCAATTCATCACTGAACACAATGGTGTTTTCCAGGACGGTTTGAGCGGCATTTTTATCCCATACATAAAAGTAAAAGCCTTCCACATTTCCCCTTCGTTGCTTATAATAAAAGGAGGTAAGAAAATATCGCTTGTTGTTATTATCGATCTTAATATGTACTTCATCGAGGAAGTTTTTTTCAAACTTAAGCTCGTTCACCCTAAGCGAATCGGATTGGGCAGGTTTTATCAGCATAGCCGCTTTCACTATATTATCACTGTTAGTCCTGCTGTACTTTGCAAAAACGAGGTCGCCATCATTGTCGAGATAAAATTCATCGAGATAATCATTGCGATCATCCATTGAGATGTTAAACACGGTTCGTTTCAGCATTTCAAGTTTGTCGGTAAATAAAATCGTCGTAACAACATAATTCGCTTTGTTACGGCTGTTGATCTTAAATACGGCTATTTTACTTTTGTCTTCACTTGTTATAGCTGAATATATTTTATTATTTGCTGCAAAGCCCATGTGGGAACTGTCTAACTGAACCGGCTCAGATATCTTTTTACCGACACCATCGATGGTTACACTCATGCAATACACCACATTTTTTCGCTGGTACTGGTAAATCACATACGTGAAGTCGTTGTAAGGAAAGAAATCTACATTGATCAGCCGGTCGTCGGGTATATAATCCATTTCCACTTTGCCGATCTGCTTCATATCATTATCATACAGGCAAATAAAATCCCTGTTTCTTGGATTTTTATACACGAGATAATTACCGCCGAATTTGCCAATGATTTCAAAGTTCATTCTGCGGCTGTCATCTCTTTCCGGTTCTGAGTAAACAATTTTTTGTGCAAAGATGGAAGTACCTGTTCCGGTTAGAATAATAAGGCACAAGCATTTCGTGAAATGTGTCAACATAGTCCACTGATTTTTCGCAGATTAAAGTTAAAGGTTGCCCCCCAAATGCCATGTAAAAATTTAGCCAATCCTGATAAGCGGAAAGTCGGAAGACGACAATATCCATTCCCGGCCGTTTTCTTGTTTTCATTCCGTCACCCCGGCATGCTAATACATTGCCTTTGAATGATATTTCTTGAAAATTAAAATTTGCATATATACCTTTGCAACCACTTCCATACAGAAATGATCTGTACCAGGAGCCAAATATAAGCAGCGCACACAGTGAAAATACCGACCAATAGAGTCACAGCCGCAGGATTAATTATAGCACTGGGAATTATTTACGGAGATATAGGCACTTCCCCTTTATACGTAATGAACGAAATTACCAATGGAAAGCTCATCAATGAAGAGCTGATATTGGGCAGTCTATCCTGCATTATCTGGACCCTTACCCTTCAAACGACAGTAAAATATGTGATATTGACGCTCCGTGCCGACAACCGTGGTGAAGGAGGCATATTCTCTCTGTACGCTTTGGTGCGCCGGCAAAAAAGATGGCTCGTAATACCTGCAATGATCGGCGGCGCTTCGCTGATCGCCGATGGCATGATTACACCGCCCATTTCGGTAACCTCTGCGGTAGAAGGTCTTCGGCAAATCAAAGTTTTTCACGATTTCACTTCCTGGGACATTGTTTACATCGTCTTGTGCATACTCGTCATTCTCTTTTTTCTGCAGCAGTTTGGAACTGCGTCCATCGGAAAATTATTCGGTCCCATCATGATGCTTTGGTTTTTGATGCTGGCAGTGCTGGGTGGTGTACACCTGTTTGACGATCTGATGATCTTCAGAGCATTCAGTCCCCACTATGCTGTACAGCTATTGACGCACTATCCCAATGGGTTTTGGCTGCTGGGTGCCGTGTTTTTATGTACCACCGGGGCCGAGGCTTTATATTCGGATCTGGGACACTGTGGAAGAGAAAATATAAGAATGTCATGGATTTTTGTAAAAACCTGTCTTATTCTGAACTACCTCGGACAGGGCGCATGGTTGCTGCATAACCATGCGGGACAAACGATCACTTCCGACATGATTGCCTCTGGCTTCCACTGTTTTTTTGGCATTATGCCGGACTGGTTCAAGATTTTCGGTATTGTGATCGCGACAACAGCGGCCGTAATTGCCAGCCAGGCATTGATCAGTGGCTCGTTTACACTTGTAAGCGAGGCGATGCGTTTAAACCTTTGGCCAAAATTAAAAATCAGTTATCCAACCGAAGAGAGGGGTCAATTATATGTACCCGGCATCAACTTTCTATTATTTTTTGGTTGTATCGGTATCGTTTTATATTTCCGGGAATCATCGAAAATGGGTGCGGCTTACGGTCTTGCAATTACACTTTGTATGATCGCCACGTCCATCTTGTTTGCCAACTTCCTGGTTTCAAAACGAACCAAGCCGGCCTGGATTTACGTATATCTCATCGTTTACCTTGCTATCGAGTTCAGTTTTCTTTTTGCCAACCTTGATAAATTTAAACATGGCGGTTATGTCACGCTTATAGTTGGCGGTGGATTGTTTGCCATCATGTATGTATGGTATCGTTCACGCAAAATCAAAAACCGCTACGTGGAGTTTGTGCGGCTTGAGCACTATATACCCAAGATACAGGAGTTGAGTGCAGACCGCGGCGTTGCAAAATATGCTACGCATCTGGTCTATCTGACCAGCGCCAATAATCCAAAAGAAATAGAACATAAGATCATTTATTCTATCCTGAACAAAAAACCCAAACGGGCTGATATCTATTGGTTCGTGCACGTGGATACGATGGATGATCCTTATACCTGCGAATACAAAGTAGATCACATCATACCGAACGATATTATCCGCGTTGAATTTCGTTTAGGATTCAGAACGGAACCGCGCATCAACATGATGTTTCGTAAAGTGGTTGAAGATCTTGTACAGAACATGGAAGTAAACATCACCAGCCGTTATGAAAGTCTTGCCAGTACCAATACAGTCGGCGATTTCCAGTTTATGGTAATGGAAAAATACCTCAGCCAGGATAATGAACTTCCTTTCTTTGAACGGGTGATCATGAAATTGTATTTCTGGATAAAAGAAATAAGTCTTTCCGAAGAACGCGGCTTTGGTCTTGATGCTGCTAACGTGACTGTTGAAAAATTCCCGCTTATTGTAACGCCGGTTACCAATCTTAAATTACGAAGGGTCGAAGACTGATAAAAAGATTTGAAGTTTTATTGTTTTGAGTTGCTTAATTTCAAAACACAAAACCAATTCATCTGCCTCATTTTGTCTGGTATATTATCGGCGCTATCGTTGTTCTTTCTGCGCTTATTTATTTTCTGCAGGAAAAGTTCATTTTCAAACCTGAAAAACTGAAGCAAAATTTTCAGTTTAAATACGATGTACCTTTTAAAGAATTGTTTTTTGATATCCAGGAAGGCGTTCGCCTGAATGGCCTTCATTTTTATCGACAGCAACCCAAAGGTTTGATTTTATACTTTCATGGCAACACAAGAAGTATAAAAGGATGGGCGAAATATGCCCGCGACTTTTACCGCTATGATTATGATGTGGTACTTGTTGACTACAGGGGTTTTGGTAAAAGCACCGGCAAGAAAAACGAAAAAGATATGTTGAGCGATATGCAGTTTGTATACGATACATTGGTTGTTCAATACCCGGAACATCATATTATCGTTTATGGCCGGAGTATAGGCAGCGGTTTCGCCTGCAAAATCGCTGCCGACAATAAACCACGTTATCTTATTCTCGATTCTCCCTATTATAATTTCAGAAAAGTAGTAGAACGTTTTTTACCCATTCTGCCGGTGAAATTTGTTTTGCGTTATCATCTGCGTACCGACAAATGGATACGCAGGGTTAATTGTCATACCTACATTATTCATGGAACGAAAGACTGGTTAATTCCAATCAAACACAGCGTGGCACTACAGGAAATAAATCCTAATAAAATCACGCTGATCCGTATAGCCGGCGGCGGTCATAATAACCTTCCCTCCTTTCCTGAATACCACAATTTCATCCGCGACATTCTTAAATATTAACCTTATTTAACAAATCTGTTAAGGATACACTAATTCAAATTTCGGCCATTAACGTTTGTGACCTTCACCCGTCACACATATAAAGGAGTTTACCATGAAAGGAAAATTTTACCCGATAGCTTTTCTGTTTATTGTTATCATTTTTGCTTCCTGTAAATCGGCAAGCAAACTTTACAAGCAAGGCAATTACGATGAGGCGGTGGAAGTAGCTGTAAAAAAATTACAAAAAAAACCGAATGACCCGGAGATGAGATCGCTAATTCAAAGCGCTTATCAATACGCAGTAAATGACCACGAAAACAGGATCAGGAATTATACACAAAGTTCCAATGATCTGAAGTATGAATGGGTCTACAATGAGTATGTTGATCTTCAAAACTTATATAACTCTATTTACAGGGCTCCGGAAATATTTGAACTGGTAAGGCCGGTTGACTATTCATCACAGGTTACTTCATTCAGAGAAAAAGCAGGTGATGCGCATATAAGCAGGGGCCGGAGCTGGATGAAGAGCAACGATAAAGAAAGTTATAAAAGTGCATATCGCGAATTCCAGGCTGCAATGCGATTTAAGCCCGGTGATATAAAAATTCAGCAGTTGATGGACGATGCATATGATGCCGCATTGACCCGTGTCGTTATCACGCAAACGGAGAATCCAGGATTGCAGTTCAGTTCATATAATTACAACAGCGATCAAAATTCTGCGGACAATATGATCCGCAACCTGGCAAATAATTCAGGAAATGAGTTTGTGCGTTTTTATTCTGTACCGGAAGCCCGGAGCCAGAATATTCAACCTGACCAGGTGATTGAATTAAGACTGAACAATATTTTGATACAACCTGTGCAGGAAAGCAGGAGCACAAGGGAGTTAATAAAAGAGGTGGTGGTAAAAGAAACAGTCTATAAACCAGATTCAGTAGTGAAAGAATACAGGAAAGTAAAAGCCAGATTGACAACTACACGCAAAACGTTATATGCTGACGGTAACCTGGGCATTACAATCCGGGATAACACCGGTAACTTTTTATGGAACGATAATGTGAATGGTCAAAATACATGGTGTTCAGAATTCACCACCTACACAGGAGATGAGAGAGCTCTTAGTGAAGAAGATAAACAATTAATTAACAGGAGAACGGACAACATTCCTGCGCCGCCAAGCATTATAAGTTACATAAGGCAGGAAATTTTTCAGAACGCCGTATACAAAATAAAAGATTTTTACAGCCGTTACTGAGTCATGAAAATCACCCTGAGAGGACATGAGTTTATAATTCATGTCCTTTTTTATTTACAATGCCGCTCAGGCAATTACTATCTTTGGTCGCATTGTTATGACCGATACAACACAAAAAAATAAATGGAAGCGATGGGTAAAACTTGCGATAATCGTTTATATACTCATCGGTGTTGCTATTTATCTTTTGCAGGACATGATCCTTTTTCACCCGGTGCAACTAAAGCAAAATGAGAAATATGATTTCTCCGAACCACATAGAGAAGTAAATATTCCTGTCAACAATCAGTCTAATCTTAATATTATTCAGTTTACAACAAAAGACAGTTTGCCGGCGGGCGTGGTTTTATATTTTCATGGCAATAAAAGAAATATAGCGTGGTACGCAAAGTTTGCTCCTTTCTTCACAAAGCATAATTATGAAGTGTGGATGATAGATTATCCCGGTTATGGCAAGAGTACGGGCAAATTTGATGAGCAAACATTATATGCATGGGCGAAATTGCTTTATAAACTCGCCAGAAGCCGCTATCCTGCTGACAGCATCATTGTATATGGCAAATCGTTAGGAACCGGTATTGCCGCACAACTTGCATCAACAAACAACTGCAAAAGGTTGATACTTGAAACGCCGTATTATAGCCTGACATCGATGGCTAAACGATATTTTTTTATGTATCCCGTTGATTGGATGATTCATTACAAGATACCAACCTGGCAATACCTGCAAAAAGTGGAAGTGCCCGTTACCATTTTCCATGGAACAAATGACGGGCTTATTCCTTATCGCAACTGTGAGCGATTGAAGAAGCTGTTGAAAAAAGAGGATGAATTTATTTCTATTGAGAACGGAAGTCACAATGATCTTTATACTTTTCCGCAAACTGTATCGAAACTGGACTCGTTGCTTGAACTGAATTGATAGCCGCAACATATCGTATTATTCTTCCAAAATAACTTTGTTCTTTCCGACTTTCAATTTATACCCGGTGCCAACTTTCAGGGCGTAATTATCCGTTTGGTGACCGACAGGAAAATTAAAACATACCGGGTAATCGTATTCTTTTACTTTATCAAAAATAATTTCATACGCATCCTGGCCGAATTTCAGTGTTGTATCGAGCGTATCTGTAAATCCGCCAACGATCAGCCCGGCAAGATTCTCCAATCTTCCTGCACGTTTTAACTGCAGCATCATCCTGTCAATTTTGTAATAATATTCACCAATGTCTTCGATAAATAATATGCGTCCTTTTGTTTTTACTTCTGATGCGCTGCCGATAAGATGTGCCAGGATAGAAAGGTTACCACCAATCAACTCGCCGATACCTTCTCCCTTTCTGTTTGATGGATGTATGTCTATGCCGTATTTTATCTTTTTACCTTCAATTGCATCTTTTAATGATAAAACAAATTCATTTTTATTTCCTTCATCATTAAATGCAGCAGCCATCGGCGCATGCAACGATGTAATTTTATAATTACGATATATATGGCAATGTAAAACCGTGATATCACTATACCCTATCACCCATTTCGGGCTTTCTTTAAATTTTTTAAAATCCAACCGGTCAATAATCCGGCTGGTACCGTAACCACCACGCCCGCATAAGATAGCTTTTACTTCATCATCATTCAGCATTTGCTGAAGATCTGCCAGGCGCTCTTCATCCGAACCAGAAAAATAATTGACCGCATCGGGACCCAATGTATTTCCAATTTTCACGCGATAACCCCATTCTTCCAGCGTTTGAATACATGCTTGTGCTTTATTCATAGCCATAAATCCGGCGGGGCAAACAATACCAATGGTGTCACCTTTTTGTAAGTATGGAGGGTTGGCTGTCATCTATTGAGACCTTTGATTATTTCTCTGAGCTCTTTTGTAATAACAACATTGTTAAATCCTTTCCTTCTCAGTCCTCGGTATAGTTTCAAATCGCCTGTCCAAAGCAATGCGTCAAAATATATAGTTATTGCGAGAAACTGATAATCATTAATGTCAAGATTTTTGATTAGCAGATCGGTCCTGGTGAGGGAATCCTGATCTAAGTCAGCAATATCAATCAGCAGAAAAGAATCGGTTATTGATTCAAATACTTTTCTGACGTCCGATACAGAATTAGCGGTAAGTGAAGCAATATCCTTAATTCGCTTTGCAAACTCTTCTACCAACAAGGATGACGAAATAAAATCAACTTTTTTATGCCTTTGTTGCAAGATTGAATATTCATTGCCAGATGAATTGATAACCGCAGAAATAATGATATTTGAGTCAACAATTACGATCATTTAATGCCGCGAACTTTTTTGAATCTTTTCCAAGCTGCAGCATTAATTTCATCCGCCAATTTTTGAATCTGTCTTTTAGTAACAGTTTTCTTAGGCTTTATTTCGGGCAGAGACAGATAATTTAATATTCTGGTTAATTCTGCTTTTTTCAAACGCCGTGGTATAATTATAGTCGTCTTATCTTTTTCCTGTTTGGCCGTAATCATAAAAGCGGTTTAAGTTTAAAAATACTGAATTTCCTTTAATAACACCCCTTCGCCAGTCACCTCAAGCCTGTGCTTTACCCCACACTTCAACGCAAAATTATTTTTCTGGTGTCCTACCGGGAAATCAAAACAAACCGGATATTTATAATGCTGCACTTTCTCCATCACTATTTGCTCAAGTGTTCGTCCGAAATCTTCCGTTTCTGTATCTGTTTTCACTTTGAAACCGCCGACGATTAATCCTTTCAGGTTTGAAAGTTTCCCTGTACGTTTTAAATTCCAGAACATCCGGTCAATGCTATACAGGTATTCACCGGTATCTTCTACAAATAATATTTTGTTCACGGTAATTAGGTCTGATGCTGTGGCAGACATTGTCTCCAGCGTTTTTAAATTACCGCCAACCAGTCTTCCTTCGGCTATACCTGGCCGGTTGTTTGTATTTACCGGAACTATATAACTCATCTTTTCACCACGCAACGCCTGGTTAATAGATTCAATTGCCTGGACCTGTACCGGTTCAGCCGTTGACCAATCGTCGGGAAAACTATTGCACATTTTGGAATGGATGGTAGCGATACCAAACTGCCTGTTGATAAAGGAATGAATGACGGTAAGATCGCTGAAGCCAATCATCCATTTTGGTTTTTGCTGAAACTTTTCCCACTTTAACCTGTCCACAATGCGGATGGAACCATAACCACCTCTTGCACATAATATCGCTTTTATATCCCGATCGTCCAGCATGTTTTGCAAATCAGCTGCCCTTTCATCATCAGTCCCCCCAAATGTGAAATCTCGCTTACCAATTGTTGAACCTACTCTCACTTTGTATCCCCATCGCTCCAGGGTTTGCATGGCGGGTTGAATTTCCTGCAACGTAATATAGCCGGCGGAAGAAGTGATCCCTATCACATCTCCTTTTTTCAGGTAAGCTGGAATTATCTGCGGTACTGCGTCATCATTCTCCGGGTTTGTTAAGCCGGAAAACGTTGTGGCAGCGACTAATGATGAAGATGAAAAAAGAAAATCTTTCCGGTTCATGTTTTAAAGATATTAGAAATCGTTCATTTTGGGTGATGGCACATATTGCGGTATTTTTGCGGTCATTTATTCGCTGGCAATTTTGCTGAATAAGGGTATAGAGTACAAGTGTGCGACGCAAGGGACGGTGAAAAGAGTACTAAAGCCTGGTTCAAAATAAATTTAACAGGTACAGGAACTAAATTATGAATTATAACAGGATATTAGTTACAGCAGCTTTACCATACGCGAACGGACCCGTACATATCGGGCATATGGCCGGGGTATACATACCGGCGGATATCTATGTCCGTTACCAGCGGGCGAAAAAACGCGATATAAAATTTGTTTGCGGCAGTGATGAGCATGGTGTACCGATCACGATCAGGGCATTGAAAGAAGGTGTTACACCTCAACAGATAGTTGACAAGTATCATGCTATCATAAAAGAAAGCTTTGAGCAAATGGGAATATCGTTTGATATCTATTCCCGAACCTCTAATAAAATTCATCATGAAACATCGGCAGCATTTTTTAAAAAAATGTATGATGATGGATTGTTCGAAGAAAAGGAAACAGAACAGTATTATGATGAAACGGCAAAGGTTTTTTTGGCCGACAGGTATATTACAGGCACCTGCCCTGTATGCGGTAACCCGAACGCTTATGGTGATCAGTGCGAACGTTGCGGATCGAGCCTGAGTCCCGAACAGTTGATCAATCCAAAAAGCACATTGAGTGATTCTGTACCGGTGAAACGGAAAACAAAACACTGGTATTTCCCTTTGCAGAATTATGAACCGTTCCTCAAAGAATGGATACTTGAAGACCACAAAGAATGGAAACCTAACGTATATGGTCAGTGTAAAAGCTGGCTCGATAACGGCCTGCAATCACGTGCCATGACACGGGACAGTACTTGGGGCGTAAAGGTTCCGCTTCCCGGTGCGGAAGGAAAAGTGTTGTACGTATGGTTTGATGCGCCGATTGGCTATATATCGGCAACAAAAGAACTGACAGACAAATGGGCCGATTACTGGTGTAAAGAAGATACTAAACTTGTACATTTTATCGGGAAGGATAATATTGTTTTTCATTGTATCATCTTTCCTGCCATGTTGAAAGCGCATGGCAACTTTGTATTACCGGATAATGTTCCTGCCAATGAATTTTTGAATATTGAGGGTGATAAAGTATCAACCAGCCGCAACTGGGCCGTGTGGGTAAATGAGTATGTTAAAGATTTTCCGGGCTGTGAAGATGTACTGCGTTATGTACTTTGTTCCAATGCACCGGAAACAAAGGACAATGATTTTACATGGAAAGATTTCCAGGATAGAAATAACAGTGAGCTGGTCGCAATATTCGGCAATTTTGTAAACCGGGCATTTGTACTCATGCACAAACTATGCGGAGGAAAAGTACCGAAGCTGCATGAAGAAATTCTTGATGACAACGACAGAGAATTAATCGAAAATATTCAGCAGGCGGCACTAAAGGTTGAACGCTCCATTGAAGATTATAAATTCCGCGATGC
>Ga0207689_10004937_pt1 | contig 12015 bp, 14 predicted proteins | sample KBSMisM52_FD_184312 | JGI IMG/M metagenome (GOLD analysis project Ga0207689, IMG submission 184312) | Miscanthus rhizosphere microbial communities from Kellogg Biological Station, Michigan, USA - KBS Miscanthus M5-2 (SPAdes) (version 2) | ecosystem: Host-associated > Plants > Roots >... | reverse complement strand
CGGTGGCGCGGCAGATCGACGAAGCCGCGGGCGCTTCGGACGATCCGTCCGAGCGCGGTGGGTACCTCGTCATGAATGCGTGCAGCGAATGCCACGGCCAGGATCTCAAGGGTGTGCCCATGGCCAAGGCGCCATCGCTCGTGGCGGTCAAAGGCTATTCGGCCGAGCAATTCGCGCGACTCATGCACGACGGCGTGGGTATCGGTGAGCGCGAATTCGAGCTCATGACGCCCACGGCGAAAGCGCGGTTCTCCCATTTCACGCCGGAGGAGGTGGAACTCGTTCGCACCTTCCTCGTGTCACGGGATTTCTAGGCGCGAATGGCTCCGCCGACGCCAGTGGTCGAATGACCACGGGTCTGGCGGCAACATCAGCAGAGCGGTGATGGCCGCCAGGTAGAGAAGATCGCATTCGACGCCTGGCTTGCCGAACTGCGGACCATCGACCGTCACCGCGAGGAATTTGATGGAGCTGAAGCCGAATTGCCAGTGAACTTCGATCATCGCCACGAGCAGCACGATGATCATGGGAAAAGTCACGAGGGCAACACGCACACCTACCAGCACGGCGGCGCCCGCGATCAATTCGGTTGCCACCGTGAGCCAGGCCATAAGGCCGGGCGCTGGAATTCCGAGCCCAGCGAGGGCCGCGGCGAATACATCAATGCCGCGGCCCAATTTCAGATACCCGTGAATCATGAACCCGGCGCCGACCATCAGCCGCAAGGGAAATGCGGACCAGCGAGCCATCACAGCGCGCGTTGGTGACACCGGGCCCATCAGTTCGCCGCTATGCCATTGAGGCCGGCTGCAGCTGGCAATCCGCCACGCACGCCGAGACTCACGAGCGAGCCGTCGCTGTTGATGGCGAAGACGCCCACGGCACCGCTGGCGGCGTTGAGCGAATACAGGAAGTGGCCGTCCGCGCTCACCGCGATGTCGAGATTGGCCGAACCCGGCGGATTCGTTCCGACCACCGTCGAACCGATGGGAACGAGCGCACCGTGGCCTCCGACTTCGAAGCCCGAAATCGAGTTCGTCCCGGCGTTCGAGGTGTAGACGAATCGGCCATCGGGAGTCACGACGTTCCAGCAGTTTGCGGCGCCCAGAGTCGGCAAGCTGATGGTGACTGGCAGTAGATTGCCGACGGCGTCGACGTTGTATGACGAGATGGCCGAGCTCAACGGACCACCGGCGCCCGTCTCCGAGACCAGCAACGCGCCGTTGGGTGCAAACGCAACCGAGAACGCGCCCGGCCCGGCGCTGGCGTTCACGGTAATCGCAGACAGGCGTCCGTCGGCGAGAACCTTGAACACGTCGATGTTGTTGGTGCTCCTTTCGGTCACGACGAGGAAGCGGCCGTCCGGACTGAAGGCGAGCGAAGCGGAATTCACAAAATTCCCACTGAGGAAGCGCAGCGAGTCCGGAATCCGCGTGAGCTTGCCGTCGGCGAGGCGAAACCCGACCACGCTGCTGCTGCCGGCCGTATTGAGTACGTAGACCAGTCTGCCGCGCTGAGCGACAGCGTTCGGCTCACTACCGCCGGAAGGCACGCGATCGCTGAGCCACAGCCGTGATCCAAAAACGCGGAAGACTGAGAGATTGCCGCTGCCGGCGTTGGTCGCGAACAGGAATGACCCGTCCTGGCTGAGCGTCAGCGACCCTTGAGATCCGAGCGGATCGACGGTGCCGCCGCTGCCGCGGCCGCCGGTGGAGTAACGGTGAGAGCCCTGCAGTGTTCCGTAGGGTGTGCGGTCGTAGGCGACGACTTCGTTCTGCTCCGCGTCATTGGTCATGACGAAGACGCCGCGGGGACTGTTGTATGCGTCGAAGTCGCTTGCGTGCGCAGCCTGCGTCGCGATGCCCGCGAGCAGAAGCGCCTTGCCGAAAATTTTCATGGGATACCTCTCGATGATGTTGGGGGTTCGTCAACACCGTCGACCGCGAGGCGCCGCGCGTTACCGCTGCCACAAAAACCTTTTCGCTCCGGTCTCCTGCAGGTCGAGTAACGAAATGCCCAGATCGAGCGACGACCCAATGGAAACCGTGGACGCAGAAAATCAGGAATTCCGCTGGACTGTTCTCATGGAGCAGTCGCTGGAAGGCGATTGCGCCTCCTATGGAGAGCTGTTGTCCTCGATCACCCCTGCGCTGCGCCGTGCCATTCGTACGCGCGCGCGCCAGGTCGGACTCGACGCGGAAGATGTGGTCCAGGAAGTCCTTCTCGCGCTGCATCTCAAACGGAATACCTGGGTGCGCGGCACACCCGTCGCGCCATGGCTGGCTGCGATTGCGCGCAACAAGATAGTCGACGCGCATCGACGGCGCGGGCGTCGCCCGGAAGTTTCCATTGATAGCGTCGTCGAGACACTGCGCGACGAGGGCGATGTCTCCGAAGACCAGTCGCAGGCACTGGAACGCGGAATCGCCGGGCTACCGGAACGCCAGCGCCAGGTTCTGCATGCCGTGTCGCTCGAAGGATATTCAGCGCAGGAGGCCGCCGCGCAATTACAGATGAGTGAAGTCGGTGTGCGCGTGACGCTGCATCGCGCTCTCAAATCACTGGCCGTGTTTTTTTCGCAAGGGAATTCATGAAGACTGAAACATTGATCCGTGCGTTGGCGGCCGATGCGGGAAGACCGGTTCTCGCAATTGGTCCGCTGCTCGGAGCCGCGCTCGCGGCGGGCACGATGGGCTCGATCGTCCTGTTTGTGCTGTTCCTTCGGCCGCGTCCCGATTTTGCTCTCGCGCTCCAGGGTTTCGATCTGCCGCTGAAACTCACCATTGTTGCGTGTCTCGCGATATCGGCGGCACGTTCACTCGCCGCGCTCGCACGGCCGTTGGCGCGGCGGCCGATTTCACGGGGGCTCGCGGCCGCTCCATTGCTGTTGTTGCTGGCTGTCGTGTTCGAGCTCGTCACGATGCCCGCTGGCAGCGGGCTGGCTCGACTCCTGGGACAAAACGCCCTTCACTGCATCACGTTGATTCCCTTGCTCGCACTGCTGCCCGGAGTTTTCCTGATGATCGCGCTGAAGCACTGTGCGCCGGCGAATCCCGGCGTTGCCGGCGCTTTCGCGGGGCTCGCGGCCAGCGGAATCGGCGCCAGCCTTTACGCGCTCTCGTGCCCGGAAGACAGCCCGCTGTTTGTCGCCACCTGGTATTCGCTGGCGATCGCTGTGTTTACGGCTTCGTGTTTCCTGGCCGGGCGGCGCTGGCTGCGCTGGTAGTCACGCGCAACTGGCGCAATTCGGCTTCGAGTTCCTCGATTCGCTCATCGCGCTTTCGCAGTTTGGCTTCCACGTCCTCGGCCTCGAAGCGCCGAGGAATGTGCTGCGGGCAATTCGCGTCCCAGGCGCTCACGCGAAACACGATCGCCTGTTCGACACGCGCGCGGTAGTCGATTGGCCGCAGCCGCTCCAGGATCCTGGGGTCGGACTCCACCACACTCGCCTCTCCCCAGAATTTCACGCGAGTTCGCTCGGCATAGTCGATGAGGAACAGATGCGCGCGCGGATTCTGCGCCAGGTTGCCGAGCGTGATGTACTGCCGGTTGCCGCTGAAGTCGGCGAAGGCCAGCGTGTGTTCGTCGAGCACGTGCAGGAATCCGGGCGGGCCGCCGCGATGCTGAACGTACGGCTGGCCTTCGAGGTTCGCGGTCGCGAGAAAGAAGCTGCGCTGAGCGGCGATGAACCCGCCAAGATCTGGCGTGATGGCAGTTTTCCAGCCGCCGCGCTCTTCCATGCGCGCATAGGCGCCGCGCGATCCGCGGCGCGCCTGGATGGCCTTCACCGATTCGGTGAAGGCCACATCGCTCGAGTAGCTGGCAGCCATTCGCTTTGCCTGCCTCAGGCAACCTGGCGAGCGGCCACGACCGGAAAGTCGATCACCGTCTGCGCCACGCTGTTGAGGTAGTTAGTCCAGGTGTTGAGTGCGACGTGTTGCACGATCTCGACGACCTCCGCGTTGCTGTAGCCGGCGGCGCGCACCGCCGCGAATTCGCCATCGCTCACATGTCCGCGGCGCGCCATGACCTGGCGCGCGAAGCGCACCGCGGCATCGGCGCGCGCGTCGTTCGAATTGCCGCGCCGGTTCGCGACCATTTCCGCGTCGTCGAGCTTCGCCACGTTCCTGCCCAGCCAGGTATGCGCCGACACGCAGTAGTCGCAACCATTGGCCTCGGCGACGGCAAGCGCGATGCGCTCGTGAGTCGCCGCGGGCAACGCGCCCTTGGCGAGTGCGCCCAACAAGCCGACATAGCCTTCCAGGGCCGCAGGACTGTTGGCTGTCATGAGAAAAACGTTCGGCGTGCTGCCAAGAAGCTTTCTGACTGCCTCGAGCCTCGGACGCGCGTCTGGAGGCGCCTCTTCAATCGAAGCCGGCATGGGGATGCGTGACATGAATTTCTCCTTGAGTTGATGCGACCCAATGCCGCGATGAGGAGAATGTAGGGGCTATCAATGCGCGCAACTAGCCGGTATTTTGTGGAGGTTGCCTCTCGATTTATGGAAGGGTCTCATGGACCGTCTGGGAGCGATGTCGGTGTTCGTTTCCGTGGTGTCGGCCGGCAGTTTCTCGGCGGCCAGCCGCGAGTTGCGCATGCCCTTGCCCACGGTGAGCCGCCGCGTCGCCGAACTCGAAGCGCATCTCGACGCCAAACTACTGATACGCGGCACGCGCAAGCTCGCGCTGACCGACGCCGGCGAGGCATATCTCGCCGCCTGCCGGCGCGTCCTTGATGCGGTCGCCGAAGCCGAGCGTGGCGCCGCTGGCGAATACAACACGCCACAGGGCGATCTGGTCATGACCGCGCCGGTCACATTCGGCCGGATGCACGTGGTACCGGTCGCTGCCGATTTCCTCGCGTCCCACCCCAAGGTCGATCTTCACCTGGTACTCAGCGACCGGCCCATGAACCTGATCGACGATCATCTCGATATTGCCCTGCGCATTGGCGAGCTTCCGGACAGCTCGCTGGTCGCCGCGCGCATCGGCAAGGTTCGAAGTGTCGTCTGCGCCAGCCCCGCCTATCTACAGCGATGCGGAACGCCGAAGACTCCCGAAGCACTGGCGAATCACGAATGCGTGAACTTTGCGGCGCTGGGCGCGGCGGATAGCTGGCGGTTTCCCGATCGCGGGGAGATTCGCATTCATTCACGTCTCATCGTGAGTACCGCCGAAGCGGCGCTCGAGGCCGCGATGTGCGGCGCTGGATTGACGCGGCTGCTGTCTTACCAGGCAGCGAACGCCGTCGAGTCCGGGAAGCTCGTCGTCGTCCTGCGCAAGTACGAGCCCGCGGCGATCCCCGTGAGCCTTATTTACGTGCGTGAGCGGCGCGTGAGCGGCAAGCTGCGCGCGTTCCTCGACTTTGCAGCCCCGCGTCTGCGGGCGCGCCTCGAGAAGGTAGGCGACTGATCGCCCTTCACAGTGACGCGGCGTTACAAAGCACAACACGCCAGCGATCGGGATCCTCGAATGTCACGCTCTTGTCGAGCCAGTACGGATTCACCGGCTGGACACACACGTAGCCGCGCCTCTCCATCCGCCTGCGCAGCCCGGCCACCTGCCTGGCCGACGGTAGGTAGACGACCAGCAGATCGTCCACGCCAGGCGTCGGTCGGGATACGTCCTGTGCACGCTGCGTGAATTCCAGATGCGCCGCGCCGGGAAGCGCAAGCACGACGCCGTCATAGCCAGCGTGCGCTGCGAATCTTTCGACGACGGGAAATCCGAGCCCATCGTGGTAGAACGCGACCACGCGTTCGAGTTGCGTCGTGGCGCGGGCAATGCGCACTCGCGCGACAAGTGAAGATTCCGGGGCTTCGCATTCGTCACGATGCGCGTGCGCGCGAAGAATGGCCGGCGTGAACGTCATCGCGCGAGCCCCCGCGGTGGCGAGCCGCCATTCAGCGGCTTGCACATCACGATGCGTTCCCGAGGGTGTGCCAACCAGCGGCGTTGCTGTTCGAGTTCGTGCAAGATTTCAGCACCGCATCGTCGTTCCGGCATGACCGAGAAACCGTGCAGCTCGTAGAACGGACGGTTCCACGGCAGATGAGCGTAGGTCGTCAGCCAGAGGGTGGCCGCGCCGCCGTTGCGCGCAATGTCGAGAGCCGAATGGATCAGTGCGGAGCCGATGCCCCGGCGCATGTAAGAGGCGCGTACCGACAGTTGCTCGAGGTAGGGCTCGCCATCGAGCAGATCCACCGCTGCGAAGCCCACCGCACGGCCGCGCATATCCGTTGCAATGATTGTCGTTCTGGCTTCGAGGCAGCGCCGCCAGCGTGCGCGCTCCGCCACACAGTATTCATGGTCTTCGGGCAAGGAGAGCTCCAGGCCCGCCCGCTCGAACAATTCGCCGGCGTCGAGATCAATTTCACAGAGCGCCTGCAAGTCCGCCGTTTCGCCCAATCGAAACAGGATCCCGTGCGCAAGACTCGAACGCATGGCGAGGCGACTCATGTGCATCAGAGATTTCTCGGGTTGCCCGGCAACATTTCGAATGGCCCTTCAACCACGCCATCGCGGCGGTGGTACTCCACCATGTTGCCGCGCAGGACGACGGCGACGCATCCGCTGGCCATTGGATCGTCGTGCTCGAAACAGATGGCATCGCCCTGGTAGAGGCGCCATCGCGCCAGGTACTTGCCGTGCACGGTGGACTCGCCGTGGATGCGCCCATCCGCTGCGAGGAATTCGAATATGTCCTCGTCAGGCGCGTGATAGTGAATGGTGTTGCCGACAACCTGCGCCAACAAGGCGCGGTCATCGAGCATTTGCGGGCTTGCGCCTGCAATCTGCGTGGCAGCGGAACTCAGGGCTGTCACCAGGAATAGAAGAGCCGGCAGTAATGTTTTCATATGAACACATCGCCAGCAGGTGTCGAATCGTTACCGGGGCTTGCGCCCCGGTTTCGATTTTTACGACGATCAGGCGCTGTGGCCGCCATCCACCGCGATGCTCGCGCCGGTGATGTAACCGGCGTCCTTGCTCGCCAGAAACGCTACGGTCGCGCCGACTTCTTCCGGTCGCCCGAATCGGCCGAGCGGCACGCCCGCCTTCTGCACGGCAGCGAAATCGCCATTCGAAGGGTTCATGTCGGTATCGATGGGACCTGGTTCAACCACATTCACGGTGATGCCCTTCGGACCCAGATCGCGCGCCCAGCCACGCGTGTAAGCAGACACTGCGCCTTTAGTCGCCGAATAGTCGGCGATGCCGGGCCACGGCGAGGTGATCGCGGCCATGGAACCGATGGTGATGATGCGACCGCCCTCGGTCATCAGCTTGGCGGCTTCGCGAACCGCAGCGTTCACACCACCCACGTTGATCGCGAACTGCTTCGCGACGTCATCGTCACTGACCTCGCCAACCGGGCCGGTAATGAATACGCCCGCGTTGTTCACGAGGATGTCCAGATGACCGAAGTGCTCGGCGACCTTGTTCACGAGCTGGGACACTTCGGTTGGTTTGGACTGATCGGCCTGGAAAGCGACCGAGCGCACGCCTTTTTCCTGAAGCTCGCGTACTAGCGCTTTCGCCTTGTCGGGCGAGCTGACGTAACTGATGGCCACGTCGGCGCCGTCTTCGGCGAGTGAACGGGCGATGGCGGCGCCGATGCCGCGCGAGCCGCCGGTAACCAGGGCCGCCTTTCCGGTGAGTTTCTTGTTCATGGCTTTCTCCTTGAGTTGATGTGCTGGCGCGCTTTACGCGTTGGGAGAAGGCTATTACCCATCCGAATAGCGATAAATCAGCTGGTTGTTACAACATTATTCCCAATAGGGAATAATCGGGGGCATGGATGCCGCCCAGAACTTCAATCGGATGCTGGCCATGCGGGTATTCGTCCGCGTGGTCGAGTCGGGGACTTTCACCAACGCCGCCAACTCATTGCGCATGCCCAAGCCCACGGTGACCAAGCTGGTCCAAGGGCTCGAGAGTCATTTGCGCATCAAGCTGCTCAACCGGACCACCCGGCGCGTGACGGTGACTCCAGACGGGTCGGCTTACTACGAACGCGTCGTGCGGTTGTTAGGCGATCTCGACGACATCGAATCGAGCGTCACACACGCGAAAGAGCGTCCGCGAGGACGTCTGCGCATCGACGCGGGCGGTGCCATGTCGTATTACCTGATCCTCCCCGCCCTCCCCGAGTTTCTTGCGAAGTATCCTGAGATCGACGTCGAATGCGGCGTGAGCGACCGGCCTGCGGATCTCATCGGAGACAACGTCGACTGCGTGATTCGAGGCGGCCCACTGCTCGAGCCGTCGCTGGTCGCGCGCCACATCGGCGATATGCGCTGGCTCACGTGCGCGACTCCCTCGTACTTCGAAAGGCATCAGAGACCGACTCACCCGACCGACCTCGAATCCGGCCATGTGCTCGCGGGTTACTTCTTCCCGCGCAGCGGACGCATGCGTCCGCTGTACTTTGAACGCGACGGCAAGCGCATCGAGATCGCGCCGAGCCCTCGCGTCGCCGTCAACGACAGCGGCGCGCACTTTGCCTCCCTGCGCGCCGGTACCGGCCTCGGCCAGTTGCTCTCGTTCATGGTGTCGGCCAGCAATGCGACGAGTGAACTCGTGCCCGTGCTTCAGGATTGGCAACCCGCGCCACTGCCGGTTCATGTGCTGTATCCAGCGAATCGTCATCTTTCGACCAAGGTGCGCGTGTTCGTGGACTGGGCAGCAGAGCTCTTTTCGAGAAGCCCCTGCACGCGCTTGTTAACATCGCCGCCGTGAAGATCGTTATCACTTTCGCCGCGATGTTGATCGCGGTCGCTGCACAGGCAGCGCCGCCGCGCCTTGAAAAACACGGCTCGACGCAGCAGCTCATCGTCGACGGCAAGCCGTTCCTCATACTCGGTGGCGAGCTCGGGAATTCCAGTGCGTCGAGCGCGGAATACATGCGCCCGCACTGGCCCCGCCTCAAGGCGATGAACCTCAACACCGTGCTGGCGCCGGTCGAATGGGACCTCATCGAGCCCGTCGAAGGGAAGTTCGACTGGACTTCAGTTGACGAACTGCTGCGCGACGCACGAGCTCACGATCTCAAACTCGTGATCCTGTGGTTTGGAGCGTGGAAGAACAGCATGTCCACCTACGTGCCGTCGTGGGTGAAGCGTGACCAGAAACGCTTTCCGCGCGTGCAGGTCGCCGATGGATCGAGTGAGGAAATCCTTTCGGCGTTTTCCGCCAACACGCGCGATGCCGACGTGCGCGCCTTCGGCGCGTTCATGGAATACCTGAAGCGCAGCGACGGCGAGAAGAACACCGTGCTCATGGTGCAGGTGGAGAACGAGATCGGCATGTTGCCCCTCGCGCGCGAGCGCGGAAGCGTGGCCGACAAGTTGTATGCGGGTGCCGTGCCCGCCGAGCTCATGCGCGCACTCGGAGCACGTGGCGAGAAGATTGAGCCGGAGCTGCGCGACCGCTGGCGGAAGAACGGCGGCAAGACTGCGGGCACCTGGTCTCAGGTATTCGGTGAGGACGAATGGGGCGCTGAAGTTTTCACCGCCTGGCACTACGCACGCTTCGTCGAGGCGCTCGTCGCGGCGGGCAAGAAGCGCTACGACATTCCAATGTACGTGAATGCAGCGTTGAACCGCACGGGCCGCAAGCCCGGTGAATATCCGAGTGGTGGGCCGCTGCCGCATCTGCTCGATGTCTGGAAAGCCGGTGCACCGAGCCTCAACTTTCTGGCGCCCGACATCTACTTCCCGAACTTCGCGCAGCTCGCATCGCGATTCAATCGCGCCGACAACATGCTGTTCATTCCCGAGGCAAACAACGCGACGAATTCTCAGGGTCCTGCGAATGCGTTCTACGCGTTCGGCGAACTGGATTCGCTGGGCTTCTCGCCGTTCTCGATTGAGTCACTCGGCGATGCGCCGAACGCACTTTCGCGCGCCTACGGGGTGCTCGAGCAACTGACGCCGCTCATTCTCGAAAATCGCGGAAAAGGCCGGATTGCTGGCTTCCGTGCGACGATCGATGGAGATGGAGCGGTGATTGATTCGCCAGTGAAAAAGACTCTTGGCGGCATCGAGTTCACCGTGACCTTCATGGACCCGTGGACTCCGCGCGATAAACAGACCATCGCCGATCACGGCGGTTTGTTGATTCATGCAGGCGGCGAAGACTTTTGGTTCGCGGGTCAGGGCATCACGGTCACGTTCAAGGGCGCGGATTCAGGCGCGCCACTCGTCGGCATCGACCTCGCGGAGGAAGGCGTGTTCGACGCGAAGGGCAAATGGATTGCCGGGCGCCGACTCAACGGCGATCAGACTCATCAGGGGCGGCATATACGCCTGCCGCCTGCTCAGTTCCAGATTCAAAGAGTGCGGCTCTATCGCTACCGGTAATGAAGGGTTCTGCGGCTCGAGTTGACATAAACGCCGGACGACTAACTTTTCTCCAGCGCTTGCGAGAACCGTGGTAAATCACAGGCAAGAACAACAAGAACACGCGGAGAAGAATTCATGCGATTCAAACTACTCGCCGCCAGCCTGCTGGTCGGCTCCTTTCCCTTGGCCGCCACAGCCGTTCCTATCGCCGGGGAGTTCACCGCGACGGTTTGGGGTGTCACTGAGTCGGGCGCGGCTGTGCCGGGTGGAATCGGCGCAGGGACCTCGGTGACCGGTGCGTTCCAGTTCGAGAATCAGGGACAGGCGGCCTATCAGGAGCTCGGCGGCGGCATCGATGAGTCGCGTTACCTTTCCTATTCACCTGGAAGCTTCCTGCGTATTTCCATCGGCTCGTCGGTGTGGGAGTCGGCGGGATTGAGCATTGGCGTCCGCAATGACAGCGACATCCTGGGCGACGACATGCTGTCGCTGTTGTTTTCGACCAATCTCGGCTTTTTCGATCCGGCGTTTCCGGGCGCGACGAGCTTTCCGGGTATTCCCGCCGGCATGGCGAACTCGGGCTTCGGCATTTCGTTGTTCGACACCGGTTCGTTGAACTTCCTGTCCAGCCAGGCGTTGCCGGGCAGTGTTTCCGAGATCAATCTCGATTCGGCCAACTACCGCAATGGCAGCATTTTCGGAAACGCGAATGGCGCGGATGCGTACTACGCGATCAACTTCAATATCGACTCGGTGGTGATGCGCGACGTCGCCACGAGCGTGCCGGAGCCGGGCATGCTGCCGCTGATGGCGGCCGGGCTCTTGGCGGTATGGCTGCTTGCACGGCGTCGGGGCGTGGCGAGCGAACTTCGAGCTCGACGCGCTCCGCAACGCTTCGGCAGGTAATCTCTCCGCCGCGCATCGAAGCTTGATTCGCACGGAGCGCTGGTTTGCCCAGCAGTTGTGGCCAAAGGAACGGCGCGAAGATCATCTCCCCTATCGCGAAAATCGGCGCCTCAGGAAAGAACGACTAACAAGTCTTTCGCGTCCACCTGCACGCCCGGCTTCACCAGCACTTCAGCTACGGTTCCTTCAGCCTCCGCACGCACGCTGGTCTCCATCTTCATGGCTTCCATCGTGAGCAGCAGATCTCCCTTGGCGACCTTCGCCCCAACGATCGCCTTCACAGTCGCGATGGTGCCCGGCATCGGCGCGCCGACATGTTTGCTGTTCCCCGTCTCCATCTTTCGCTGGGGCGGCCGCTTGGCCACCTGCGAGCGATCGGTGACCACGATCGAGCGCGGCTGACCGTTCAGCTCGAAGAACACCTGGCGGGTGCCGTCGTCTCGCACTTCGGACAGCGCGACGAAACGCACAATGAGCGTCTTGCCGCGTTCGATGTCGACGCTGACTTCTTCACCCGGCTCCATGCCATAGAAGAACACCGGCGTGGGCAGAATGGCGCAGTCTCCGAACGTCATACGGTCCTTCGCGTAGTCGAGGAACACCTTCGGATACATGAGGTACGAAGCGAACTGGGTGTCGGTCGCCGGATGACCTATCTTCTCGGACAACTTCTTGCGTTCGGCTTCGAGGTCCATCGGCGGCAGGGCGGCACCGGGTCGGGTAGCTAGTGGCTTCTGATCCTTGAGCACCTTTTTCTGGATGCCTTC
>Ga0207689_10004936_pt1 | contig 12015 bp, 5 predicted proteins | sample KBSMisM52_FD_184312 | JGI IMG/M metagenome (GOLD analysis project Ga0207689, IMG submission 184312) | Miscanthus rhizosphere microbial communities from Kellogg Biological Station, Michigan, USA - KBS Miscanthus M5-2 (SPAdes) (version 2) | ecosystem: Host-associated > Plants > Roots > Rhizosphere... | reverse complement strand
TTGTATGATGTGGGTTTGATCAGTCATGAAGAACCGTATAAAAGATTGGTAAACCAGGGGATGATACAAGGGAGTAGCAGGTTTGTGTATAGAATTCATGGCACAAACAAATTTGTTTCAATAGGTTTAAAAGATAAATATCAAACAGATCAAATTCATGTTGATGTAAACATTGTTGATGGTGTCGAATTAGATACAGAAGAGTTTAAAAAATGGAAAGGTGGTGAATTTGCTGATGCAGAATTTATTTTAGAAGATGGCAAGTACATCTGTGGTCCTGAAGTTGAGAAAATGAGTAAACGGTATTTTAATACTGTAAATCCCAATTCACTTTGCGAGAAATATGGCGCCGATACCTTCCGCATGTATGAAATGTTCCTCGGCCCGGTAGAAATGAGCAAGCCATGGGATACAAAAGGAATTGAAGGGGTTCATCGCTTTCTTAAAAAATTGTGGCGTTTGTTTTACGATGAACTAAAAGGAAAAGTGTGGAATGAAGAAAAAGCAACAGATGCCGAATTAAAAATTCTTCATAAAGCAATCAGGAAGATCGAAGAAGATACGGAACGTTTTAGTTTCAATACAGGGGTCAGCACATTCATGATCTGTGTAAATGATCTTACCGATCTAAAATGTTATAAGAAAGAGGTGCTGGAACAGCTTCTTATCTTATTAGCTCCTTACGCTCCGCATATAAGCGAAGAGTTGTGGAGCATATTGGGAAACAAAGGAACTATTCTCGATACCCTCTTTCCGAAATGGAATGAGAAATATCTAAAAGAAACTTCAAAAGCATACCCGGTTGCCATTAATGGCAAAACAAGAACTGAATTGACACTTGCTTTGGATGCAACACAGCAACAGGTAGAAGAAATTGTAATGAAAGATGCGATCGTTACAAAATGGTTGGAAGGGAAACAGCCGAAGAAAATCATTTATGTCAAAAATAAAATGATCAATGTTGTTGTGTGATTCCCTCAAGTCTCTGTAGGAGACAAATATTTATGACATTAAATGCTGCCACAATGTTCAACTCCTATAAGAGTTGAACTTCTTTTTTAACGACCTTCTATAAACATTAAACTCCTACGGAGTTTAGGGCTTCCAAAATTTATAAATGGTATTGCTGAAATGATATTGTTTCGTAGTTTTCGCAACTAAATTATCAGCAATGAAACGCTTTTCATTATTATTATCATCCTGTTTTGCAGCAATTGCATTATTTTCTCAAAGCAATACATACTTTCTTTCGAATCCCGCCCTTACTCCAGATGGACAAACCGTCATCTTCGCATACGAAGGCGATCTGTGGAAAGCAAATGTGAATGATGGCAATGCAACACGCCTTACTGCCATGCAGGGCTATGAAACCTCACCCCGTGTTTCACCTGATGGAAAATGGATCGCATTTACCGGAAGACAATATGGCAATGGAGATATTTATATAATGCCGGTGAGTGGAGGCGACGTAAAACAAATTACTTATCACAGCGGTAATGATGAAGTAACAAGCTGGAGCTGGGATTCAAAATCAATTTATTTCAACAGCAATCGCATGGGACAGGTGGCAGGATTTAAAGTTAGTGCCGATGGCGGCACACCTCAACGGGTTTTTGGCAATTATTTTTTTCAATATGATCATAATTTGATCGAGCATCCAACAAGCGGCGAAATATTTTTTAATGATACATGGGAAAGCAGCAACCAGGCGCAACGTAAAAGATATAAAGGACCTTTCAATCCCGATATTCAATCGTATAATTTAAAAACAAAACAACACAAGAAATATACAGATTGGGAAGGAAAGGATTTTGGCGCAACGATAGATAAAGCTGGAAATATCTATTTTATTTCTGATGAAGCAAATGGTGAATACAATCTCTATGCATTGGATAATGGAAAGAAAAAAGAATTGACAAAATTTTCTTCATCCATAAAAACACCCCAGGTAAATGCAAATGGCGGAAAAGTTGTTTTTGAAAAGGATTATCAACTTTGGATATATGATGTAAAGTCTGACAAGGAAAGCAAACTGAACGTTTCAATCATTCGAAATAATGTTTTGCCAAAAGAGAAAGATTTTGAAGTAAGAGGGAATATTGAAGATTTTGATGTTTCAGCAGATGGAAAAAAACTGGCTTTTGTTTCAAGAGGTGAATTATTTGTAAGCGATGTGGAAGGAAAATTCATTCAGCAGATAAATCGCGGCAATGCCGAACGTGTAGCTGAAATAAAATGGATGAGTGATAATAAGACATTGTTGTTTAATCAAACGTCAGCCGATGGTTATTACAATTTATTTACTGTAAGAGCCGATAGCAGCAGCACACCAAAACAACTTACGAATGATAAAAGAAATAACCGAAGCATTATATTGAATAGGAAAAGAACACAGGCTGTTTATTTAAGTGGTCGTGATGAAGTGAGGTTACTCGACCTGAAAACGATGCAAAGCAAAATGATCGTAAAGGATGAGATATGGGCTTTTCAAGCCAGCGATCCCGGTTTTTCTCCCAATGATGATTATGTATTGTTTACAGCAAAAAGGAATTTTGAAGAAGATATTTTTGTTTATAACATAAAAGAAAATAAAACAACCAACCTGACCAATACAGGTGTTACTGAAACCGGTCCAATCTGGTCAGGCGATGGAAAATATATTTATTTCACTTCACAGCGTTTGCGGCCATCCTATCCATTTGGAATGGCAAATGCAAGAGTTTATCGTTTGCCATTGGAAAAATTGGACGAGCCTTATCGAATGGATAAATACAACGAACTTTTTAAAGAAGAAAAAAAAGATACAACTAAGAAAGCAGCCAGTGCAGATTCTTTAAAAGCAAAAGAAGTGACGATCGATATGGACCTGATCGTAGACAGAATGGAACAGATCAGTCCTTCGATCGGGGCACAGTTTCTTCAAGCTGTTTATCAAAAAGCTGATAAAACAACTGTGTTATATACCAGCAATCATGGGGAAGGAAGAAATGCACTTTGGAAAACAGTGATCGAACCTTTTGAAGCGAACAAAACAGAGAAAATAGTAAACACCGATAATAGTTTTGGATTTGATATTGTTGAGGTAAGTGATAAGCTATATGCATTGTTCAATGGAAATATCAACAAACTAAATCTTGATGCCAATAAGGTTGATCCGATCAGTATCAGTTATACATTCAGAAGAAACCTTTCAGAAGAATTTACACAAATGTTTTATGAAGCATGGGCGCAAATGGAAGAAGGTTATTACGATGATAAATTTCATGGCTTGGACTGGAAGAAGACAAGAGATTATTACAAACAGTTTTTACCATATTTAAATACCCGGGCAGATCTGAGAATAATGCTCAATGATTTGCTGGGGGAATTAAATTCATCACACCAGGGCTTTGGGACGTTCGGTACTGATGAAACTATTGCTTTGCAAAATCAAACAATGGAAACCGGGATCATTTTTGAAAATGATGATCCTTACAAAGTAAAATATATAGCAAGGCGTTCTGTAGCTGATAGAAAATCAATTGATATAAAACCTGGTGATGTTCTCATAAAAGTGAATGATGAAACTGTAGATAAGAAAATGGATAGAAATTATTATTTCACAGTACCATCAAGAGATCGGGAACTGAGATTGAGCTTTGATCGCAATGGGCAAATAGTGAATATTAAAATTCATCCGCAGGCCACCCTGTTTACTAATCTTTATGACGAGTGGATTGATAATAATCAGAAACGTGTAGATGAAAAAGGGAAAGGAAGGATCGCTTATGGGTATATGAAGAATATGGGACAACCCGAACTTGACCAATTCATCATTGATATGACGCAGGAGCTGAATAAAAAAGATGCCTTGATATTTGACCTGCGTTATAATACCGGCGGCAATGTGCACGATGAAGTATTGAGGTTTTTAAGCCAGCGCAGTTATTTGCAATGGAAATACCGTGAAGGACAATTAACGCCTCAGTCAAATTTTTCTCCTGCTGATAAGCCAATCGTTTTATTAATAAATGAACAATCATTAAGCGATGCTGAAATGACATCGCAAGGGTTCAAGGCATTGAAGCTTGGAAAGATCGTCGGCAATGAAACTTATCGTTGGATAATATTCACCAGTGGAATTAGTTTGGTAGATGGCTCCTCTGTTCGCATGCCGGCATGGGGCTGTTATTCACTCGATGGAAAGGACCTGGAAAAAACAGGAGTGCAACCGGATATTTTGATCATCAATAGTTTTGATGATAAGTTAAACGGCCGCGACCCACAGCTTGATAAAGCGATCGAGGAAATTTTAAAACAGTTGAAATAGCAGTTAAGCTCTTTTCAATTTGCGTTGGCGATAGTGAATTTTCCTTTTAATGAAATCACTCAATTTATAACGCTTGAGTATTTCTTCAGGAATATGAGAGGCTCCATTGATAAACCCAAGACAGCCGGGTTGATTGCAATAGCATTGAAAAGGGCTTGCCATATTCCATTCCGTAGATGGATAAAAGAAAGTGAACTCTTCACCTTCTGCTACATCACGCAAAGCAGTTACCTCCATTTTTGTTGTATCAAAGAAACAATTGGGATTGCATCCATGATTGATGTATTGCAGAAAATAAGGATGCAATGCAATATGCGTTTTGTTTCCTGTTTGAACAGTTAAATAAGAAGGCTTGTCGGAAACAAAAGCGGCGCCCAAAGGACTTATTTTATCGCCTTTTCTAAAACTTCTTAATGCGAATAAAACTTGCTGCCCTGTTTCGCGGTCCTTTCTTATTTCTGCAAATTGGTGATTGGCGACTATGTCATAGTCATTGCTGGTTGCTGGGTTTACTTTCATAATTTGTTAGTAAGTAATTTAATAATAGAAAATAATGGTACAATGAAATTATATATAATAAATAATACAACAAAGTATATTCGTTAAAATGTTAACTAAACGTGGATTAAACTCTATTCTTTTGCTAACGATCATTTGAAATAACTAATCTATATGTATATGAAAAAGGTTTTTATTGCTATCAGTTTTATAGTTTCAATATGTGTTCAATCACAGGAGTTGAATATAATGACGTTTAACATCAGGTACAATACAAAGAATGATAGCTTGAATGCATGGCCATACAGAAAGGACAATGCTGCTTCGCAAATACAATTTCATAATGTACATATACTCGGCGTACAGGAAGCATTGCATGAACAGGTAATGGATCTGAGTCAATCTCTTTCCCAATACAAGTATGTTGGTGTTGGACGTGATGATGGTAAAACAAAGGGAGAATACTCTGCTATTTTTTATGACACAACGAGATTGAAATTACTTGGATCATCCACTTTATGGTTATCGCTTACACCTGATGTTCCCGGCAGCAAAAGCTGGGATGCAGCGATAACAAGGATCGTTACATGGGCAAAGTTTACAGATCTAAGAAGTAAGAAAACATTTTTTGTTTTCAATACTCATTTTGATCATATAGGCAAGGAAGCAAGAAGAGAAAGTGCCAGGCTGTTAAAGCAAAAGGTGAAAGATATTGCCGGGGATAACCCTGTTGTCATTACGGGTGATTTTAATTCAAAGCCATTTGATGACCCAATAAAGATCTTAGTTGATTCACCTGATAAGAATAAGTTTATTGATACTAAAACAATAAGTCTTACACCTCATTACGGACCGCAAGGAACATTTAATGGATTTACATCAAAGGAAATTGACAACGAACCGATCGACTTTATTTTTTTAAAAGGCAAATGGAAAGTGTTACAACATGCCACTCTTTCACAAACATGGGGAGGAAGGTTTTCATCAGATCATTTCCCGGTGTTTGCAAAACTTAGTTTTTAATGGGATTATTTGTTTGATCTTTTGGTTTTGTCAACTTTATAACTGCGCTGGTTTCTTCTGTGCTTTTCAGCATTGCTTCATATCGTTTATCATTAACAATAGCCAGCATATATGATGTATTGGGAGGAATTGATCCAAGATTTTCTGCAACCATTACCAGTTCATTGTTTTCATTCAATTCATTAACAGATAATTTAACTGAATAAGCGGCGGCAGTAAGCCTGATATGTTGAAATAGTAATTTGTTATTTAGAAAAAGAGAAATCGAATCACCATCTATTTCTGCATTATCATAAAAACGAAGTTCTATTGAATCGCCAGTGATCGGTATATCAGTAGCAATAATTTTTTCTCGTATTTTAAAATCTTCTTCAATAGTTTTTTTAACTGTTAGCTGTTTCTCAACTGTCTTTGGAGCTGCTAATACACTAACGGGTTCTGTTTTTTCAACGGGCCGGTTATTTACTTTTACCATTTCTTTATCTTCTATTGGTATCGTTCTTTCTTTTTGCTGAATTGTTTTTTCAACAGGTACAATAATGGGTGTTGAAGCTATTGACGAAACGCTGTCGATATAGTAAGGATCATTGGCGCCGGCAGTATAGTTTTCAATAATAAAATCCCATTCATCAGGAAATAAAGTTTGATTTGTTTTTTCAAGATGCACCGGCCCCTGTATTGATTCTTTTTTATTTTTTAAAGCGGCATCACCATCTAAAAACATTTTATCACTTCCAGGGCAATTAAAATCTGCAGATGACAGGTAAGGAATTTTTCCTGGTGTATTTAAACCAAGTTTTCCTGTTTTTTCTTCTAATAACTGATCATCCCACCAAACTGCTTCGTTAGTATTTGGATCAAAATATCCTTTTATTGAATAGCGTCGGTAATTGTTCTCTGATTCGTAGTAATAAGAAGTGCCAACCAGGCTATCGCCTTTCTGAATTATTTTAAGTTCTGTCTTTTTTTTATTGATCTTTCCTTTCCACACACCAGTTATCATTTGTGCGGAAGAATTTGTGAAAAAGCAAAGTAAAAAACCACAGATAATTAAAGTAAAGAATGATCTTTTTGTGTGTTTCATTTTCCAATGTCTCCGGTATGTAGAACGGGTAAAAAATGCGATTATTTTGTTGGCTTTTGAGCTTTAAGAAGACTTTGTATACAAATGAAATAAATGAGGTTTATACTGTAGAAAACCCCCTTAGTTTTTTTTCTTTGGTTTTGCTCTGATTATCAAAAAAACACTAACTTAGGTCGCTGTAACTAACGCTAACTTTATTTATACCAAAACAACTAACTGCCTATGTCAGTTTTATACCCACTTACCTTACGGATAGACTATACCCGCACAAGATCAGGAAAGAATAATTCAGCAATCAAATTTGTTCTCTTCTTTTTAATTGCAAGCATTTCTTTTAATGGATTATTTGCGCAAGAAGTATCAAAAGAAGAACAAGCAAGGAAAGAGGCCGAACTGAAAAAGCAGGAAGCTATATTAATCGATGCAAAGTTAAAAGCTAACCCAGGGTTGAAAGAAAGATTGGAAGCTTCGGGGAAATTAAAACTAGAGGCTGTTGTGTTGACTCCCGAAGAACAACAAAAAATTTCAGATCAGCAGTTAGGTGAAGAGAAAGCCAGGTTTAAGGCTAAGCAGGCACTTGAAAAAGTTGTTGTGCAAAATGGTGGCGTAGAATATAAAGTAATAACAAATGGAAACCAGGTTGAGTATGTTGTTACAAATGCAGGAAACATTATTTACAGGCAACAAATAAATTCTTCAGCAAGTTTATATGAAAGGCAAGTGCAGGCAGAAAAAGAAGGTTTGTATTCATCAAACATACTTAGAAGAAATTTGAATTATCCACATGATGCATTGCAAAGTGAGATCAGGAGTTTGATAAATGCTCCTAAAGTAAATAACACAAGCAGGGCGAACAATGATCAACGAGTAACAGCAGACTATACATTTAATGGAGGTGGTGGAGCAATTCCAAGCGTTGGTACAGCTACTCCATATCCTGCAATTATAACTGTAAGTGGAGTTCCAGCGGGAGCCATTGTGAAAAATGTTACTATCAATGGATTGACACACACTTATTCATCTGATATTGATATTTTATTACAGTCACCAACCGGAACAAACGTAGTATTGATGTCAGATGTTGGCGGAGCATCAGCTCTAAGTGCTAGCAATTATACTTTTGATGATGCTGCAGCCAGCAATATGCCAGCAACGCTTCCTGCATCAGGTTCATGGAAACCTACGAACTTAGTCGGTACTTTAGGGATAGAACCAGATAACTGGACAGCACCTGGTCCCGGTACTGTAACTCAACCTAACCCAACAATGTCACTTTTTGGATCATCAAATCAAAATGGTGACTGGAAATTATTTATTGTTGACGACTTTACTGGAGATCTTGGCAATTGGATCAGCTGGAGTATAACATTTACAGATCCTCCTGCAGTTTGTTTCCCAATTAATTTAACAGGACAACCCGCTAATGCAACGGTATGTGCAGGAGCAAATGGATCATTTACTGTAGCAGCAACTCCTGCAGGTGTAAGTTATAACTGGCAGGTAAATGCCGGTTCAGGGTTTGTATATCTTACTAACGGAGGCGTTTATTCAGGAATAAATACAGCCACATTAAATATAACAGGTGTTACACTTGCAATGAATGGTTACCAATATCGTGTTGTTGTTACTTGTTCACAAGGCGGGTTACCAGAGATTTCAAACCCTGCAACATTAACGGTTAATGTGTCGCCACCATCACCAGTTGTTTCACCTTCCAGTGCGGCAATTTGCCCTGGTGGAAATCAAATGCTTTCAGTTTATGTGAATCCAACAACTTTTAGTGGTGGACCGGGTTTAACAATTCCGGGAACTGGAACAGGTACAAGTACAGGTGCACCTGCAAATCCATATCCTTCTTCTATAGCTGTGGCTGGTCTGCCTGCAATTACAGTTGTAAAATCAGTTACAATAAATGGTTTGACACATACATTCCCTGCGGATATCGATATTGTTTTAAGGTCGCCTGCCGGGGTTAATGTGATCTTGATGTCAGATATCGCTGCTGCTGGTGTTACCAATGTAAATTATACTTTTGACGATGCAGCAGCAACACTGCTTTCTAATGCAGGAGCTAATGCTTCTGGTACTTATCTTCCAACAAATTATGGTACCCCGGATAACTGGCCTGCTCCTGGTCCCGGCTCATTAAGCCAGGCTACTCCATCTTTATCCTCCTTCGGTAGTGGAAACAATAATGGAAATTGGGAATTATATGTTGTTGACGATGTAAGTGGAGATGTTGGTGTAATCGCTAATTGGAGTATAACATTTTCTCAACCTGGTTCGGGAATTTTCTCACCTGTTACTGGTCTATTTACTGATGTTACTCTTACAACTCCATATACTGCAGGTACACCGATTGGTGTTGTATATGCATCGCCTGCAGCTACTACCACTTATGCTGTTGTTGTAAATAATGGAACATGTAATTCAGTACCAACCAATGTTACAGTTACTGTGAATCAAATTCCATCTATTACCGGACAACCAGGAAATGGAAATGCCTGCGCAGGTGGAACAAAAATTTTCTCAGTTACTGCTGCGGGCTCTGGATTAACTTATCAATGGCAGGTTGATATGAACACAGGAACATTTGTCAATATTACTGCTGGAACACCAACAAACCCGAGTGGATTTATTTATACAGGTCAAACAACAGCAACACTGAACATAAATGATGTGATGGCAACTATGAATGGTTATAAATATCGTTGCGTTGTTTCAGGATCATGTACGCCAGCGGTAACATCAGGTTCTGTAACACTGGTGGTAAATAATGTACCACCTATTTCAATTGCAAAAAGCAGCTCATGCACTCCGACTACATTAACAGCATCCGGTGCCGCTACTTATACATGGGCACCTTCCGCAGGTTTAAGTGCAACAACGGGTGCAGTTGTAACTGCTGATCCAACTGTCAACACAACTTATACAGTTACCGGTACAGATGCTGCAGGCTGTGTAAATACTTCACAAGTAGATGTTAAGTTTACACCACCTACGCCGGTGATTTCTCCAACAGCACCTATAATTTGTTCCACTGCGGTTCAACAGTTGTCAATTACTTCATCATCATTACCGCCAGTGGCGAATACCACATCATCAGGTGCAATAAGTGTTGCAATCAGCAATTTATTGCCTCCGGCTGTAAGCACTTTAAATGTAGCAGGCGTGACAGGTGCTGTACAAAGCATAAGTGTGAACTTTGACGTTACCCACACTTTTGATGGTGACATTACAATAAATTTAAAAGCTCCTAATGGTAATATTCTAAATCTTTCATGGGAGAATGGAGGTGCTAGCGATAATTATACCAACACAACGATTAGTTCTTCTGCAACTAACATTATTTATACCGGCACTGCTCCATACACAGGAACATTTGCCGCCGAAGGAGCCAATGGTGTTGGTATCGCACCCAATCTTTCAAATGTTACTGCCTGGTCAAATCTGTTTTCAACACCAAACGGTAACTGGGCTTTAATTGTTTCCGATTTATATGGTGGAGACAATGGAACAATAAATTCATGGTCAATCACTATCAATTACGCTACACCAGATGCAGCCGTTTGGTCACCGGCAACTGGATTGTTTACAAATGCAGCCGGTACTACACCTTATGTAGCTGGCACACCTGTTGCAACGGTGTATGCAAGTCCTGCAAGCACTACTACTTACTCAGCAACTGTTACCAACTCAAGTATTGAAACAAGAACTTTCTCAACCGGAGGTTCTGTTACAATTCCTGGTATTGCGCCAGCTTCTACATCTTCTGGTGCAGGAGCTCCTTATCCTTCAACAATTTCTGTTTCTGGATTGCCAACAAATGCTATTATAAAATCAGTGACAGTAAAAGGAGTGAAACATTCATTCCCTGATGATATAGACATGTTATTACAATCACCAACAGGAACGAATGTTGTATTGATGTCTGATGTCGGTGGAGGCACTGATGCTACTGGACAGAATTATACGTTTGATGATGCAGGTGGAGCTATGGCTGATGCTGCATTAAACGGAGCAGGCACCTATCATCCTACTAATATTGGTGCATCAGATACTTACCCAGCACCGATAGGGGCCGTAACACAAGCAAGCCCTGCATTATCTCTTTTCACCGGCGATCCGAATGGCACATGGAATCTTTATATCGCTGATGGATTTAGCGGGGACGTTGGTTCGATTAGCAGTTGGGAGATTACATTTACAATTCCAACAGCTACTAACTGTACTTCGGCACCTCGTACAGTAACTGTAACTGTTCAAGCGCCGATTGTCTATACAACTCAACCTGCAAACAGATCAGCGTGTCAGAATGGTTCAGTTACATTTACTGCTGCTGCGACAGGGACTATTACAACAACGCAATGGCAAGTGAGTACCAATGGTGGTACAACCTGGACAGATATAAGTGGTGCTACAACAACTACATTGACGCTTACCAATGTACAACCATCTCAAAATGGTTATCGTTATCGTCTTGTATTATCTAATGCAGGATGTGGCGCAGTTAATTCAAATGCTGCAACACTTACTGTAAATCCATTACCGACAGTCAGCCTGAGTTTATCACCAGCTGGCCAAACACAATTGAGACCAGGTATGCTGACAACAGTAACGGTTGCTTCATCACCTGCAGGTGCATCTTACCAGTGGTTTATAAATGGTGTAGCACAACCATCAATCACAGGTTCGTCTTATGCCGTTGATGCATATCATCTCGGTACATACACTGTACGTGTAACGGATGTGAACGGTTGCGTAAGTACAACTTCAGGAGTGACATTTACTGCGTTGCCAACAAGTCAACTGTTCATCTATCCGAATCCAACACGAGGAGCATACTATGTTACTTATTATATGCCTCAAGCAAACACACCGGTTACACTTGTTGTGATCGATATGATGGGAAGAAGATTAGTTGAACGTCATGAAGTAACAACTGCTCCTTATACAAGATTTGATTTCAGTAACTCGAAACTGGCAGCCGGTGTTTATATCATTGAGTTCCGCAACCCGGGTGGCGATAGATTAGCAGCCGGCCAATTGGTTGTAGAGAGATAATAATAGAAAGAAAATTATAATTTGAAAGCCCTCTTTA
>Ga0207689_10004935_pt1 | contig 12016 bp, 8 predicted proteins | sample KBSMisM52_FD_184312 | JGI IMG/M metagenome (GOLD analysis project Ga0207689, IMG submission 184312) | Miscanthus rhizosphere microbial communities from Kellogg Biological Station, Michigan, USA - KBS Miscanthus M5-2 (SPAdes) (version 2) | ecosystem: Host-associated > Plants > Roots > Rhizosphere... | reverse complement strand
TCCTTGGACCAATTCTGGTTTTGGTGTTTTCTCTGAGTCTTTACTGGTTGCCCCCTTCGCGTTGGGGCGGCTTTCCGAGCCGCAACCTGATTCTGCCGGTCATCACTTTGTCGGCGATTTACATGGCCTACATCGCGCGTCTCACGCGGGCGGGAATGTTGGAAGTGTTGCGCTCCGACTACATTCGCACCGCGCGCGCGAAAGGCTTGAGCGAAAAAGATGTGCTCATCAAGCACGCATTGCGCGGGGGCCTGATGCCGGTCATTTCTTACACCGGGCCCGCTCTAGCTTTTCTACTCACCGGTACAGTTGTCATCGAAAAGATCTTCGCGCTGCCGGGTCTCGGCAATTACTTTATCCAAGCCTCGTTGAATCGAGACGAACCTCTTGTTATCGGGATTGTCGCCTTTATCGCGATTACCCTCTTGTTGATGAATCTACTGGTTGACATCGCTTACGCGTTTCTCGATCCGAGAGTGCGGTATCAATAAACGAACTAATGGACGAGAAACCTCCAAAACCATCTTCTGAACATACTCATGCTGGGCCAGCATTGACCCCTCAGGGTGTTCCTGCCGATTCCTGGGTGAACACTCACGATCCGGACGTCATAGCGTTAGGACCAGAAATGGCGATCGCGGAAGGTGATGTTCCTTTCAGTGATGAAGATGAGTTTGTTCGCGGAAGTTCTCTGTGGCGAGATGCGTGGCGGCGGCTTCTGAAAAACAAACTGGCGATATTTGGGTTGGTAGTGGTTGTCGTCATAACCGTTGCTTCGATACTCGGGCCACCTCTCATTCACAAGACCCTGGGATTTACGCCTGACTACATTCCCACAAACGACGTCAAATTAACCAAGTCGTTCCCCCCGTTTACCGGCCCGGATGGTAAGTTCTCATGGAGCCATCCAATGGGGACAGACAACGCGGGACGTGATCAACTCGCGCGTGTTCTGCAAGGCGGTCAGATATCGCTTTTCGTGGGCGTCATCTCTACCCTGGTATCGCTTCTTATTGGTGTTAGCTACGGTGCAATTGCCGGCTACATCGGCGGACGGCTGGACAACTTGATGATGCGTCTGGTGGATGTTCTTTATTCGCTTCCCTACGTCATTCTGGTCATCGTTCTGCTTTCGATGTTTCGGAGCCAAACACCTCGCGGTCAGCTAGTGCTTCTCTTCGTCGCCCTGGGTTCAGTCTCCTGGTTAACCATGGCGCGCATAGTTCGTGGTCAAGTGCTCTCAATAAAGAACCAGGAGTTTGTCCTGGCAGCCAGAGCAACTGGAGTCTCAACGTTTCGAATAATCTTTCGTCACATCGTTCCGAACACTCTTGGTCCTGTGATCGTGTACGCAACCTTAACGATTCCACAGGTGATGTTAACTGAGGCGTTTCTCTCGTTCCTCGGCTTTGGGGTCCAGGCGCCTTTGGCATCGTGGGGAAGCCTGGCGTCAGACGGAGCACAGAACATCGCAATCTTCCCGTGGCAGATGATCTTTCCCGGAGTGACGATGGCTCTCACGTTGTTTTCTCTGAACTTTCTTGGTGACGGATTGAGAGACGCACTCGATCCGCAAATGCGAACTGACTAACACGCTGAACAGAGTATGACTTCAAGTAACGGACATCTTCTCGACGTAAAAGATTTGAGAACTTACTTCGAGACCGAAGACGGCGTCGTAAAGGCTGTCGACGGAATTTCGTTTAGCCTGGTGCGTGGCGAGACCCTGGGAATCGTCGGTGAGTCAGGTTCGGGCAAGTCAGTCACTAACCTGTCTATAATTCGTCTTATTCCAGACCCACCGGGAAAGATTGTTTCTGGTGAAATCGTTTTCAACGGCCAGGACATTCTTCTACTGCCGACTGAAGAGGTGCGAAAGATTCGTGGCCGACGCATTGCGATGATCTTCCAGGACCCAATGACGTCGCTGAATCCTTTCCTCAAGATTTCCAGGCAGCTAATGGAAATGACGCAGTTGCATCTTGGTCACAGCAAGGGCCAGGCGTATGAGCACGCAATAAAGATGTTGGAAATGGTCGGGATCCCTGATGCACGAACGCGGGTAGACAACTATCCACATGAATTCTCCGGCGGTATGCGTCAGCGAGTGATGATCGCGATGGCGCTTTCGTGCGAGCCCGAACTACTGATCGCCGATGAACCTACTACCGCCCTGGACGTAACGATTCAAGCGCAGATACTGGAGTTGATAAAGAAGCTCAAACAAGAAACGGGTACCAGCGTCATTCTAATCACACATGATCTCGGCGTTGTGGCCGGAATGACGGACCACGTCATCGTGATGTATGCCGGCAAAGTTTTCGAGCAAGCCAGGACTACGGAACTCTTTGCGCGTCCAGGCAATCCATACACAAAGGGATTACTCCGTTCAGTACCAGATCCTACGTCCGAACAAGGAAACCTCTACCAGATTCCGGGTTCGCCTCCGGACGTCGCACATTTAAAGCCCGGTTGTCCGTTTGCGCCACGGTGTGATCGGGTTCAAGAGATTTGCCGGAGGGAGTTTCCACCCTTCGTCGCATTAACCGCCGACCATCATTCGCTCTGCCATTTTGCTGATGAAGAATTTGCCGAATCGAGGAGCCAGTGATGAGCGCATTACCTTCACAAGTTGGACAGTCACTTAACGACGGTGAGCCTTTACTCTCGGTTCGAGATCTAAAAGTTCACTTCAATCTTCGTAAGGGGGTAGTGAAAGCCGTCGATGGAGTTTCACTCGACATCCTTCCGGGAGAGACGCTCGGGCTGGTTGGTGAATCAGGATGTGGCAAGTCGACGTTTGGTCGTGCGCTTCTTCGGTTAACTCAACCAACCTCAGGCCATGTCTTGTTTCGCGGCCAGGATCTCGCGAAGCTTTCTGGTAAACAACTACGCGAACAACGCCGCCACTTGCAGATCATTTTTCAGGATCCTTATGCGTCGCTGAATCCAAGGATGACGGTCGGGCAAATTGTGGGTGAGCCGTTGGACACATTCCGTCTGGCGCGAGGTGCTGAGGCGGAGAGGCGCGTGCAAGAATTATTGGAGACTGTCGGGCTCAGTAAGCGGTATATCAAACGTTATCCACACGAGTTCTCGGGTGGACAGCGCCAGCGGATTGGTATCGCGCGTGCCCTCGCCGTCGATCCCGATTTCATCGTCGCCGATGAGCCAATCTCAGCGCTCGATGTCTCAATTCAAGCCCAAATACTCAATCTGCTGGAACGGCTTCAGCGTGAGAAGAATCTCACCTACCTCTTTATTTCACATGACCTGCGAGCCATCAGACATGTTTCGGACAGAACAGCTGTAATGTATCTTGGTAAACTTGTTGAATTGGCCGCCGCCAAAACGATTTACGATGAACCCTTGATGCCTTACACAAAGGCGCTCATCTCAGCCGTCCCTGTTCCGGATCCGAAAGTGGAAGCAGTACGACAGCGGATTATGTTGGAAGGTGACGTGCCGTCTCCCGTAAATCCTCCCAGCGGTTGCAGATTTCATACGCGTTGTCCCTTTGCGATCGAGGCTTGCCGCGAGGTTGAGCCTCGATTGATTGAGATCAAACCGGCGCATTTTGCTGCATGTATACGAATTAGCCCGAGCGAGCCGCATATCGAGAAAGTCGCTCCGGGCCGTGCTCCAGGTCTTGAACTCAACAAAACGGCCGCCCAGAGCCAGTAGGATATTGATGAAACCTCAGGGAACCGACCACAGGTAGTCCCGCTCGAGTTTTGCCTCTTCATCGTGAAATCCCGCAGGCATTAGGCATTTAACACATAAGTAAACTATTTTGGCGTGCTGATATCAGACCGCTAGATGTGCTGTCTGAGGCAGTAAACTCTTGAAGAAACTCATGGAGAACGGTTCCGCCCAGAAAACAGGAACCGAACTTTGATGGTAGAGAATTCCCCCACTTTTGATTCTCCCGATTCGATGGAAGATCGTGAGAAGGCACCGGAGGGTTGGCCAGACACCCAGGACGGATTGGCCGCCACTACGGGTCTATCAGTCCTTCTCGTCGATGGCCCTCAACCGCCTGCCGTAGTAGTGTCTAACAACAACTCGATTTGCGGCGCCCTGCAGTCGTCCCCTACACACAAGAAACTTTGTGATCCCTATTGCGGCGTCGCTCATCGGAAAGCCATCGAGGCAGGCACAACGGTCGAATACAAATGCCACGCAGGTTTGCAGTGCTTTGTGATGCCTGTCGAAATCGCCGGCAAAGGGAATCTTGCGGTAATAGGTGGCCGAGCGTTTGTAAGAAGTCTCGACTATCAGAAGCTGATCGAACGTTTCAGAACAGGCGATTTGCAGTCCATCGCGTCTGACCATCTATTTAGAAACATCATCTTTAGTGAACGCCAACGAGTACGTGATCTGGCAGACGTAGCGGAGAGAACTGCGCGCCGGTTCCGCCCGGCCGACCATGTGCCAGTCGTTAAACCACAAGTGGAGAAAGCGCTCGCAGCAACCGCTTCAGCTTTGGAAACAGTGCAAGTACCACAAACGAAAGCCAGCGGAAGTTTGGAGTTGGAAGTAGAACGCCTTAGGAGCGAGTTGGAGTATCGGAATCGGTTTGCTGATTCGCTTCAACATTTCCTGGAGCGCATCAGTTCAAACGATCCAACCCAAACCTACCAATCAATAATTAGCAATTCCAAGGATTTGCTCCGTTCAGAACGCGCGTCAATACTGGTTCTGGATGAGTCAGCAAACGAACTGATTCTTAAAGCTGCCATCGGTCTCGCAACCGACCCGTCGACAGTTAGCCACATGAGATTGGGTGAAGGTGTCTCTGGCGAAGTAATGGAGTCTGGAAAAGCTCTGATGGTTGACGACGTCGAGTTGTCGGCGGTAACCCCGGCGCCTGCTGAGCGACTCTACAAGACGAAGTCGTTCATCAGCTATCCGATAATGATCGCCGGAAGAAAGATCGGCGTCTTGAACGTCACCGACAAGTCGGAAGGCGGCAAGTTTGACGATGTGGATCTCAGCTTGCTGGAGATCATCGGTCCCCAGGTGGCCCTCGCATTAGAGCGCGCTGAGTGGCAAGAACGGGCGACTGAGTTTCAGCTGATGTCGATAACCGACCCGCTGACTGCTTTGCCCAATCGTCGTTATCTCGAAGAGCGGTTAACTGAAGAACTCAACAGATCGAAGCGTTACGACTATCCGATGAGCTTTCTGATGATCGACATCGACGACTTCAAAGCCTACAACGACAACAACGGCCATCAGGCAGGCGACTTGGCACTTCAGATAACGGCGCACTGCCTGAAAGCTGCGCTTCGCTCAGCGGACGTCGCCTCGCGATATGGTGGCGAAGAATTTTGTATTCTCCTGCCGCAGACTTCCATTACTGAAGCCGGCGTCATTGCCGACCGTATCAGACATCGAGTGGCGACTACCCATTTTCCACATGGCAAATCTCAGCCATTGGGTCGCGTTACCGCAAGTATCGGCGTAGCAGCTTACTCAGAAATTGTTAATTCGTCCGAAATGGTGATCGCCGCTGCTGACCGTGCGTTGTATCAAGCGAAGGCCATGGGAAAAGACCGCATTGAGTTTTATCACGACTAAGGGGTGGGGTTTCACAACAGTAATGCACGGGGCTAACTCAAGCGACAACTTCCGCCGGGTGCTGGGCCGCGTAAACCGTCAGGACTTTGTTGGTCGCGTTCCAGAGTTAGAACGGACACTCGCTCAGGCTAGTCCTAAAAGTAACGGCCGGGGACTGTTACTTCTAATGAAGCCCGCCACTGGTGTCTCCGAACTTCTCCGTCAAACCTACGATCAACTCTTCAATCAGCGCACAGATGTCATTCCTGTCTACTTTGCTTTTACCCGGCAAGACACTTCGGCGGTTCATGCTGCAATCGAATTTCTAAGCAGCTTCCTACAGCAGTACATTGCATTTCGTCGTAACGAGCCGGCGTTGTGCGATGCAGCGCTAACCCTGCAAGACCTTCTCGTTCTCGCGCCCTCGGCGGACTTACTCTGGATTGAACAATTGGTTCAACTCTACGAGCGAGTTCGCTCCAGTAACGACAAAAAGGAGCTGGTGAGACTTTGCTTAAGTGCGCCACAGCGTGTTCCTCCGCATCTTGGAAGAAGCTTTGTGATGTTGGATGGCGCGGAACTGGCTGAGGATCTGAACGGCGATGTGGTGTTGGGCACCGAGATCCTGCGAGTATTTGGCCGCTCTAAACAGTCATTCGTCCTTGCCGGTTTGCGTCGACAGATTCTTGAAGCTGCGCATAACGCAAAATGCAACTTCGAACTGCTCGACCTGCTACGCCTGGAGGAGCTGACTTTCGACGAAGCAAATTCGCTGGTTGATCACGTAGCCCGACGCCAACAGGTCCCCACAAGTCGAGAAGTTCGTGATCTATTGGTTCAGCAGTTTGGCAGCAGTCCGTTTTTCATTAGCGCCTTCTTGCAGGCTGCACGTGAAAAGAACACAGCACTCATCTCATATCTCGATTGCGAGCGCCTTTATGCAGACGAACTTCTCGGTGGTCATCTTAATCATCACTTCCAAGCCTTGCTCGAAGAGATTGCACCGGAACTCGAAAACCGCCTGATGCTAATCAAGTTGTTATGGGAAGGATCCGCAACCGAAGAGAAGACGGCTTCGGTTGACTCGTGGCGTAAGCGACTCCATTTGAGTACTGATGAATGTGAGGACGTTCTGCACCAGTTACATATTCATGAGTTGGTTAACTGGAATGGGGCGACGATCGATGTCACCACCGGTTCCCAAACCTGGAAAGACTTTCTAAAGGTTAGTTATCGCTTGTCAGTCTTGAACGAGCCGCGTGCGTTGGTTGTGGCTGATACGATAGGCGACGCGTTAAAGCGAGCGCCCCATACGATGTCGCGGCATTACAAGCGACTGGCTCAACTAGGCCTTCGTGAAGTTGCACTCCAGTTTGATTGTCAGCGGGTTCCTGAAGTTTTGTTTGACTACGCAAGCTTTGCGAAGAAGTTTAAAGGGGTGAGCGATGCAGAAGTACTTGCCGGACTGGAGTCAGAGTCGGTGCGGTTAAAGCTTCCGCAGACAATCCATGTGGCGAGCTGTCTTTCATTCAATAGAGATCTACGTCAGGTTTGTGAAGAGCAGAAGTGCGTTGTTGTTCACACGTTTGATGACGGAATTTACAGTGATGCCCAGGAAGTCATCTGGTTAATTGCCCGGATTGATTCAAAGCTTGAGGTAGAGGTTGGGCTGGCGGAGGTCTGGCAAGAACGACTCGCGGAGCTGGCTCGGGCGCACGGTTTCGGACGCCATCGCATATGGCTGGTTTCAAATGAAGGCTTTTCGGATGACGCCTCTCACTACCTTGAGGCACGCAATGCCTTTTGCTCAAGTGAACGTCAGCTGTCCCTCTTGATCGACCAGCTTGCCATGACGCCAACGTCGCGACCCAGTGCAATCGAAGCCAGCGATGAGTTTTTGATAGTACTTCCCATGGGCGAGGACAACGAACTTCTGGCAGCCAGTACGGTTGAGCACATAGCTCGACGCCTGACGTTCCCGCCTGCCGCGATAAATCAGATTAAGACCGCGATAGTCGAGGCGTGCATTAATGCCTCGGAGCACAGCTTCAGCCCCGACCGAAAAATATATCAACGGTTTCGGCTCGAAAGTGATAGATTAGTGGTCACCATTTCCAGCCGCGGCATCTTGCCGACCAACGTGGGAAGCGGCACAGCTAGTACAACTAACAACGAAGACGACGAGGCAACCGAAGAGCGTCGAGGTTGGGGACTCAAACTCATTCGCACTCTGATGGATGAGGTTGAGTTTGAAAGAGTTGACGAGGGAACGAGCTTGCGCATGACGAAGTACGTTCGAAATGGTTCAGTCTAGTTTTTCAACTTAAATTAATTTCACCCAAGATCTAAGTAACATTCGTAGCAGGAGGGAGCTACTGAGTGGATATCTCATCCGTGAGTGACGTAAAGTCACACTGCGTCGGTACTACTGCGGTTGTTTACGCCAGCGACTATCTCAACAAACTTACCGGGGAAAAAATCGAACGCGAGTGTCGACGACAACTGGCTCAGGGTTGTCGGGCGCTGGTGATCGATTTCGCAGATACTCAGCTTGTAAACAGTATCGGCATCTCTATCCTCCTGGGAATTATCGACGTAGCTGAGAAGAACAAAGCGCAAGTCGTCTTTGCCGACGTTAACAATCAAACAGTTGAATTGTTCGACATGTTGGGACTCACCCGACACGTAGCATTAGCAAAAGACGAGCAAGAGGCGCTCTTAACTTTGTCTACCACAGTGTCTGGCTTCGACTCGACGCCAACAGTCCACTAAGAGTCGCATGGAGCCATCTACACAAAAACTCATACACACTTTTGGTGCACTCGCAGATCTTGGTCAGGAAGTAGCGAGTGCGGGTGACTTCAGCGAGATGGTGCGTACTTCCATGCACCTCTTGCTCGGCACTCTCGCTTTACGACGCGGCGTTGTTGCTGAATGTAGCAGCAGTGGCGCGTTGAACTGCGTTGCCGTCTGGGGACTGCGCGAAGATTTGCTAAGTGCGCTGTCCATAACCGACGACGAACGGAAGGAACTGCTCGAGTCGCCAAAACCTGCTTTGTTGGTTGACGAAACTAGTTCACGATTCCTGGGGCGATATAGTGAGGGATTGCTGGATGAGGGACTTGAGTTAGCGGTTCCGATGATCGTCCGCGATGAGTTGACCGGGTTTGTACTGCTTGGTGGCAAAGCCAGTGGGGAAGGTTTCTCCGCTGAAGATTTTGAAACCATTAGAGCAATGGTGCGACACATCGGGGTTGGCATTCATACCCACCGTCTGGTCGAGCAAGTGGCCCGGCGTGCCGAAGAGAATCGCCGGCTCTATGAAGAGTTGCGTGCGATTTATCGGGACACGGTTCGCGCCTTCGCGGCCGCTATCGATATCAAAGACAAGTACACGCAAGGTCATTCGGAGCGGGTCGGACGATACAGCGAAATCATCGCGCGTGAGCTGGGATGGAGCGAAGATGAAGTTGAGGGAATTCAGATCGCCGGATATCTTCACGACGTCGGTAAACTCGTCGTCGATCGAAACATCATCAACGCGCCTTACCATATCGACGCCAAGCAATCGAGTGAACTGAATAGACACCCGGCAGCTGGTTACGAGATCTTATTGCCTATCAATCACCCATACGCAGACATTCCTTTGATGGCGAAATATCATCATGAACGACTCGATGGACGTGGTTATCCGGACGGACTTGTCGACGAACAAATCCCTTTAGGCGCCAAGATCGTTGCGCTCGCTGACTCGTTCGACGCGATGACTACAGATCGCCCATATCGTCGACGACGAACATTCGCAGATGTAGTTCGCGATCTACGAGAGAGCAGTGGGACGCAGTTTGACGGTAAGGTAGTCATCGCATTCGCCCGAGCGATCTTGAAAGAAGTCACAGGTGAGACGAAGGAACGTCGTGTGATCAAGATGCTTGGGAAAGGTTATTTGGAAGGCGAAGAAGTACCAACGCTCCTTGCTGATCTGATTGCTGAGTTGAGTGAGAAGCAGACGAGCGCTGTTAGCGGGTAGGTTGGTTTTTCAGTTCACTCCGCCAACCAAGAAGCTCCATTTCAAATCGACAAACTACGCTTTTCGTAAATAGAAACAGGCCTGGTCGCCCTGGTCGGTCTTATTAAGTGTTTCCGCCTGCTGTTCAAAAGCAATCAATTCGTCTTTAGTGAACACATCCGCGCGTGGTTCTATGACGCCGGTGGCTTTAACGCGGCTGAATTCTAATTATGAAATTACAAATCGAGATCTTCTGATCGGCAAACACCTCAGATGCTTGGTCCCGCGATAACTCTCGGCCATTCACGAGCGTTGGATTTCTTCCTTTGGCTACTACCCAGAACCGACCTTCATTGTCGCGTGAGAGCGTGGCATGAACGCGACTCACCTCTGGATCGCCCTTAATCGGTAAATCAACCGAAACACTTCGTGAACCTCTGCCAATCGTAATCTCGTTCTTCAGGATCGGCACAACCGCTTCGCGCACTCCATCACGCCAGACTTCAACTGAATACAAGGGAACAGCCTTGGCACGAACTACAGTCTGCTCGCTCTCGTTCGTATCGCTGAACGCAAACTCTCGAATTGTTTCATTTGGATTGACGTTCGCCGGTAACTTCGCAGGATCAACTCGCGGTGTCACCATCGTGTGACCGGATTCAGTTTCATCCCAAACTGGTTGCACACGGAATTCGCCCTTGTTAAGAGTTCCGTCAACACGAAGTTCTACAGCGAATGACTTAACAGCAAGTTGGGTTGACCCACTGAGTTCTCGTGCTCGTTCGGACAACACATGGAAAAGACCTTGTTCAAGTCCACGTCGCTTATCACCTTGCCAGTCTTTGTCGTCCTCGGCACTCAAATAGACGATGTATTCACGTGGTATGTAGGTCGGGCCACCAGGCGGGGTAAACATTTCTCGTTGCATCGCGGCTTCAACTTCACGCGCGATCTTGACCAGAAACTCTTCCCACACTCGTCGTGGTTTAGCGTGCTCGTCCGCAGCCTCGAGCAGGTCCTCGCCCGTTTCACCGTCGATCCATTTTCTAATTGATTCAATAAGACCCAATCTAGACTCTCCTCTTGTCCGATAAACTTCAGTTTGTCGCTATCCTGACCAAACAGGTTCGCTAATGTGAGTAATCGACAAACTAAAGTTTATCGGACACTAGACTACTCAAACCTCACGTATCGCTTATTAATCCATCCGCGATCCGATGAATAAGGATCAGTTTTTGGTCGCCCGTGCGCCATCACCTGCACTTCCACCCAGTTATTGTCGGCAATATTCAAAACCTTCACACGTGACCCCAACTCCGCGATTCCTATAGGAGCATTCGCGGTGTTCGCCACGGGCCGAAGGTTTACATCAGTCGTTGTAACACCTTCTTTGCCGATTTCGAAAGTCTCACTCAACCGCGTCAAGGAAGAAAAGGGATTCCAGTGTGACGTGACGTACTTATGAGTGGCGAGCAGCATTCCTGAAAACGCCAGAATTAAACCTGCCGCCACCACCGCACGACGTGCCGGTTGTGGCGTCTGACGAGGCTCTGATGGTCCACCGACTGGTGGTTTGCGCGCATTCAAAGTCGACTTATAGACTTTGGCCTCTTGCTTCGCCTCCAATTCCATTTGTAGCCGAGCTTCAAGGCTTATCGGCACCACGATACGCGGACGCTTGATGGAGGCAGTTTCAGACAGTGGGCTCGACTTAAGTGCTGGTTCGGCAAAGTGCGGTCTGGGCGGCGCCGCTTCAGTGAACTCTTCAGGCTCAATTGAAAGATCCTCACTCGGCTTTCGCCTTAGTTCAATATCTTCCGTTGTCACGGCACGAAGCGGACGAGTCGGTGGCAGACTTGCCTCGGCAAACTCGTCCCAGAACTCTTCGACAGTTTGATAGCGATCTTCCGGCCGGTTCTGGGTAGCCTTTTCCAATACCCGAAGCACCGCACTCGACCAATTCTTCTCCGTCACCGTCTCCGGCAACTGCGTTAACGTGTGCTGTGCGAAACGACGTGGCGATTCACCAGCAAGCAGGGTGTAGGCTGTCTTCGCAAGCGAGTAGATATCAGCCGCGGGGGTGAGCAGATCCCGTGGCGCACTCAGCGTCGCAGTGTCGAGTTGCCCCGTCTGCATGAGTGGATTGTGTTCAGGTGCTGAATAGATATTCGTACCTACTCGTGTAATCGCGCCTTCGTTGGCATCCAGTCGCGCAACACCGAAGTCGGCGATCTTCACAATCTTCTTATCAAGAGTCAGTAGAAGATTTTGCGGTTTGATGTCTCGGTGGATCACGCCACATTTGTGTGCGTGAGCTAAACCAGAACAAACCTGTTCCAGGTAGTGAACTGCGCGTTCGATTGGCAGCGGTCGATTCCGCGTCAACGCAGACATGTCACCGCCCGGAAGGTACTCGAGCACGATGTAGTGAAACGTAGTTCCAGC
>Ga0207689_10004934_pt1 | contig 12016 bp, 12 predicted proteins | sample KBSMisM52_FD_184312 | JGI IMG/M metagenome (GOLD analysis project Ga0207689, IMG submission 184312) | Miscanthus rhizosphere microbial communities from Kellogg Biological Station, Michigan, USA - KBS Miscanthus M5-2 (SPAdes) (version 2) | ecosystem: Host-associated > Plants > Roots >... | reverse complement strand
GGTGCGTCGCGAAACTCCCGAGACGGGGGAGTCGTCGTCCGGGGGCTTGGCCATGCGCCACCTCTCGGGTCGGGGGTTTCCGGATTCTTGATCCCGCTTCGCGCGCGGGTCAAGGGTGGATTCGTCATTTCATGTGAAGAGGATCCACGCGCCTGGATGGGAGCGAACGCGCCCGCGGGCGGCCGATCGACGGCGCGCATGGACCTCATGCGCTTCTGTCATATGTCAATCACGGAACCAAGTTTGATTGACATTCGTCAGTACGGATAGATAACCTTCCTGCGCTATGGCGACACGATCGGAAAGACCCCGCCTCGACCGCACGGATCGCGCGCTGCTCCTCGCCCTCTCCCGAGATGGCCGCCGTCCGGCGGCGGACCTGGCCAAGGAGCTCGGCCTCTCCCGGCAGGCGGTCACGGAGCGCCTCCGTGAGCTGGAGCGGCGCGGGGTCGTGCGCGGCTACCACGCGGACATCGATCCCCTCGCCCTCGGCCTGGGCGTCCGGGCCCAGCTCCGCATCACCCTGGACGGCAAGGCGCCCCAGAAGGAAAAGGACGTCCTGCGCCGGCTCACCGCCAGCCCGCTCGTCCGCTCCGTCTACCGGGTGAGCGGCGAGGACTGCTTCGTGGCCGACGTCATCTGCCGCCGCATCGAAGACGTCAACGGGCTGCTGCTCGACCTGAAGGGCACGCGCGCCTTGCAGTCGTCGCGCACCGCGTTCGTGCTGGAGACCGTGCTGGAGAAGGGCACGCTCGGCCCGCTTCCCCCCGCGCTTTTCGTCGAAGACGCGGCGGAGGCGCCGGCGGGCTCGAAAGGCTAGACACAATGTCCCCCCGTCATCGCCGTCTGCTGCCGTGGATCGCGCTGGGCCTCATCTACGTGGTGTGGGGCTCCACCTACCTCGCCATCCGCATCGCCGTACGCGAGGTGCCGCCCTTCGGGGCGGGCGCGTTGCGCTTCTTCGCCTCCGGCCTCGCCATGGCCGTCATCGCCGCCGTCGTGGACCGGCGCCACGGCTGGCCCACCTGGCGGCAGGTGGCGGACTACTCGCTGGTGGGCGTGCTGCTGCTCGCGATCGGCAACGTCCTCGTGATGTGGGCGGAGAAGACGATCCCGAGCGGCATCGCCGCCCTCATCGTCGGCACCACGCCCCTGTGGCTCACGTTCCTCGACGGGCTGCGTCCCGGCGGCCAGCGGTGGACGCCCGCGCTGTGGGCCGGCACGCTCATCGGCCTCGGCGGTGTCGCCCTGGTGGCGCGTCCGGAGGGGGGCATCCAGGCCGGCCACTGGGGCGCGGTCATCGCGCTGCAGTTCGGCACCATCTCGTGGGCGGTCGGGTCACTCTACGCGCAGTCGGTGCCGAAGCGCCTGCCCGTCTTCACCGCGTCCGCGATCGAGATGCTGGCCGGATCCGCCGTGCTCTTCTTCGAATCGCTCGTGCTCTTCCGCGACGACTGGGGCGCCTTCCGCGCCGCCAGCGCGAACACCTGGCTGAGCCTCGGTTACCTGGTCGTCTTCGGCTCGCTGGTCGGGTTCACCGCCTTCGCGTATGCGCTCAACGAGCTGCCCGCGACCACCGTCGGGACGTACGCCTACGTCAACCCGGTGGTGGCGGTGATCCTCGGCCGCGTGATCCTGAAGGAGGCGCTCACGCCCGGCCTGCTCGCGGGTGGCGTCCTCATCCTCGCGTCCGTGCTCATCACCACGCGGGCGCGGCGTCCGCGGAGGGAGCCCGTCCGCGCTGATCCTTCGCCCTTGACGGCGGCGGAGAACGCGTAGCGTTCAGTGTCCGGGATCGCTGCCGCCGGCGCCGATGATGCGGTTGCGGCCGGCGTTCTTGGCCTGGTAGAGGGCGTGGTCGGCGGCGCGGATCAGCTCCACCTCCGAAGGCGCGTCCTGCGGGTAGGAAGCCACTCCGCCCGAGATCGTGACCGCGCCCAGCGGCTGGCGCTCGCCGCCCGTGAACGGGTGTGACTCCACGGCGCGTCGGAGGCCCTGGGCCAGGCGATAGGCGAGGGCCTTGCTCGCGCCCGGGTAGAGGATCACGAACTCTTCTCCCCCGTAGCGTGCCACCACATCGTCCTCGCGGATGGAGCCGCGCAGGAGCTGGCCCATCTTCTTCAGCACCTCGTCCCCGGCCACGTGGCCGTTGGTGTCGTTGTAGTTCTTGAAGTCGTCGATGTCGAGGAGGAAGAGGCTGACCTGCTGGCCGTCGCGCTCCGCGCGCCGGATCTCCGCGGACAGGCGCTCCTGGAAGTGCCGCTTGTTGAAGACGCCGGTGAGGCCGTCCTTGTTGGCCGTGTCCTGGATGGCTTTGAGCTTGTCCACCTGCACGATGGCGAGCCCGCTGAGGTCGGCCAGCATCTTGACCACGGCCTTCGCTTCCGCCCGCCGCCGCCGCGGCCGGCCTACCGAGATGACGCCGTGCAGGCGGTCGTGGGCGAGGATGGGGGAACCCACGTCGACGTGAAGGCCCGCCAGCGCGGCCGACTCGGGAGTGCCGGGGGTGGCGTCGAAGTCCGCGTCGGCCAGGGCGCGGCGCGCCTTCCCGAGCCGGCCGATCCGCCCTTCACCGAGGACGACTTCCGCCCCGCGGGTCAGGGTCTGGGGCAGGCCCAGGCCCTCGGCCAGGGCCAACCGGCCGTCCGGGCGGAAGACGAACACCGCCGCCTGCTCGGGCTGGAGCAGCTCGTCGACGAGCTTGAGGATCACGGGCACCATGGCCCGGCGGCCGGAGGCCGCGAGCATTTGCGCCATGAGGTCGGAGACGTCGGGCATGGGCTCCTGTTCGGTCTCGCCCGTGGGACGCATGGCGCGCCCCACGCCGACCATCCAGGCCGCGACGAAGCCCATCAATATCCCAGCGGCGACGGCCCCCCAGATGGGCGCGCTCACGAATCGTTCTCCGGCAGGCGCGGGGGACGGACTCGGTCGGTCAATACAGGAGGTAGGGCGCGCGGCGGCGCCGGAAGGCCTGCTGCTCCCGACGCCACCGGTCGGCAAGGCGGCGCGGGGAAAGGCCCGCGTCGATGGCGCGCCGCACGTCCGGGGTTCCGCACAGGATGTCGATCGGCCGCTTCACGTATTCGTATTCGTACGGCGGGTCGCGCCAGGCGAATTTCGCCGGCGCCTGCCGCCGCGCGTGGTGAACGAGGAGGAGATAACACAGGAAGGCCGGGAAGCGGTCGCGGTCGGTCACGTGGACCTGCACGCCCCCGCACGGCCGGCCGGCGTGCTTGTGGAACGTCGGCGTGAAGAACACGGGCCGGAAAAGGACGCCGGGCACGCGCTCGCGCGTGAGGTCGCGGGCCAGCGCCCAGGGATCGAGCCACGGCGCGCCCACGAGCTCGAAGGGGCGCGTGGTGCCGCGCCCTTCCGAGAGGTTCGTGCCCTCGACGAGGCAGGCGCCCGGGTACACGAACGCGGTGTCCACGGTCGGCATGTTGGGGGAGGGAACGATCCAGGGAAGGCCCGTGTCCTCGAAGAACATCGAGCGCGTCCAGCCCCGCATGCGCACGACCCGCAGCTCGACGTCGAGGTTGCGCTCGGCGCGGAACATGAGGGCCAGCTCGCCGACCGTCATCCCGTGACGGGCGAGGATCGGATGCAGGCCGACGAAGGAGAGGTACTCCGGTTCCGGCATGTTCCCGTCCAGGGCGTCGCCCCCGAGCGGGTTGGGCCGGTCGAGCACGATGAGCACCTTCCCGTGGGCGGCGCAGGCCTCCAGCGCGTGCAGCATCGTGGAGACGAACGTGTAGTAGCGCGCGCCGACGTCCTGCACGTCGAACACCAGCGCGTCCACCCCCGACATCATGGCCGGCGTCGGGACACGGGTGCGGCCGTACAGGCTGAAGACGGGCCGTCCCGTGACGGGATCGCGGGTGTCTTCCACCTCCACCAGGTCCTGCGCGTCGGCCCAGACGCCATGTTCGGGACCGAAGAGCGCGGTCAGCTTCACGCCCCGGGCCCGGTGCAGCGCGGCCGCCGCGTGCACGAGCCCCGCCGTGACCGCGGTGGGATTGGCGATCAGGCCGAGGCGGAGGCCGCGCACCAGGCTCGTGCGCGCGAGGAGATGGTCGAGGCCGGAGCGCACGGCGGCGCGCGTGCGTCGTGCCGAGACGCGGCGGACGGAGCGAGGCACGCTCACTCGACGTAGCGGAGGCTGAAGCGGCCGACGGCGTCCTTGCCCGCCGCGTCCTTGAAGATCGTGCCCACGAGCGTTCCCCCCTCGAGGGCGGCGCGGAAGAGCCTCGTATTGCCGCCGGAGGGTACCAGGAACTTGAGGACGCCCTTCTCGTAGGTGACCTGCTGGAGCGGCGTGCGCATCGCGATGCCGCCCGTCTTCGTGGAGAGGGACCCTGCCAGCCGCCCGCCGTCGACCTGGAACTGCACCTCGACGCTGCGCTCGGCCTCCGTGTCCGACATCGTGCCTTCCCAGCGGCCGGCCACGGCCACCCCGGCGGCGCTGGACCCGCCCGACGGAATCAGGAGCGCCATCTCGCGCACGTCCTTGAGAGAGGCGGGCGGGAGCTCGTAGAGGATCCCGACGGGCACGCCCCCGGTCGCTCCGCGCCGCTGGGCCTCGGCGTAGAGGTCGACGAGGACCTTGCCCCGCGGGGTCATCTCCGCGGTGCGGCTCGGCCTCTGGCCCTGGCCGAAAAGCGTCACGTAGTCCTGCAGGAGGGCGGTCCAGTAGGCGGCGATCTGGCGCGGGTTCACGCGCGTGGGCTTGAGGCCCGGATCCCAGGCCTGCGCATATCCCTCCACGTCTTCCGCGCCCACGCTCACGAGCACGGGGCCGCCCGCGACGGCCACCGCCGGAGACGCGCCCTCGCGCACCTCGAGCGTGACCGCGCGGGAGACCGCGGACTCCAGCAGCGCGGTGAGGCCGGTGGCCACGGCGTCCGCACGCTCGGCCGTCGTCGCCGCGTCGCCCTTCCCCGTGAGGACGAGGACGGGTCCGATCTCCGTCGACACGAACGCGAATCGGTCGCCGCCCAGGGCCGTGGGAGCGGGGTAGAAGCGCAGGCGGGCGTTCCCGGAGAGCGGATGGGAAAGCGCGAACGTCGAGCGGCCAGAAGACCTGGCCCCGCGTGCCTCCACCACGAGGGGCAGCGCCTCCTGCGATCCGGTCGTGGGCGCGGCCGGGGCCGCCACTTGCAGCTCGTTCGCGCTGGCCGTGAGCACGAGCGCGGGCGCGCCCCCGATCGTCACGCGGTTGCTCGTGGGCACGGGATCGAAGCCGCGGCCCTTGATCGTGACGCGCTGGCCGACGGCCCCGTAGGCGGGCGCCACTTCGGCGACCAGGGGCAGGCGGCCCATCAACAGCGGCATCGCGCGGGCGGTGTCCGGGCCCAGCTCCACGACGACGGAGACGCTCTGGCCGTCGGTCCAGGCCATCTCCGGCACCCGGATCTGGAGGGAGTCCGCGGAGGCGTTCTTCACTTCGACCTTCTCCCCGCCGACGCGGACGGTGACCGGTCCTCCGTCGAAGTGCTGGCCGTGCAGGGTGACTTCGGTGCCGGGGAGCGCCACGTCGGGCTCCACCTTCGTGATACGCGGCAGACGGGCGATCTTCACGAACAGGGCGTTCGAGCGTCCGCCTTTGCCCTCCACCGTGATCGGAATGCCCTTGGCCGCGGGAACGGCGACTTCGGGCACGGTGACGGCGATCGAGCTCGCGGACGCGTTCGTCACCTTCGCCACGGCATCGCCGAAGCGAACGGTGTTGTCGGAGGCGGAGCCCTCGAAGCCGCTGCCGTTGATCGTGATCGTCGAGCCCACCTCCGCCTTGGGCGGAGTCACCGAGGAGAGAACGGGCGGGGGCTGGCGGGAGTGCGAATACATGTAGAACGCGCCGGAGGTCACGGCGGCGGCGGCGAGGGCCACCACCGCGGCGCGGGGGATGGCGGGAAGCCTCGGGCGGCGCGACGGCGCGCGCCGCACGGGTGCGGGGCGCGCGGGGGGCGCCTCTGCCGCCGGGACCTCGAGCGGCTCGCGCACCCGATCCCCTCCGCTGATGCTCGGGATCTCCGTCATGTAGTCGGGGCGAGCGGCCGGCGTGGAGCGCGGGGTGCGCACCGGTGCGGCGGGTGTGGGTGCGGGGGCCGGCACCGGCGCCGCCACCCTGGGCGCGGGGGGAGCGGGACTCTCTTCGAAGATGATCGCGGGACCGTCGGCGGCCGGCTCGGCGGAGGGAGGCGCAAAGGCGGGCGTGAACGTCTCGGGCACGGCCGGGTCCGCGAACACGAGCGGGTCCTCGTCCGCTGTGGAGAACGAGGGCGCCGCGCTCGGCGGCGGCGCGGGGTTGACGGGCATGGCCGCCACCGCCGCGAGGTTGCCGGGAACGCGGACGAGGAGCTTCACGCTCTCGGGCGATCCCGGCGGCCCGATCGAGATACGATCGCCGTCCGAGAGAACCTGCTCGGTCTCGACCCTCTCGCCGTTGACGAACGTGCCGGCCGCGCTTCCCACGTCGCTGAGCACGACCCCGGCGTCTTCCCAGGCGATGCGCGCGTGGAGGGTGTCCACGTTGCGGTTGGTGAGCCGGAGATGCGACGAGGGGCCCGAGCCGATGATCTTCTCGGCCCCCGGCGACTCCAGTGGAATCTGGAGCCCGTCGGAGGCACCCCCCGTCACGATCAGCGTGGGAAGCAGGGGGCCGCTAGCCGAGGAACTCATTTGCCTCGCGTAAGTTGGCCCGGATTCAAACACACGCCGCGCGACGGTGTCAACGACGCCCGGCGGGCCGGGTGCGCGTTGACACACCCCGGCGCGAGGTGCAAGCTTGATCCCTTCGAGGTCCCTCGCGATGGAGAAGGTCGCCCCGCTCGCGGCGGCGGAAGGGCTTCCGACCGAGCCCGCACTTCGCAAGATCCGAATCCCCTTCCTCCAGCGCGGGACCGTCGCCATCGGCGGCGTGCGCGAGCAGCTCTTCGTGGTGGACCTCGGCCTGCGCGGGGTCTTCATCGAACGGGTGCAACCCCTGGACCCCGGACAGGAGATCGAAGTCTGGTTCGCCCTGCCCGGGAACGAGCTCGCGGTGCACGCGCGCTGCCGCGTGGCGTGGTGGCGCCCGGCCGAGGTCGCGGCGCGCACGCGCACGACCACCGGCATCGGCGTGGAGTTCGTGGAGATGTCGGCCCGAGATGCGGCGCGCGTACGCCAGCACCTCCTTTCGTATCTGGAGCGGCAACCGCGCCACCGCCGGTTCCTGCGCCATCCGGAGGAGGCGGAGGAGGAGGCATGAAGACGATCGGAGGATTGGTTTCCGGGCGCGAGATCTTCCACGTGCGCTCCGACCATTCGGTGCGCGACGCCTGCCGCTACATGACGGACCGGCGCGTGGGCGCGGTGTCCGTCCTCGACGGCTCGCGCCTCGTCGGCATCCTGTCCGAGCGCGACGTGATGGGCCGCGTGGTCGCGCGCGAGCTCGATCCCGACCGCACGCGCGTCGGCGAGGTCATGACGAAGGACCTGGTGGTGGCCCAGGCCGGCGAGTCGCACGAAGACGGCTTGCGCAAGATGAAGCAGGCGGGCTGCCGGCACCTTCCGGTGGTGGAAGGCGATCGGCTCGTGGGCATGGTGTCCCAGCGCGACCTGCTGCAGATCGACCTCTCCGAGAAGGACGAGGAGATCCGCTGGCTCAACGCCTACATCCACTTCATCCCGCCGGCCCGGGAAGGCACCTCCTAGTCGTTGCCCGTCCACGTCGTCCTCGTCCGGCCGGAAGCGCCGGCCAACATCGGCGCGGTCGCGCGCGTCGTCCGCAACACCGGTCTCGCCGGCTTGCGCCTGGTCGCCCCCGGGGACTGGCGCACCATCGACTGCTGGCGCACGGCCTGGGGCAGCCAGGAGGTCGTCGAGCGGGCGGCCGTGTACGACGACCTCCCTTCTGCCGTCGCCGACGCGCACGCGGCCCTGGCCTTCTCGGGGAAGCGCGAGAAAGGGGCGGCGTGGCTCGACGTCCGCGAGGCGGCGGCGGAGGTGGCATGCCGCGGGGACGAGACGACCTGCCTCGTCTTCGGGCCGGAGAGCTCGGGCCTCGCCCGGGACGAGCTCGCGTGCTGCGGGCCGCGCGTCCTCGTCCCCGCGCATCCCGACCAGCCTTCGCTCAATCTCTCGCACGCGGTGATGGTGGCGGCCTACGAGATCTTCCGTGCCTCCGCGCGTCCGGCCGCCGTGCCTCGCCGCGCCACCCTGGAGGAGAAGGCGGCGATGCTCGCGCGCCTGCGCGACGGCATGATCGCGATCGGCGCGGTACCCGAGATCGACGGCGAAGGCTACCTGCGGGAGTGGGAGGCCCTGTTCGCGCGCGCCGACCTCACCCCGAGGGAGGTCCGGCTCCTCGAGCACCTTGGCCGCAAGATGGCGAAGCCGCGCGGCTCGCACGAGCGGGGAGGCCAGAAATGATCGACGAACGGCCTTTCGAAGACGTGGAGACGGCGGAGGACGGCTTCTCGATCCCGGAGCTGAAATGGCGCGAGCTCGTCTTCGTCGGCTCGCTGCGGCGCGACGGCGAAGAGTTCGTCCGCGACCCCTCGCGTCCCCTGCCGCCCTTTCGCGCCGGCGACCTCTTCCCGGAAGGGCAGCGCTTCGCCGCGACGAAGGTCGGTGGCCGTGTGTTCCTCCGGCGGGTCTGACGCGACTCGCCTCACGCCTTCGCCCGCTCGCCTCCCCGCAGAGGCCACCCGCGCGCGTGCGTGCGCGCGATCGACAGGGCGAGCATGAGCAGGACGAGGACGACCACCCCCCACGTCACCTCCTCGACGGCCAGGTTCTCGCGCAGGCCGGGGGCGATCCACTTGCCGTACACGATCTCGAGGTGGGCCCAGTAGACGAGGAGGCTCGTCCGCCCGAGCTGCCGCAGCGCGCTCGGCCCGGGGAGCCGGTCCAAGAGGAAGGCCAGCGCGAAGAGCACGAGGAGAACGCCGCACTTGAGGAGGACGTACGTCGGGCTGGTGTGCCAGAAGTCGTAGACCGGGTACACCGCGGGCGCGTGGCCATCGACCCAGAGCGCGAGCGGAATCGCGGCCGCTCCCGCCGCGGCCAGGGCGCCGATCGCGATCCCCTCTCTTCCGCGGGCGCGCGCCTGGGCGAGCAGCAGGCCGCAGGAAGCGCCGAAGGCCGTGAACGCGGTCCAGGGGAACACCGGAAACAGCGAATCGCGCACGCGCCCGGTGAAGTAGCCGGCGACGGGCGCCGGCCATCCCTTCCACCAGGAGGTGTCCCAGGCCAGGGGGGTCAGCAGGGCGATGCCGGCGGCCAGGCCGAGCGCCGCGGCGAGGCGGCCGCGCGCGGAGGAAAGGCCGAGAGCGAGCGCGACCAGCATCAGCGACACCGCGATGCAGTTGAGGACGTCCACGCGCAGGAGGTCGGCCGCCCGTCCGAAGCCTCCGCTCGCGAGCATCCCCACCCGGAAGACGAAAGCGAAGCCGAGGACGGTGAGGCCGCGGCGCAGGCCGCGGCGCCGCACTTCACCGCTGTCGCTGCCTTTGGCGCGCTCCCTCTCCGCCACCAGCGCGGCGGACAGGCCGGCCAGGAAGAGGAACAAGGGGGCGGGATACCCTCCGAAGAGGCGGGCGAGGGCGAACAGGCGCGTGCCCCGGTCCTCCGCCACCGTCCAGGCGGAGAAGGCGTGGGTGTTGATCATGAGGATCACGGCCAGGCCCCGCGCCCAGTCGAGATATCCCAGTCGCGACGCGTGTTCCCGGCCAGCGTAGCCTGGGGTCGCAAAACCGGTCATAATCCGGCCCTTGAAGCCGCGCCCTTGACCATCCCGCCGCCGGTCGCAGGCGGGACGCTCGCCTGATCATGCCCCGCATCCTGCCCCGCCCGGAGCACAACCTCTCCCGAAAGGGCATCGACGAGGATGCCCTGAAGGTGCTCTACCGCCTGAAGAATCACGGGTTCAAGGCCTACCTGGTGGGGGGAGGTGTACGCGACCTCCTGCTCGAGCGCAAGCCCAAGGACTTCGACATCGCCACCGACGCCCACCCCCAGCAGGTGAAGAAGCTCTTCCGGAACTGCTTCGTCGTAGGGCGGCGGTTCCGGCTCTGCCACGTCCGCTTCGGACGCAAGGTGGTCGAGGTCTCGACCTTCCGCCGCCAGGCGCCCGCCGAGGAGGGGGACACCCTCATCCGGCGCGACAACACGTTCGGCACCCCGGAAGAGGACGCCTTCCGCCGCGACTTCACCGTGAACGCGCTCTTCTACGACATCGCGACGTTCTCGGTCATCGACTACGTGAGCGGGCTCGAGGACCTGACCAACCGCCTGATCCGGACGATCGGCGACCCCGAGGTCCGATTCCGCGAGGATCCCGTGCGCATGCTGCGCGCGGTGGCCCTGGCCGCGCGGCTCGGGTTCACGATACACCGCGACACCTTGGAAGCCATCCGCTTCCTCCGGGGCGAGATCGTGAAGAGCAGCCCCGCGCGGATCCTGGACGAGCTCTACAAGATCCTGCGCCAGGGCGCCTCGCGCCAGACCTTCCAGCTCCTGCACGACACCGGCCTGCTCGCGTACCTCCTCCCCGAGGCGGACCAGGCCATCGCGGATCAGGGCGAGCGCCTGCTGGGCAGCCTGTCCCGCCTCGACGACTATCGGAACGCCGGCCTCGCCGCCCCGGACGAGCTGACCAATCCGCTGCTGATGGGCACTCTGGTCGTTCCCCTCGGTGTCCCGCTGCGGCGTGCCGCCGCCGCCGCCGCGCCTCGCCGGGGAGTAACGGAGAGGGAGCCCGCGGACGCCGACGATCGTCTCGACGTGGACGCGGAGATGGCGGCGCTGGGCGAGGAGGAGACCGACGACGCACCCGGCGGCGGTCCGGCGGCACTGGTCCTGCCCTTCGCGCGCCGCGACCTCGACCGCCTGCGCCTCATCCTCGCCGCCCAGAGCCGGCTGCGCGAGGTCCACACGTCGCCGAAGGTGAAGCACCTCCTGGCCGGACGCGGGTACCTCGAGGAGGCGCTCCGCTGGATGGAGATCCACGGCGGCGTGCAGGGTCAGGAGCTGGCCACGTATTGGCGGCGCCTGGAATTGGAACCGGCTCCGGCCGCGGCGGCGACTGACGCGAGCGCGGCCGCGGAAGGCGACTCGCCGCGTCCGTCCCGTTCCCGGCGCCGGCGCCGGCGCCGCCCGCGCCGTCGTCCCGGCTCGCCCTCGTCCACTCCCGTTCCGTCGGCCTGACATGGCGCTCTCCGATCAGGATGCACGCACGCGTCTGGCCACCCTGACCGGCTGGGAGATCGACGGCGATCGCCTGCGCAAGCGCTACACCCTCGACTCGTTCAAGGCGGCCATCGCCTTCGTGAACCGGGTCGCGGCGCTGGCCGAAACGGCCGACCATCATCCGGACATCCTCGTCGAGTACAAGCGCGTGACGCTGACCCTGACCACGCACGACGAGGGCGGGCTGTCCGCGCGCGACTTCTCGCTGGCCGCCCGCATCGACGCTTGAAGGCGCTCGTCACCGGCGCCGGGGGACAACTGGGGCGGGCGCTGGTGGCGCGGCTCGGCGCATCCGCGCAGCCGCTCACCCACGGCGACCTCGACGTCACGGATGCCGCGGCCGTGTCCGCCGTCGTGGAGTCCGCCCGTCCCGACGTCGTGATCAACGCCACCGCCTACAACAAGGTCGACGCCGCCGAGTCGGAGCTCGAGGCCGCCTTTGCGGTGAACGCCACCGCCGTCACAGTTCCGTCATGCCCAGCCAGTTCGCACAGTTCGCTCCCGTTGTCCGTGTCGAACACCTTGGCGAACCCCTTCTCGCCGACCACCGCCAAGCGTTTCCCGTCGTCGGACAGCTTCGACATCAAGATGGAGGGGTTTGTTGAATGGTCGATCATCCCCAACAAGCTCCCGCTGATTTACGTGCAATACGGCGAAGCCGGCGAGTTGATCAAGCACCTGGACGACAAAGTGATCCTGCCCTACGCCCGCAGCTTCTGCCGGCTGGTGGGCAGCCAATACAACGCCCGCGACTTCATCAGCGGCGATACGAAGCTCAAGTTCC
>Ga0207689_10004932_pt1 | contig 12021 bp, 8 predicted proteins | sample KBSMisM52_FD_184312 | JGI IMG/M metagenome (GOLD analysis project Ga0207689, IMG submission 184312) | Miscanthus rhizosphere microbial communities from Kellogg Biological Station, Michigan, USA - KBS Miscanthus M5-2 (SPAdes) (version 2) | ecosystem: Host-associated > Plants > Roots > Rhizosphere... | reverse complement strand
CTGTCCGGGATCATCTGGCTCCGCCAGGACCAGCCGGCGGCAGCCGCTGAGGAGTTCCAGGCTTCCATCACCCGGGCCGGGCAGCAGCTGGAGCAGGCCAGCGGCGACTACGCGGCGCTGGACACCAAGGCGCTGGCGCTATGCGGGCTCGCGCTGACCACTGAGCCAGGAAAGGCGGCGGAAGCCCGCACAGCGTTCCGTGCCGCACGGGCGATAACCAGCGCCGACGGCATCGTCAGACGCACTCTCACGCTGTTCGACGCCCTGGCCGCCGCCGACCAAGGCAGCATCCTCGCTGGGACCCGCCACGCCGTGGAGGCCGCAGAATTGAATAATGACCGTGGTACTGGTCCAAGACCACACTGAGCCCCAGCCGAAAGGCTCTCCGCGCTTCGCGCCATGACCTGCGGCTAACGACCGCTCGCCTTGGCGGCCTGGCAGTCCGGTAATGGCGCAATGCAAGCTCGGCCGACCCGGCTGCGGCCGATGGCGAGGGAGCCGCGCGCGGCAGCACCCCGGCGTCCGTAGGGCCTGCGTCCGAAGGACGCGAGCGAAGCTGATGTGACGCCAATCACGATGCAATTTCTCCGCTAGCGCATGCGGCGGCTGACCGCCAGCGGCCTGCTCCCCGAGCGGGCCGGGCAGCCGGTGAAAGCCTGGGTCCACATCACGCTGGCGGACCTGCTTCGGATGGACGGCGACTCGGCGCTGCAGGAGCAGTGGACGGAGCAGGTGCGGGCGCGGTGGGCCGCCCGCCGCGCGCACGCCGCCGAGACCGGCGCGAGCGACGGCGCCTGGCTGGACGGCGACGCCGCCGCGGCGATCGCCTGCGACGCCGCGATGGCCCCGGTGGTGACCGGCGACGTGAATGTGGACGCCCTGGACGATCTGGTCCGGCTCTGCGTGGAACTGGACCGGCTCCGCCGCGGTGACGAGCCCCGGCCGGACACTACCCAAGCGTGGGCCGCCCTCGAACAGGCCGTGATCGGCAAGGCCGTCGACCTGCTGTCCGGCCCGGGCGGGCTGGCCAGCTTCTTGCGCCGCCGGGAGCTGGGGGTGCGGCTGGGCGGGCCGAGCCTGCCGCTGGATATCGGGTACGCCGAGACGGTCCCGGCGGGGATCCGCAACGCGGTGCTGCTGCGGGACCGGCACTGCCAGTGGGCCGGCGGCTGCCACCAGCCCGCCGGGGCCTGCCAGGTCCACCACACCCGGCACAAGGCCCGCGGCGGGACGACCTCGGTCAAGGACTGCGTGCTGCTGTGCCCGTTCCACCACCAGATCGTCATCCACCGCTGGGGCTGGACCCTGGCCGTCAACCCGGACGGGACCACCACCGCGTGGAACAAGAACAAGACTAAAGTCCTGCACAGCCACGGCCCCCCGGCCCGCGCCGGGTAACAGTCCCGGCTCGGAACCCCCGTCGGAGCGGTCGGCCGGCTCCACTGCGAGCAACTCGATCCCGAACTCCTGGAGCCGGCCGATCAGCCCGTACAGCTGCGCCTGGTCCCGGACCTCCCCGGTCAGCACGGTCCGGTTGGGGCCGTGTTCCAGGGTCATCCCGTCGAACGCGGACTCAAAGCGCTCGCTGAGCCGTCCCCGCAGCACGATCCGGTATCTGTTCGCGGCCACAATCAGCTCCTGCGCTGTTGCGCCTGGGCGATGGCCCAGGCGGCGTTGACCAGGCCGATGTGGCTGAACGCCTGCGGGAAGTTGCCGATCATCTCGCCGTTCGCGTCGATCTCCTCGGCGAGCAGGCCCACGTCGTTGATGGCCGAGACGGCCCGCTCGAACGTCGCCACCGCCTGGTCGACCTCCCCGGCCATTGCCTGCGCCTGGGCCAGCCAGAAGGTGCACAGCAGGAAGGTGCCCTCCTCCCCGGCCAGCCCGTCCTGGGCCAGATACCGGTACACCAGGCCGCGCTTGTCGGTGAGCCGCTCGGCGGTGGCGTCGATGGTCGCCTTCATCCGCGGGTCGTCGCCGGGCAAGAACCCGGTGATCGCCAGCATCAGGTTCGAGGCGTCGAGGTCCTCACCGCCGAACGCCTGGGTGAAGGCGCCGACCTCGGAGTTCCAGCCGTGCTCCAGGATGGCCGCCCGGATCTCGTCCCGCGCGGTCGTCCAGGCCGCGACCCGCTCTTCGGCGCCGAGCCGCGGGGCCAGGGCGATCGCCCGGTCCAGCGCCACCCAGCACATCAGCTTGGAGTAGAGGAAATCTCGCGGCTCGCCGCGAATCTCCCAGATGCCCTGGTCCTTCTCTTTCCAGCGGCTGGCCGCGGTGTCCGCCGCAGCGGCGAGGAACCGCTGCGTGACCGGGTCCAGCTCGCCCAGCTGCCCGGTCAGCCGCTGCGCGGCGCCCAGCAGCTCGCCGTACACGTCGAGCTGTCGCTGGGTCCACGCACCGTTGCCCACCCGCACCGGCTGGCTGTCCCGCCACCCGGCCAGGTGCGGCAGCTCGCGCTCGGACAGGTCGCGCTCGCCCCCGATCCCGAACATGATCTGCAGGTCCGCCCCGCGTTGCAGTTGAGACGCTGAGGCGTCGGCCAGGAAGCCGAAGAACTTGTTTGCTTCGTCGGGGCACGCCGCCACCCACAGCGCCTCCATGGTCAGGCTGGCGTCGCGGACCCAGGTGTAGCGATAGTCCCAGTTCCGCTCGCCGCCGATCGTCTCGGGCAGCGACGTGGTGGGCGCGGCCACGATGGCCCCGGTCGGCGCGAACGTCAGCGCCTGCAGCACCCGGCCGGAATGGTGTACCAGTTCGCGCCATGGGCCCTCGTAGGTCTGGTGGATCGCACACCAGGACCGCCAGCCTTCGACCGTGTCTGCCAGCCGGGCCGCGATCTCGTCCGCGGCCCAGGCCGTCAGCGGCGGGTCCCATAGTGGCGCGTGCTGGAGCGCGAACATCAGCGTCTGCCCGGCGGTCAGGTGCAGGCGGGCGTGCGCGGTGGCCCCGTCGAGGAGGAAGCCGCCCGGCGCGGACAGCAGCAGCCGGCCCGCGCCGCCCCGGGCAGCCAGCCCGCCGGGCACTTCTTCGAGGATCGGGTGGATCAGGCCGTACTCGGGGCGCGGGCCGTAACTGACCTCGACCTCCATCTCCCCGGTCGTGCAGGCCAGCCGGCGCAGCAGCACCCCGCGGGACCCGGCGCCCAGGTCGTGGCCGCGCTCGTTGCGGCCGACCGCCATCGCGTCGGTCAGCACCACGGTGCCGGCCGCGGTCTTGAAGGTCGTCTCCAGCGCCATGGTCTGGTCCAGATAGGCCCGGCTGGCCTCGAACTCGCCCGCCGGCGTGATCGCGAAGTGCCCGCCGGCCGGGTCGAGGATGCGCGCGAAGGTGGCGGGCGCGTCGAACCGGGGGAAGCACAGCCAGTCCACCGAGCCGGCCCGGCTTACCAGCGCCGCCGAGCGGCAGTCCGACAGCAGGGCATAGTCGCCGATCGGCAAGCCATCCATGATGGGGTCCTTTCGTCTACAGGCCGTAGGCCTCGAGCAGGTGCAGCCAGACTTCGCTGACCGTGGGGAACGACGGCACCGCGTGGCGCAGCTGGTCGACGGTCACGCCCCCGCAGACGGCGACCGTCGCCGAGTGAAGCAGTTCCTGCAGCCCCGGGCCTGTGAAGGTGGCGCCGGCGACGGTCCGCCGCTGGTCGTCGATGACCAGCTGGCTGGTGCCGCGGATGCCGTCGCCCTGGGTGTAGGCGCCCGGCACGTCCCCCGTCGGCGTGCTCACCACAGTGACCCGTAGCCCCGCGGCCCGAGCCTGCGCGGCCGTCAACCCGACGGCGCACACCTGCGGGTCGGTGAACGTCACCCGGGGGATGACGAGCTCGGACGCCTCGTCGGCCACGTCCTGGCCCAGGATGGTCGCGGCGGCGATGCGGCCGTGGTACTTGCCCATGTGGGTGAGGGGGGCGAGCCCGTTGCAGTCGCCGATCGCGTACAGCCAGCCTCCGGGTACCCCAGCCGCCCACAGCCTCCGGTCCACCCGGACGGGCCGGCCGGGCTCTAGGGCGACATGCTCCAGGCCGAGGTCGGCGGTGGCGGGCCTGCGGCCCACCGCGACCAGGATCTCGTCGCCGGTGAACTCCCGGCCGTCCGCGATCTGGGCCACGACCGGGCCGTCCGAGCCCACCCGACGGGCTTCGGTCACCCGCGCTCCGGTCACCACCGTGATGCCCTCGGCCTCGAACGAGGTGCGCAGTTCCTCGCCGGCGAACGGTTCTTCGCGCGCCAGCAGCCGGTCCGAACCCTCCAGGACCACGACCTCCTCGCTGCCGAGCCGCCGGAACGCCTGGGCCATCTCGGCTCCGACGGCGCCGCCGCCGAGCACGAGGAGCCGGCGGGGAACCTCCTTGGCGCTGGTCGCGGCCCGGTTGTCCCACGGCCGGGCCTCGGCCAGCCCAGGGATCGGCGGGATCACCGCGGTGCTGCCCGTGGCCAGCACGACGGCCCGGGCCGCTCGGAGCCGCAGCACGGTGCCGCCTGCGGCCTGGACCTCGACGGCCCGTTCCCCGGTCAGCCGGCCGGTGCCGCGGATCAGCGCGATGCCCGTGCTCTCCAGCCAGCGCGCCTGCCCGTCGTCGTGCCAGCCCGAGGTCATGTAGTCCCGCCGCGCGAAGGCGGCCGGGACGTCGAGCCGGCCGGTGACCGCCTCGGCGGCGCCCGGCGCCCGTCGCGCTGCCGCCAGCACGTCGCCCGGCCGCAGCAGGGTCTTGGACGGGATACAGCCCCAGTACGAGCACTCGCCGCCGGCCAGCTCTCGTTCCACGATGGCAACCCGCAGGCCGCCGTCGGCCAGCCGCCCGGCCGCATGTTCCCCGGCCGGGCCGGCGCCGATGATCACGACGTCGTAGGTGTCCATCACTCAGACGACCAGGTGGTCTCGAAGGAGGGGTACAGGGTGAGGCCGCCGTCGATGAACAGCGTCTGGCCGGTGATGTAGGCGGCCTCGTCGGAGCACAGGAACGCCGCCGCGGCGGCCATCTCCTCGGCGCCGCCCGCCCGCCGCATCGGGATGTGCTCTTCGACCATGCGCCGCTTGACCGGGTCCTCGATCCAGGACCGGTTGATCGGCGTGACGGTCGCGCCCGGCCCGATCCCGTTGACCCGGATGCCGCGGCCGGCGTACTCCAGCGCCAGCGACCGGGTGAGGTTCTGCATGCCGCCCTTGGACACCGAATAGCCGAGGAACCGCGGCTTCGGTATGAGCTGGTGGACGCTGGACACGTTGACGATCACGCCGGGCCGTTCGGTACTAAGGAAGCTTCGCACCGCCTGACGGGCACACAGGAACGCGCCCCGCAGGTTAACGGCGAGGACCTTATCGAAGTCGGCGGCCGATAGCTCGTCGGAGTCCGCAGCGACCTGGATCCCCGCGTTGTTGACCAGGATGTCCAGCCGCCCGTACTCGCTCATCACGCGGTCGTACATCCCGGCCACGGCCTGCTCGTCGGACACGTCCGCCTCGACCAGGATCGGCCGGCCGCCCGCCTCGGCCACCTTCTTCACGCACATCTCCACCCCGTGCTCGATGGCTTCCCGGGTGGTGATCGCGCCTTCGGGCCGGCCCACGTAGTTGATCGCGACGCGGGCGCCCTCCTCGCCCAGCCGGATCGCGATCGCCTGGCCGATGCCGGAGCTTCCCCCGGTGACCAGGGCCACCTTGTCCTGCAGTCCCTTCATGATGTCCTCCTAGCTGGGGTCGTGACGTGGGCCTAGGCGTCGCGTCATGCAGGTTTCGTCTCGCCGGGCGGGCTGACGTTACGAGGCCGGTTTCTCACCCAGGTGAGATGGGGTGAGGGGGGAGGTGCCGGGACGGGCTGCTGGGCGACGCTGCGGTTATCCGTGAATAGGAGGCGACCGTGATGTCCCAGGCAGATGACGTTACCTACACCGACGCGGACCTCGTGGTGCTGCTCCGGGCCGGGGACGAAGAGGCGATATCCCGGCTCGTGGAGCAGTGGTCACCGACCATGTTCCGGCTGGCGCGGTCGTTCGTGGACAGCGCGCAATCCGCCGAGGACGTGGTCCAGGAGGCCTGGCTGGGCATGCTGAGCGGCCTGGCCAGGTTCGAAGGCCGCTCGTCGCTGCGCACCTGGACGTTCACCATCCTGGTCAACCGGGCGCGGACCCGAGGCGCCCGCGAGGCTAGGACGCTGCCTCGCTCACCGCTGGAGGACGGAACGGAAGAGCCGGCTCAGCCCTGGTTCTGCGCTGCCACCGACATCACCCCGGAACGCGCGGTGCTGTCCCGGGAAATCCTGCTTCAGCTCGACCGGGCGATCTCGGCGCTGCCAGCCCGGCAGCGCCAGGTGGTGACCATGCGCGAGATCAGCGGCATGTCCGCCGAGGAGGTCTGCGCCGCGCTGGGGATCTCAACGGCCAACCAGCGGGTCCTGCTGCATCGCGCCCGGGCCGCCCTGCGCGCCGCCCTGACCGGGTATTACCGTGGCTGAGGTGGTGAGCGAGCCGGTCACCCGGTCCGCCCTGCGCCGTGAGCTCCGCTTCCTGGAGACGGCCTCGGTCTCGGTCGGGGTCATGGCGCCCACGCTCGCGATGTCGGTCACCGGAGTCGCGGCCGCCGCCGCACTCGGCCGCGCCGCGCCGCTGGCCTTCGTGGTCGCCGCCCTGGGCGTCGGGCTGGTGGCCTACGGGTTCGTCCGGCTGGCCGGCGAGTTCAGCCACGCCGGGTCGGTCTACGCCTTCGTCGGCAACACCCTCGGTCCCCGGCCCGGGTTCCTGGCCGGATGGGCGCTGCTGGGCACGTACCTGGTGTTCCCGCCGGTGTCGATCATGGGCGTGGCCATCTTCGGGCGGGCCTTCCTGAGTGCCACGGGGCTCGCCAGCGACGCCGACTGGTACCCGCTGGCGCTCGCCGCGTGGGCGGTCATCTGGCTTCTCGCGTCCCGCGGGGTCCGGCCGACAACCAGGTCGGTGCTGGTGTTCGAGGTCGTATCGGTCTGCCTCATCCTCGCGCTCATGGGCGTCATCAGCTGGCGGCTGTCGGCGGGGACCGCGCCCGGCGGCCAGCGCTGGTCCGGCGCGGTGTTCGCGCTCCCGCCCGGAACCGGCCTGTCCGCCCTTACCCTGGCCGCGACGTCGGGCTTCCTGGCCTTCGCGGGATTCGAGTCGGCCGGCTCGCTGGGGGAGGAGTCCGTCGCGCCCACGCGCGTGATTCCCCGCGCCATCATCACGGCGGTCGCCTTCGGTGCCGTCTTCTACGTAGCGTGCATCGTCGTCCAGACGCTCGGGTTCGGCGCCGGCGCGGCGGGCGTGTCCGCCTTCCGCCACTCCCAGGCGCCCCTGGGCGAGCTGGCCCGGCGGTACGTGGGCAGCCCGCTGGCGGCCCTGCTCGACCTGGGCGCGGTGCTGAGCGCGCTGGGCGCCGGGCTCGGCGGGGTTACCGTCGCCGCGCGGATGATGTTCGCGTTCGGCCGCGACGGGCTGGCGGCGCGCCGCCTCGGCGCCGTGTCCGCGGCGACCGGCGTGCCGCGGCGAGCGCTGGCGGCGGAGATGCTCATCGGCCTGGTCCTGCTCACCGCCTTCCGGCTGGCCGGGACCCCGGCGCTGAACGTGTTCTTCTACCTGGCCACGATCGGGACGCTGTCCCTGCTGGTCATGTACGTACTTACCAACGTGGCCGCGGCGCGCCACCTGGGTCGCCGCTCACCGGTCCAGCTCGTGCCCGCGGTGGCCGGGGTGCTGATCGCGGGCTTCGTGCTGTACCACAACGTCTGGCCGGTACCGCCGGTCCCGTACCAGTTCCTTCCCTACCTGGTGCTGGGCTGGCTTCTCGCCGGGCTGGCCCTGACCGCCGTGATCCCTAGATCAGGCCCCGCTCCCGGGCGCGGATCACCGCGGCCTCGCGTGATTCGGCGCCGAGCTTGCGGTAGATCGCCCGCAGGTGGGTCTTGAGGGTATTGGGCGTGACGAACAGCTCGGCGGCCAATTCACGCAGTGACGAGGGCGCGGGCAGCAGCTGCAGGATAGCCAGCTCCCGGTCGGTCAGCGGCTCGATCAGTCCCTCCTGCCGGGTACGCGCCGCGGCGGCGCGCTGTTCTCCGGCCAGCCACGTGGTGACCAGCGGCCCCGGGTCGGCGCAGTGCCGGAGGAGGCCACGTGCCTCACCCACCAGCGCCTCCGGATCGACGTCGGGGTCCTGCGGGTCCGGGCAGATCCGGCTGGCCTTCGCCGCGGTGAGCAGGGCCGCGGCGAGTTCCACCCGGCCCGCGCCGCGGCGGCCGAGTTCCACCGCCACCCCGGCCGCGTGCCGCGCCCCGGCCCAGTCCGCGCGCTCGGTTCCCAGCCGGGCCCGGGCCAGGGCCGGGAACATGGCCACGAAATGCGAGCCGCTCAGCGTCTGGCCCACCGCCGACTCCGCGTCGGCCACGAGCGAGTCCGCCAGCGTCAGGTCGCCCCGGTTCACCGCCAGCAGGGCCCGGTATCCCTCGGCGTAGATGTAGGCCAGCCGGTTTCCGTCGGCTTCGGCCCGCCGGGCCGCCTCGACCAGCAGCTCCCCGGCCCGGCCGGTGTCCCCCAGCCACATCCACGAAATGCCCTGGACCAGGCGGTGCACGGTGGCGATGAACGGGTCGTCGGCGCTCGGCGAGATCTCCCGCAGCCGGGCCGCCGCTCCGCCCACGTCCCCGGCCTTGTACAGCTGCAGCGCGCGCAGCACCATGAGCTGAACGTCCCGCGGAACCGAGGTCTCGGCGGCGTCGAGCGCGGCGCCGACCTCCTCGAGCCGCCCCGTGTCGAGGGCCACCCATACCCGCGCCGCCGACAGGGACGCGTCGGCGGAGACCAGCTCGGCGGGCAGGGCATCCAGCCACATGCGTACCGTCTCGAGCTGCCCGGCGTTGAACGGTCGGCGCCAGTGCGCCGCGACCAGCCGGCCGCTGAGCGATCCGTCGCCCGAGGCGATCGCGTGGCCGATCGCCTCGGCGGCGTCGCCGTGGTCGGCGTACCATCGCGCGGCCCGCTGGTGCAGGGCCGGCGGTCGATCCGGCGCCGTCCGGGCCAGCTCGTGCCGGAGCAGGCCGCCGAACAGGTGGTGATACCGGAACCACCGGTGCTCGTCGTCCAGCGGGACCAGGAACAGGTTGGCGCGGTAGATCTCGCTGATCAGCCCGGTGCCGTCGGCCCTACCGGTGAGCGCGTCGCACAGCGGCGCGCACATGCGGTTGAGGACCGAGGTCACCAGCAGGAAGTCGCGGACCTCGGCGGGCTGAGTGGCCAGCACCTCCTCGCCGAGGTAGTTGACGATGTGCCAGTCCGCGCCGGTGAGCCGCTCGATGAAATCCGAACGGTCCGGCCGATCGCGCAACCGCAAGGCGGCCAGCTGCAGTCTGGCGGCCCATCCCTCGGTCCGCGCCAGCAGCCTGAGCACGTCCTGCTCGGACAACAGTGCTCCGAGCCGGCTGCTGAAGAACTCGACCGCTTCGACGGCGCTGAAACGCAGGTCGTCGGCCCGCAGCTCGGCCAGGTCCCCGCGTACCCGCAGGCGGCTGAGCGGCAGCGGCGGGTCGGCCCGGGTGATGAGCATCAGGTGCAGCTGCGGCGGACAGCGATCCAGCAGCGTGGCGACCGTCGCGTGCACCTGGGCGCTGGTGACGAGGTGGTAGTCGTCCAGCACCAGGATCAGCGGAGCCTCGGCCGACGCCAGCTCATTGACGAACGCGGGGAGCACGTCGCGCAGTACGTCGGAGCCGGCCGCGTCCAGCCGCCGCAACGCGGCGGCCCCCGCGGCCGAGCCTGCCTGGCCGGCGGCGAGTAGCAGGTAACGCCAGAAGCGCTTGGGGTCGTTGTCGCCGCCGTCGAGCGAAACCCAGCCCGCCGTGACATCGTCCCGGGCCAGCCAGTCGGCCACGATCGTGCTCTTGCCCCACCCGGCCGGCGCCACGACCAGGGTCAGCGGCAGCGTCCGCCCCTCGCGCAGCAGGTCATACAGCCGCTTGCGCTCCACGGTCTGCTGCCGGAGGCCCGGCCTGAACAACTTGGTCGTGATCACGACCTCGGCAGTGCCAGCCGTCACCCCACCCCACCGCCTCTGCTGCAGCGGCACCCGGCCCTTCTGTCCTGCTAGTGACTGTAACCTGCGACGACGAGGGACGGATAGAGTCACCGGCCAGCCGGCCGGTCAGGATCAGGTGCGGGGCGCTGGCCGCGCCGCAGGCCGAGCCAGGAGCAGCGCACCGGCCCCGGCCATGGCGACGGCCGGGAGTACGGCCGCTGCCGGGCGGACGCCTCCTTGTTCCACGGTGATGATCAGCGCGGTCACGAACGCCAGATATCCCGCGATGATCGCCGTGCCTGCCGCGCGACCCACGCCCCGGCCCCGGTACGCCAGCGCGAGCGCGAACAGGGTCAGGCCCGCGTACCAGGCGGCCACCAGCGTGTCCTGCCCCGAACCCGGCCCGAGCCCAGCCAGACTCGCCGGGATCAGCAGCCCGCCTACCACGTTGATCGCGTTGCTGTTCAGGGCGGTGCTCAGCACGGCGGCGCCGCGGCCCCGCCGGGCCAGGTACACCGCCGACACCGCGTTCGGCAGGCTGGTCACCACGGCCAGCACCAGCCCGCCGGTCACGATGTCCGCGACCGCGTACCGGCGCCCCACGGCCGTGGCCGCGATCTCCATGACCGTGCTCGCCCCGACCACCGCGATCAGCGCCGCCAGCGCGGCGACCGCGTCACGCCAGGTGCCCGGCCTGGGCCGGATCGCCTCGGCGAGTTCGGTCTCCTCCTCGTGGACCGCGGCCAGCAGCCACCGGACCCACCTGGCCGGCAACCGCAGGTGCTCCATCCGCACGCGGCTCATCCCCAGCACCACCACGTAAGGCACCAGCACCACGGCCGCCAGCCCCAGCCCGGCCACCGGGGCCACGACCGCGGCCACCGTCAGCAAGCACACCGCGGCCAGCCACACCGCGGGCACCCCGGACAGAACCACCACCCGGCGGTGGAAGCCGATAGATCCGGCTACCACCGCCGCCAGCCCGAGCAGCGCCGCCAGGTTGAACACGTTCGACCCGATTACCACGCCAGCACCGACACTGGCCTGGCCCCGCGAAAGCGCGACCACCGAAGACGTGATCTCCGGGGCATCGGCGGCCAGCGCCGCGACCAGCCCTAGCCACGCCTCGGAAAACCCGGCCCGTTCCCCGAGCCGCTCCAGCCGGGTGACCAGCAGCCAGCTCGCCGCCAGGCTCGCCACCACCCCGACGCAGAACAGCAGGATTCCCGGCACGCGGTAAACGCTAGCCCGGCCGCTGCGATTCGACGATCTTCGTGGCGACGTGCGCGCTCAGCCGGTGGTCCGGGTTGGTGAGGTCCAGCGACGCCAGCTGCTCGATGCGCTGGATCCGGTAAGCAACCGTGTTGACGTGAACGCGCAGGACCCGGGCGGTCTGCTTGAGGCTTTCGTGCTGGTTCAGGTAAACGGACAGGGTCCCGACGAGATCGACCTTGTGCCGGGCACCGTAGTCGATCAGCGGGCCCAGCACGTCCCGGGCGAACTGCCACAGCTGATGCATGTCGCCGACCTGCAGGAGCAGCCGGTAAATGCCGAGTTCCTCGTAGCAGATGGCCTGGCCGGCGCGCCCGAGCCGGATTCCCAGGTCGATGGCATGCTGAGCCTGCCGCAGGGCCTGCGGTGCCATCTCCGGCAACCGGGTCAGCTCGCTGAGCCCGCATGTCAGCCTGGTGGCGCCGGCCTGCCGCAGCAGCAACTGAGCCCGAGCCCCGGGAGAGTCCGCGTCGGCGCCGGTGTTCCCGGCCGTCGGGCCGGCATCCTGTTGTTCCGGCAGGAACATCACGAGTTCGGGTCCCCGGATGGCAGCACCGCCCTGGATGGAACCGGCCAGGCGAGCAAGCAGGTCCCCGGCGCGGTCATGCTCCTCCGGCTGGTCTGGGGGAGACGTAGCCGGGGCGCTGAGGCGCGCGACCGCGACCCGGAAGGGCTGTGCGTCGGTGACGCCGAGGATGCGAGCCTTGCGGCGTGCGTCCGTGCTGTCCAGGAAGTGCCCGCTGA
>Ga0207689_10004930_pt1 | contig 12021 bp, 8 predicted proteins | sample KBSMisM52_FD_184312 | JGI IMG/M metagenome (GOLD analysis project Ga0207689, IMG submission 184312) | Miscanthus rhizosphere microbial communities from Kellogg Biological Station, Michigan, USA - KBS Miscanthus M5-2 (SPAdes) (version 2) | ecosystem: Host-associated > Plants > Roots > Rhizosphere... | reverse complement strand
GATTACGGCAGGATACTTTGGTTCGAAGGGAACGCATTTGATCGGCGCCTTCGAATTGAATGAACTGCCGCCCGGGCTCGCACTTAAAACTCAATGCGTTGCTCTGGGGAATGATACGCAGACACTCCAGACTCCTGGCGTGGCTACCGTTCCTTGCCAGCCAGCGAACACAGCATTTCTTTCGTCTGGCAATTCAAACATCCTCGATCAGATCCGTCCTTTCCGAGGTTACCGGTCGATCACAATGATTCAGCCACGGTTTAATTCGAACTACAACAGTTTGCAGATTTCCGTGCAGCGTCGCTTCTCAGGATCGTCACAGATTAACGGCGCATATACCTGGGCCAAGAATCTGACGGACAATCAAACGGATCGGTCAACGGCTCCCGAGAATTCCTACGACATTAGTCTGGACCGAGGGAGAGCCACACTCGATCGTCGTCACGTTGCTACGGTGAATTACATTTATGAATTGCCGTGGTACACGTCTCAGCAAGGCTTTGTAGGTAAGGCGTTGGGCGGATGGCAGGCTTCAGGGATTGTCACGCTGAACACTGGTCTTCCGTTTACCGTCACAACTTCAAATTACGATGCGGCGGGACTAGGCAATAACCCGGCGGCGGTTGCCGGAAATCGTCCTAACGTACTATGCGATCCGAATGCGAATGCACCACAGACGCGATTACAGTACTTCAACATTGGCTGTTTCCAGGCAAATCCGGCAGCTAACCCGACTAACCTGCCGAATACTCCCGGCAACTCCCCGCGCGGAATCGTTAATGGGCCACCAACCAAGCGCGTGGACTTCACCATGACCAAGATTCTGGCGGTCACTGAAGGTTTTAGAATTCAGCTGAGAGGTGAGGCCTTCAACATCTTCAATCACACGAACTTTAGAGCGCTGAGCACGAACGTTACGGCGACGAACTTTGGTCAGGTGACAACTGTTAGAGATCCACGCACGGTACAACTCGGAATCAAGCTCTTGTTCTAGTGCTACCCTGCGAAATTCTCATTAAATGTGCCCGCAACGCTAAAACGCGTTGCGGGCACTGTTTTGTTTGAAATTCCTGATTTTCATTCAGTTCGTCTGGTATGGTAATGCCCATTGGCGATGAGTAAGTCTATGAACAGCATTTTGCTGAACAACGCGACGTTGGTTTTGCCAGGTGGGATCCAGGAGTACAGCTCTGTTCTTGTCGCCGATGGGAAGATCGCGTCGATTGTTGGACCAGGAGAGGGAGCTAAAGCGGACGTCAGTATCGACCTCGCCAACCAGCGACTGTTTCCAGGCTTTATCGATGGGCACAATCACGGAGCGGTTGGCACTGATGTGATGGAGGCCACGCAAGCTGATCTCGATAAAATTTCGCGCTACCTGGCTTCACAAGGAGTTACGGGCTGGCTTCCCACAACGGTGCCGTCATCTGATGAAAACTATCTTCGCGTGCAGCAAGCCGTCGAAGGCGCAATGCAGAGCCATGGTAGCGGCGCACGCGTCTTGGGAATGCACTACGAAGGCCCTTTCGTTAACACTTCGCTGTGTGGGGCACTGCACAAGGATTACTTTAGGGCTTATTCTGGACCGGCAGATCTAACGAATCTTCGCACCCCAGGGGCGGGCTCGAAAATGATTACAGTGGCTCCGGAGGTTGAAGGTGGAATCAATCTTATTTCGGAATTAAGGCGTAGTGGTTGGATCATTTCGATTGGTCATACGAAAGCTGATGTAACGGTGCTGGACGCGGCCTTCGAGAATGGTGCGCGCCACATGACTCACTTCATGAATGCTATGTCGCCGTTGCATCACCGAAGTCCTGGGCCGATCGGTTGGGGATTGTCTCGCGATGATGTGAGTTGCGACATTATCGCTGACGGCGTGCATCTTGATCCGTCAATCCTGCGTCTGCTGGTTAAGGTCAAAGGTGCAAAGTGTCTGAGCCTGATTAGCGATGCGATTGCGGCAGCGGGTGTTGGCGACGGTGAATACCAGATTTGGGGAGAGACTATTGTGGTGAAGGATGGTCGCACAAGTAATGCAGCGGGTAGCATCGCGGGTTCGGTTATCTCAATGCTCGACGCTGTTAGGATGATGCAATCGATCGGTGTGTCGGATGTTGAGATTGCGCAGATGGCTGCGACGAATCCCGCTCGGTTGTTGAAGCTCGATCATGAATGCGGCTCGATTGAGGAAGGGAAGCGCGCAGATCTAGTTGCGATCGATGCGAATGCTAAAGTGCAGTTGACTGTTATCGGCGGTGAAGTCGTCCACCGGATGTTCTGACTGAATTCGTAGGGCGTATTACCGACTATTGCCGCTGAAAACTGACGGCGAAAAACAAGATCCGGCCTCGGCTTGCCTTTAACCATAGTTGCTGGTCCTAGATTCGATCCCGGCGCAACCTCACGAACTTCATCAACAGTCGATCTAATCAGACTACTGGTTTCTTGAGTTGAGCGTGCGGTTGCACTCATCGTACTGCCTCGTTCACTTTGAGGATTCCATAAAGGCCGATTAGAAAGAGCGCCACTCCCAAAACAACGTGCAAAATATCATCGACCCTGGTCCACAGGAAAAACTGTTTGGGAGGCAGGTTGAGATAGCTGGCGACAGCCTGATAGAGATCGATAAGGCCGAAGACAAGGTTGAAGAAACACACCGGCTGCGGCCTCCCGGAAAAGAGCATCAACAATCCGATCAAGCCAAAAACTATGTGGAACATGTTGTACGGCGCGGCGCCACTGGTGAGGCTGAATTGTGGCGGAACAAAAGACCCGGCAATGCCAGTGAGAATTAAGACTGGAGCAAAAATCGATAAGGTAATTCGGTTGAGTGTTAGGGCGCTGATGTTAGTGTCCTCAGAATGCGGCAAAGCCGCAAAACCTAGTCGCGGCCTTCCGAGTAGAAGCCAGCTTTTCTGTACGACTCATCGAGTAACTCAATTGGATGACAAACGCTGAGCGCCATTCCGTTGAGGCAAGCACCGGCCCCGATCTGCATTTGGCAACCGGGGTTACCTGTGGCCAGAACTTTGGCACCAGTTGCTTCGATGTTTGTGAGCTTTTCCTTTAGCACTCGTGAAGACATCTCAGGTTCCAGAAGATTGTAGATTCCAGCTCCTCCGCAACATCGCTCCGCGCCCTCAAGTGGTTTGAAGTTCAGATCGGGAATCGCGTCGAGCATCTTTAATGATGAGTCGCCAGCTTTCTGGCCGTAGAGTAAGTGGCACGAAGCATCGTAGGTCGTCGTGCCCTCGTCAATGCTGACACCTTGTTTCATGTTTCGAGTTGCGAGCTGTTGGCTAACGTCCTGAACACGCGCACTAAACTCACGGGCTTCGTCGTTGTCTAAGAGGTGCCCATATGAAACGAGCATTGCTCCACATCCGCCTGCATTGGTAATAACCGGTGCGCCCGAGACATTGAAAGCCTGAATGTTCCGACGAGCCAGTTCACGCGCACCTTCTAGATCTCCAGCATGCGCGTGGAGCGCACCACAACAACCCTGGGTTTCAGGTATGTCGACTGCAAAGCCATTCACTTCCAAAACTCGCTTCGTGGCCTTGTTGATTCTGGAAAACAACCCTTCACCGACACAGCCCTTGAACAACATTACGGACTCAACGCGCTGATCGGTTTTAGGCTGTACTGCTTTTATGTTACCAGGTGGTTTTAGTTGCGACCGGGAGCTGTCGAGCAGTGCGAGCGCAAAATGTGCACGCTCGGAGATCAGTTTGCCGAGTTGTAACTTAAGAAAAAGTCTTGCCAGACCGAGGTCGCGAAAGATCCTTGAAGCGCAGAAGAAAAGCCTTAGTCGTGTCGGCGACGTCCACAGATGGTGCAGTGCTAAGCGCAGGAGCTTGTGAGTGAAGGTCTGCTTGGGCTGTGCGACAAGCAACTCCTCACGGCTCGCCTCCAACAACTGTCCGTATTCAACACCAGCCGGGCACACTTGTTCACACGCACGACAACCCAGGCAGCGATCGATGTGTTTAGAAAAAGACTCCGAGGTGTTTGCTAATCGACCTTCAGACACCGCTCGCATGAGGTAAAGCCGTCCGCGAGGGCCATCGTTTTCGTCACCCGTGATTACGTAAGTTGGGCACGCTTCGAGACAGAGCCCGCAGTGAATGCAGGCGAGAAGTTTCTGTTCTTCGTGTGCGAAAGTGTTTTTGAGTTGAGCTGAAGACAATGGGATCGCTAGGCTGCCGGGATTACGCGCTCAAAACTTTGCACTGTAACGGCTGGATTTGGATTGGTGGGAGGCACGGGTAACCCACCTTCCCTTAGCAAGGAAACGTGTTCCGCCATAGCTAATTCACACTGTGCGATACAATTCTCAACGGAACTTCCGACGCCAGTAAATCCCTCCAAGTCGGGCGAGTAAAAACAAAAGAAGGTGGGATCTTCAGTGGCTTCAATCACAAGCGAGTACTCTAATTTTGTCATCGGCCTACCTCTCGAATTCCAGCTGCCTTGAGAATTGATTGGCAAGTCCCAGTTGCCACTTCCTTGGAGCCATGATAGTCGACGCGAATATACTTGTCATTTCCTGGCTTCTTGTAATACCTGATCGAGCCCTTTTCACGAACAAGTCGGAAGCCATGCTTTTCGAGCAGTCAAACCAACTCACTGAATTTCATTGTGTACCTCGTGAGGACTAGTACCTAAGATTAATTCTGTGGTGAGACCTTAATACCCAATCGCCGCGCCGTCACTCCTTCTCGGATCCGTCGCACCTAAACGAACTCCCGTCTTCTCTTCGATCATGATCCCCTCAGCATCGCCAAGAGTTCTTTGCTTGGCTAGCGTATGGCCACGTGACGTCAGTGCTTTTTGAGTGTCGCCGGAGAGACCTAGCGGCTCACCAACCAGCTCATCCGGCAACCACTGGTGATGAATGCGTGGTGCATCGATCGCTTGCTGGATGTTCATATCGAAGTCGATGACGTTCGTAATGACGCACAGCACAGTGTTAATAATTGTCGGCCCACCGGGACTCCCAACAGTAAACCAAAAACTCCCATCCTTACGCAGGACAATCGTCGGAGTCATTGCTGACAGCGGACGCTTTCGAGGAGCGACCGCATTGCGTTCACCCTGGATGAGGCCGTACATGTTTGGCGTACCTGGCTTCGCGGCGAAGTCGTCCATTTCATCGTTCAATAACATTCCAGTGCCTTTTGCGACTGCGGCCGAGCCGTACGAGTTATTGAGCGTGTAGGTATTGGCAACAGCGTTTCCTTCCGCATCGACCACGGTAAAGTGGGTGGTCTCTTCTGATTCATAACCGGCCGGTCGACCGGCGCGAACCTCTGCACTCGTCGACGCGCGCTCAGTGCTGATATTCGAACGAAGTTTTGCGGCATATGCCTTGTCGATCAATCCGGCAACGGGAACTTTTACGAAATCAGAATCACCCATGTACTCCGCTCGATCCGCAAACGCGCGACGCATCGCTTCAGCCATCAGGTGATAACGTTCAGACGAATTTGCATCCAGCTTTCCCAGATCGTAGCCCTCGAGTATGTTGAGCATCTCGATAAGCACGGCGCCTCCAGAAGAAGGTGGTGGCATCGAGATAATTTCATGCCCCCGATAAATGCCACGTAAGGGATCTCGTTCCTTGGCTACATAGCCGCGTAGATCTTCGAGTGTCATCAACCCGTTGTTGCGTTTCATATCATTGACGATGAGGCGCGCAGTCTCGCCTTCGTAAAACTCATTCGGACCGCCCTGCTGAAGTCGAGCAAATGTGGCAGCCAGGTCAGGTTGTTTGAAGATCTCACCTTCGTTATAGAAGTCACCCTCTTTTAAGTAGATTCGTCTGGTCTCCGGATATTTTGAAAGGTAATCCTTGCTACTTCGGAGCGAACGGGCGAGTGAGTACGTAACTTCAAAACCATTTGCCGCAAGCCGGCGAGCGGGCTCGATTAACTGTGACCAGGTCAACTTACCAGATCCGTATTTCTTAAGCGCGAGTTCCATTCCTCGAACAGTTCCCGGGACGCCTGCCGCGCGGTAACCCTCCAACGAGCCTCCTTCGCCCTGGATAAGTTTGCCATCCTTGTCGAGATAGATATTGCGCGTAGCGGCCGCTGGCGCCATCTCACGATAATCAATCGCAGTAGTTTTGCCGTTATTGAGACGAATCATCATGAAACCGCCACCCGACAAGTTACCTGCTGCCGGGTGTGTTACAGCCAGTGCAAACGCAACCGCGATTGCTGCATCGACTGCATTGCCGCCTCGTTTCATCACGTCGACGCCAACGCTCGAAGCGACTTCGTTGGTAGAAGCGACGATTCCGTGTTTTGCTCGAACCGGTTCGCGAGCTGCCGCGAAAGCGCTGGGGGCTACTGACGAGAGCGATGCATTGAGAAAAGCAAACGCTATCAAAAGAGCGAGAGCAATGTTGCGCGAATTATTACGTGTGATCATGATGTTTTCTCTGAGTTTCAGTATACGCCTTCGCTAAAACGAAAAAGTGCCGTTGGGATCAAGTTGTTGCTTTACTCGTCCCATCAATGGAGTATTCGTCTGGAGTTTTGCAGACAAGTCGACTCCTTTTAACTCTTCGACAATCAATTGCCCGTTGAGCGACTTCACAATTTGTTCGACCTGTGGAAAGAGTGCTCGATATTGTTTCTGGTCGTCGCTTATTCGCAGCCGTCCGTCTGCGATCCCAAGCTGCCAGTCTGAATTGGCAAATGCTTCGGGGTTGAGCTTACCCAGATTTGTGACTAACTCGGTAACCCTTGTAGGAAGCACACTGATTCGAAATGAAAAACCCGAAAAACACAACAAGGGCCCGATGGCCATTGAATCCCACAAATTCACATCCTCCGTTATTGTGTGATTGGCTCTGAAATTCATCTCCAGTATCTCCGCGCTCTGGCGCATTTGCCAATCCACTCCTTTGCGAGTGCCTGCGTAGCGAATAAGCAGGACGCATTGACCCACAGGCGAATCAAGTTCAAGTCCCTGTGCGCAGGAAGACGATACTAATTCCATTGCTACGGGAAACAGTCGCGCGTCGAGGATCATGCGCGCGCTTCGGATGAGTTCGAAAGGATCACCGATAGCGATAATCGTCTGTTGAGTTTCAGGCAGCGGCCGTAGCTTGAAGTTCAACTCCGTAATTATTCCAAGCGTCCCGTAACTTCCCGTAAACAACTTGCAGAGGTCGTAGCCCGCGACGTTCTTAACAACACGACCACCGACTTTAATCAACGAGCCATCGGCTAAGACGACTTTCATTCCGACTACAGATCCGCGCGGACGTCCATAACCATGTTGTTGATTTCCAGCCATTCCCGTCGCAACAAGGCCGCCCAGTGAAATTCCGCCACCGCCAGGAGGATCAAGAGGGAGCCACTGACCATTGGTCGAAAGGGTTTTATTAAAATAGTCCAGTGTTACCCCGGCTTCAGCCACGGCGATGAGATCGGCAGGTTCGTGCTCGATTTTCCGCTGCAGCCAGAGCGTACTAACTACCAGGTCCGCTTTACATTCAACACGCGAGTTCAACCACTGTGTCTTTCCTGCGGGAGCGATAGTCCAACCTTCGCTCGATGCCAGTTTCACGACTTCAGCAATTTCTTCTGTCGATCGTGGCAGTACCAGTAAAGACGTCGGCGGAACTCGAATGCTGAATTGAGGCGTATTCGAGACAAGGTCAGGTCCTACAATTCTACCTAATCGCTCCGCCGCAATGTCTAAATTGAATGCGGTTCGAACCCCCACTACCGGCGCAGTCGCAGGCGACATCGTGGCTGGTTCCGAAACTGCCGTGGAGCCATTCGGTAAAGGCTCTGCGATAGCGCGTCCTTCGCCGCAGCCTCGGAGCATTGGAATTATTTTTCCAGGATTACAAAGCCCGAGTGGATCGAATGCCGCCCGCACCCGAAGCATCGCATTCATGTCGGCGTCGGAAAAAATAAGGGGCAGCAACTCACGCTTATCGAGACCGACTCCGTGTTCACCAGTAATTGTGCCGCCAGCCGCGACGCAAACTTCCATCAACTCACGTCCAGCTTCCTTCACCCGTTTCACCTGATCGGGAAAGCGAGAATCAAAACAGATCAGTGGATGTAAGTTGCCATCGCCAGCGTGAAACACATTCGCGACGCGCAGTTCGTACCTCGCAGCGATTTCATAGGCAGCCGAAAGCACTTCCGGCAAACGGGACCTTGGAACAACTGCGTCCTGGATCATCGAGTCGGGCGAGATTCTGCCGATAGCGCCAAATGCACCTTTGCGCGCCGCCCACAGTTTCTTGCGTTCTGTTTCATCTCGAGCTGCACGACAACTCCGCGCGCCAAACTCCATACAGATGTCTGTCACTCTTGCTGCTTCGTCATCCAAGCCTGCTTCGATGCCGTCGAGCTCAATCAATAGGGCCGCTCCCGCATCGGGTGGTAAGCCAGCCGCAAACACACTCGCTTCGACTGCGCGGATAATCTCGCGATCCATCATTTCAAGCGCAGCGGGCATTACTCCTGCGGCAATGATCGCTGAGACTGCGTGGCTCGCGTCGTTTACCTCGCCAAACTCGGCAAGCAAAGTGCGGATGGCAGGTGGCGTCTCAACAAGTCGTAACGTTGCTTCAGTGGCGATGCCAAAGGTTCCTTCAGAACCAATAAATGTTCCCAGCAAGTCGTAGCCAGTAGCTTCGATACCGGCGCCGCCGAGATCCACGACTTCTCCACCGGCGAGGACCACACGACAACCCAATACGTGATCGGTCGTTGTTCCATACTTAAGGCAATGAATTCCGCCTGCGCCTTCGGCAATGTTGCCGCCAATAGTGCAAGTAGGCTGACTCGAGGGATCAGGAACGTAGTACAAACCAAACGGAGCTGCCGCTCGGGATACATGCAGATTAACAACACCGGGTTGCACGACAGCCAGGCGATTGTCTGCGTCGATCTTAATTATTTTTCGCATGCGCGCCATTTCAACTACTACGCCGTCGTTGAGCGCAAGCGCTCCACCAGATAGACCCGTACCGGCTCCTCGGGGAGTGAAGGGAACACGCGCGCTTGCGAGTTCCTTCATTACCCCAGACACCTGTTCAGTTGACGATGGAAAAACGACAGCGCGAGGACGATGCTTGTGGTGTGGCAACCCGTCGCATTCGTAGACGAGGAGTTCATCGGGTTTTGAGAGAACGTTCTCGAGACCGACAATCGAGCCAAGATTTTTGATTAAGGTGTCCACGCGGAAGTTGTGTTAGGTAGTGTACCTCAGTCAGATGATTACGTTATAGTCTGCCGTCTTTGAGATAATAATCAGATTTTTCAGTGGCATAGGAGTCAGTACCACAGCGCGGTAGCGTGTGGCTCCACGATGCGGACACAACCAGCCACACGCTACCGCGCTGTGGTACTGACTCCCATGACACTCGCCTACTTCCTATGAAACGAAGAACAACCCTGATTCTTATTACTCTCCTGAGTTTGACCTTTATGAACTTTCCAACTCATGCCGACAAACCAGCAATCGCTCCGGATCTGATCATCGTTAACGCAGTGGTTCATACGATGGATCCCAATCAACCTACAGCAGAAGCTCTGGCCATTTACGGCAACCGAATCATGGCGGTTGGTTCGACGAAAGACATCAGGAAGCTGGCAGGTTCAAACACGCGGACCATCGATGCCAAGAAGCGTTTGGTCCTGCCCGGGTTCAACGATTCGCACACACACTTCCTGAGTGGTGGCTTCCAACTCTCAAGCGTTGATCTTCGTGATGCTAACTCCCAAAAGGAATTTGCTGAGCGCATAAGAACTTTCGCTGCCAAGTTGCCTGCGGGAAGCTGGATCAAAGGTGGCGATTGGGATCATGAACGTTGGCCCGACGCTAAACTCCCAACCAAAGAACTGATTGATAGTTTTACGCCTGAGACTCCAGTTTTTGTGAATCGTCTCGATGGACACATGGCGTTGGCCAACAGTCTGGCTCTCAGGCTTGCAGGTGTGACGCGTCAAACGCTTGATCCTCCCGGTGGCGTAATTGTTCGTGATCCAAAAACGGGCGAGCCAACGGGCATTCTAAAAGACGCAGCACAAGGCTTTGTTTGGAAAGTTATATCGCCATCGAGCTTCGATGAAAAACTTGCCGCCGCTCGCGCAGCGACAAACTACGCAGCCGGTTTGGGCGTTACGAGTGTTCAGGATATGTCAGCCGGCGCCGATGTCGGCGTTTATCAAACACTCCTGGATCGAGGCGAACTCAAGACTCGTATCTACGCCGTTGCTCCGTTGCCGGCGTGGGAACGTTTGGCGCGCACCGGTGTTCGCGCGCACTTCGGAAGCGAAATGCTCCGTGTCGGCGGACTGAAAGGTTTTGCTGACGGCAGCCTGGGTTCGACGACGGCGCTTTTCTATGAGCCTTACCGCGATGAACCGTCGACCAGTGGAATTGCCGGCGATGAGATGTATCCGGAAGGAGCAATGCTCGATCGAGTGCGCGCCGCTGACAAGGCCGGACTACAAACGATGATTCATGCTATTGGTGATCGCGCCAACGATCTGATACTGACGATCTTCGAACAGGTTGAACGGGAGAATGGTGATCGAGATCGGCGCTTCCGCATCGAACACGCACAGCATCTGCGGCCGCAGGACATTCCACGTTTCGCGCGCGACAGAGTCATCGCCTCGATGCAGCCTTATCACGCGATCGACGACGGACGTTGGGCCGAAAAGAGAATTGGTAAAGAACGCGCGAAGACTACCTACGCGTTTCGTTCGTTGCTCGATTCGGGTGCGACCCTGGCGTTTGGGACCGACTGGACCGTGGCGCCACTCAATCCGGTCCTAACCGTGTATGCGGCAGTCACGCGACGAACGTTGGACGGAAAGAATTCGAAAGGCTGGGTTCCCGATCAAAAGATCTCGGTTGAAGAGGCAGTTCGCGCTTACACCCTTGGATCCGCATATGCGGAGTTTCAGGAATCAGTGAAGGGAAGTATCACGGTCGGAAAACTTGCTGACCTAGTCCTCTTGTCTCGCGATATCTTCAAGATCGATCCGAAAGACATCGAGAATGTGAAAGTTGTAATGACGTTGGTCGACGGTCGCGTGGTTTATGAGGAAGGTTTATGAGGAGCGTGAGTAGGCTCTGTAGCTGAGATAGATCACCAGGCCAACGACTGCGACGATTACCGCAGTCATGGCCTCCTGCGACGTACTATTCTTTAACAGCCAAACAATCAAACCCAGGGAGAGGGTTGCTACTACCGGACCACCTGGCAGGTGAAACTGGGCCCGAGGAGTGCCTGCTCGGCGTCGCAGCACTGGCAAAGCGATACATGTCGCTGCGTAGGTAACTAATCGTGCAATAGCGCTGATCGTGAGTGCAGCGACAAAAGAACTCTTCAGCGTCATGATCAGCATCACACCAGAAGTTAGGAGGATTGCTGCGTAAGGGGTTGCGAAACGTTGATGTAGTTTTCCCAGTAGCGAGGGCAGTTCTCGTTGCTCTGCCATCGCAAATGGGATTCGGGAACCAGAAAGAACGAGAATGTTCAGATTGCCCGTGATAGAAATGATGGCACCCGCTGAAATGATCGCGCCTCCAGTTGCACCGAGGAATCTTGATCCGGCGTCTGCTAACGGCTTCGTCGACTGTGCCAACTCGGGCAATGTCCCAACGCAAACAACCTGAATGAGTATGTAGAGAGTCGCAACGACTCCCAGTGCAATTATCAGCGCCCTTGGCAAATGTCTCTGCGGATCCTTAACTTCACCGGCCGGCACCGCGGCCATTTCAAAGCCGGTGAAGGCGTAAATCAATAACAAAACTGATTGCGAGAATGCAGCAGTGGAGGGCGACGGACCAAAGGCATACGCTTCCGGCTTGAGAAAGAATAAACCGGCGCTGATGAAAATTATGATGGGAATAAGTTTGCCAATCGTAAATCCATTGCTGACGATTGCCGCTTGTCTGACTCCAACCAGATTGATAACTGTGAGAGCGACGACCATCGAAACAATGATCGTTGGTCTCCAAAAT
>Ga0207689_10004928_pt1 | contig 12023 bp, 6 predicted proteins | sample KBSMisM52_FD_184312 | JGI IMG/M metagenome (GOLD analysis project Ga0207689, IMG submission 184312) | Miscanthus rhizosphere microbial communities from Kellogg Biological Station, Michigan, USA - KBS Miscanthus M5-2 (SPAdes) (version 2) | ecosystem: Host-associated > Plants > Roots > Rhizosphere... | reverse complement strand
TGGCCGACGCGACCTGCGGCAACGCGATCAACGATTGCGGCGACGTCGCCGATTGCCTGATCTGCATCGACACGGCGGCCGTGGCACAGGAGGTCGGCATCACCTACGGCGCCCTCAACGTCCCCGCCGGCTCGCCGAGCTTGCTCGGGTGCCAGCGGATGATCGGCAAGGCCACCGAGAAGTTCTCCGGCCAGTCGGTGAAGGCGATCTCGAAGTGTCAGAGCCGGTGGCACAGCTGATCAACAGTCCATTTTTAGATACCAATCTTTATCGTTTCGTAAAGCTTGATGCAGAATTTGCACGATTAATACGTTTTGATAAAACATCGGTTGCAGTCCGCTTTTTCGCGGGCGTAGGATATGAATTCAATTCGACGCGCAACCCCGAGAAACGAAGTAACCTGCCTTTCTTTAAACAGTATTTTAGTGGCGGCCCAAACAGTATGCGTGCGTGGGCGATAAGAAGGTTGGGACCCGGTTCTACTGTGAAAGAGTTTTCCGGACAGGAGGGCATTCCGGACCGTTATGGAGATATACAATTAGAAGGAAACGTAGAATATCGTTTTCCATTAGGCAAGCCGCTTGGCTTTAAAGTCAATGGCGCATTCTTCACTGATGTGGGCAATATCTGGTTTTTGAAAACTGCTCCGGACAGACCACCCGAAGAAGTATTTGATATCAGCAGGCTTGGTGAAGATATTGCAATTGGCACAGGTAGCGGGTTGCGAATTGATTTCAACTTTTTTGTTATCCGCCTTGATTATGCATACCGGGTAAAAGATCCAAGTCCCGCTTTGTCCGATGTTCAATATCAAAACAAATGGTTCAGTTATCCGTTCTTTAAGGGGGCACAATTTCAGTTGGGCATCAATTATCCATTTATCTATTAAAAACTTTTTGTGCTGAAGGTGTTCCACGAAGAATTGTGATTATTCGAATTACAATTGCAGCCGGATCTTTAATTTATTGAGGCCAAAAGCCAGCAACATTATGGCAACAGCGTATAGCGCGGACCAGGCAATTCCTAATAATCCCTGGTGAAATATGGCCGGCATAAAATGCCATCCAAACAGCGCCTGTGTGTAATAAATAATGTTCGGAAGGATATACACAAGCAATGCATTCGATGCCGCCGGTTGAAAAAATCCGGTCCATTTGTATCTTTTTTTGATATCCGTAAACCAATAGAGGATGCTGAATACTGCGATACAAATGGCCGAACAATACAAGCACCAGGTGGGAGTGGCGTGTATCTTTGAAATGAAATAATAGGGACGTATTAAATACCCGGACACAAAACAGGCAAGCGCAAATAATCCCGCGTAGAGAAACCGTCGTTGCACACTCTTTGCGATCCTTTCATCAAAAAATAGGACGGATAAAACAATACCGCAAAGCACAATGCTGGTGTGTGCCGCGTGACCGGATGTTGAGGACATCCACTCCAGGACTGCAGAACCTTTGGCTATCCCGGATCTGCCGATGCAATACCACGTTATACATATAGCTATTGCAAAGAGCAATGGCCAAACCTTTCCCCTGAACAGCTGGTAAATGATACAACCGTACAGGTAAGACCATCCAATCAATCCCAATATGCCCCACCAGCGGGGTTTTATTCCTTCCGATCCATCATCGCCTCCGCGATACGTCCATGCGAGCAATAATAATCCAATGGCCCCTACGCCCTGTAACAGGTATTTCCATTTTTTGTTTTTAAACGTGTAAACGTTCCAAACCAGGATGGCACATAAATAAAACAACAATGACCAGGCCGCTATTGACATTCCCATTGCGCTTTCATTATACCCGCCTTCTCCATTTACCATGAATATGCCCAATATCAATAAACCGACCACTCTCCAAATAATGTGCGATTGCAATTTCCAGAAATCATCACCTTTTGCCAGCCTCTTATTTATTGCAAACGGAATCGACATTCCCACTATAAATAGAAAAGCAGGAAATACTACGTCCACAAAGGTCATTGCATCTGCATCAGCCGGTTTATGCTTCATCCAGCCGGGTATTCCCGAAACTCCCGACACATCATTTACAAAAATCATCACCAGGATAGTAAATCCCCGAAAAACATCAATGGATCGAATGCGTTGGCCGGAAAGTTTGTTATACATACGATGATTGAGCAGTTATGATATTTGTTAAAGATAAGCAGCAAATACAGGCAACGGCATATATGATCAATGTTGGAAGTTGGGGAAACAGCAATGACGGGTGTTATGAGCCCGAAAATGTATCTGACCATTACCCCGACAATCCGGGATGCTATTTATATATCTTGACAACCGGCTTTTCCGAATCTTTGACATAACCCCGGTACATTCCTTCAGTACAAAAGGGCATTGCTATGTTTCCGTTTTTGTCCACGGCAATTATTCCTCCGTCGCCTCCCAATGCAGGCAGTCGTTTCATGATCATTTCGTCAGCCGCTGCATTTAACTTCATTTTTCCAAATTCCATCATGTCGCTTATGGTTTTCGCCATTACTAACCGGATGAAATATTCGCCCCAGCCGGTTCCGCTGATGGCAACTGTTTTATTATTAGCATAGGTACCGGCGCCAATAATGGGTGAATCGCCCACCCTCCCAAATTTTTTATTTGTCATGCCCCCGGTGCTTGTGGCTGCCGCAAGATTACCATATGTATCAAGGGCAACCGCACCCACTGTTCCATATTTTCCAAATACACCTGAAGGTGTATACTGATATTCGCCAAATCCATGGTTCTTTTTACCTGAATCTATCTTTAATTTATTTATCGAATCTTCGCGTATTGCATTTTGTAAGCTTTTCCAACGGTCTTCAGTATAGAAATATGATGGATCCACGATCTCCAGCCCCTGCTCCCTCGCAAATTGCTCAGCTCCATCCCCGGTAAGCATTACATGCGGACTCTTTTCCATGACGGCCCTGGCGGCAGAGACGGGATTTTTTATTGTTTTAACACCGGCAACGGCGCCGGCTGCCAGGGTTTTGCCCTCCATGATTGAAGCATCGAGTTCATTCTTCCCATCATTCGTAAAAACTGCGCCTTTCCCGGCATTGAAAAGTGGGCTATCCTCCAGAATTCTTACGCATGCTTCAACGGCATCGAGCGCAGAGCCTCCCTTTTGCAAAATGGCTGCGCCTTTCTCCAGTGCTTCCTCCAGGCTTTCAGTGTACGCTTTTTCTTTTTCTGACGACATCTCGCTCCTGAGTATGGTGCCTGCCCCTCCGTGAACTACGAGCACAAACCTGTTTTTTGATGGTTGAGTTTGCGGAAAAGCCGTTTTTTCAATAAAGAAAAGTGAAATCAGAACAACTAGCTTCCTCATTCTGCATTTTTTAAGCAAATTACCGATTATAGTTTTTTTCATAATTCTTCGTTTTAGAGGCAGAAACAGGGATTGCTGGCATTGAACTTGAATAGAGTGGATGGCCTATTTTTACAAATCAATCAAAAAGGTCTGAAGAGAATTAAGAAAATACTGCTTTGGTTCTTCCTGGTACTGCTATTCCTCGTCATAGCAACCTGGGTTTTCATTCAATCGCCTTTTGGGCAAAACTGGATCGTTCATAAAATTGCCACCCGTCTTTCCAAAGATCTGAATACGACGATCGAGATCCGGCACGTTGATTTCTCACTGTTCAACAATATGCACCTCCAGGGCTTGCTGATAGAAGACAGGCAAAAGGATACAGTGCTTTACGCAGGTGAGGCCCGGGTGAGAATTACGGATTGGTTCTTTTTCAAAAAAAATATAGTGCTGAAGTATGTCGGCCTTAAAGACGCCGTCATAAAGATGCAGCGCAATACGCCGGTCTGGAATCACCAATTTATCATTGACTATTTTTCTTCTCCGTCATCGGGCAAAGACGGTGGTGGCGGCACTGAACTAAGCCTGGAGAAAATAGACCTGATGAATGTTTATTTTGTGAAAAAGGATGCCTGGTTGGGACAGAATATGGCAGTAGGCGTCGGATCGTTGCAACTCGACACTAAAAAGATCGATCTGTCCAGGAAGACAATTGAATTGGGCTCACTGTTCGTCAATAAGCCCTATTTCGCGTTGTACAACTATCAAAGGCTAAAACCAGCTCCCGCTCCCGACACCATCAAAGCGATCACCCCCTCACCTATTGACTCAGTTCTCAACTGGAATGAGGGAGGCTGGATCGTGAAGATTGATAAACTTGAGTTAGAGAATGGCACATTTAAGAACGATGCCTATTCGCTGACGCCAACCGTTGAGTTTTTCGATGGGAAACATATCGAGTTTGCCAACATCAACGGAATATTTAAAAATGTACTCTGGGAACAGGATACGGTTACCACTCAACTAAACCTGCAGACCAAAGAGCGCAGCGGTTTTGAAGTAAAAAATCTTACGGCGGATGTAAAACTGACGCCCCAGGAAATGGCATTCAGTAATCTTGAGATCATCACCAACAACAGCACGATCCGCAACTATTTCCGGATGAGTTACGACGACATGTCCAGCATGAATGATTTTATTCACAAGGTAAAAATGCAGGCAAGCTTTGAAGATTCCCAGATCGACAGCGACGATATCGCCTTTTTTGCGCCGACCCTTAAAACCTGGAAAAAATCCCTACACTTGAAAGGTACAGTCCGGGGTACCGTAGACGACCTTGTAGGAAAAAATCTCGTCATACAGGCCGGCAACAATACGCTGCTAAACGGAGATATATCCATGACGGGATTGCCCGACATCAATCAAACATTTATCGATTTTAAGGCTAATGATTTCAGGACCACCTACCAGGATGCTGTTGCTTTTGTTCCTGACATTAAGCGGGTCACTGTTCCCAATCTCCGGCAGTTGCAATTCATTCGATTTAGCGGAAGCTATACCGGTTTCATCAGGGACTTTGTAACCTTCGGCACCATACAAACAAACCTCGGCATTGTCAAGAGTGACCTGAACATGAAATTACCTTCCGGCAAAGAACCCATTTACTCCGGGACGATTTCTACAGAATATTTCCGGCTGGGTGAGTTTATTGGTGATAAGAATATAGGGGCCATTTCTATAAACGGTTCAGTAAAGGGAAGAGGATTCAGTGAGCAAACACGGCAATCCGAAATTGATGGCAAGATCCATTTTGTCGATTATAAGGGTTATCGATACGACAACCTTGCGATCAATGGAAAACTTGATAAGAAAAAATTTGAGGTCATCGAATATAGCGATGCTGAATACCGGGAAGAAATTGAAAGAAGGGTACGACGAGGAACCGGCCGAAGTGGTGTTTCCGCTGCGCGCGCCCGAGGCGATCGACCGCGACATCAAACAGCTCAAGCGCCTCGTTCGCGACGGGACGCCGACGATCATCCTCTGCGACAACGAGGGCCAGGCCGAACGCCTCGACGAGCTGCTGAGCGACGAAGACCGGAACCCGTCGCCGGCGGCGTTGTCGATCGGCGTTCTCGATGGCGGGTTCTCGCTCCCGGGTCTTCGCGTCCTCACCGACCACGAGATCTTTCGCCGCGAACGGCGCATCCGTCGCGCGCGCCGCTACCTCACCGGCGTGTCGATCGAGACGATGTCGCTCAAGCCGGGGGATTTCGTCGTCCACCTCGAGCACGGCGTCGGGATCTACAGGGGCATCGAGACGATCTTCGTCGGCCAGAGCACGATGGAGGTGGCCGTCGTCGAATACGAAGGCGGCGACCGGCTGAACGTTCCGCTCTATCGCATCGACCAGCTCGAGCGCTATCGCTCGGCGGACGATGTCTCGGAGGAATCGCCGCCACCGCGACTGCACAAGCTCGGTGGCCGGCGCTGGGCGCAGCAGCGCGAGAAGACACGCGCCGCGATCCAGGACATGACGGTCGAGCTGCTCGACCTGTACGCGCGGCGAAAGATCGCGACGCGTCCGTCGCACCTGCCCGATACGCCGTGGCAGCGCCAGCTCGAATCGGCGTTCTTGTTCGAGGACACGCCCGATCAACGCACGGCGACGACGCAGGTCAAAGCGGACATGGAACACACGCGGCCGATGGATCGGCTGCTGGTCGGCGACGTCGGATACGGCAAGACGGAAATCGCCGTACGCGCGGCGTTCAAGGCGGTGCAATCGGAGCGACAGGTCGCCGTCCTCGTTCCGACGACGATCCTCGCCGATCAGCATCTGCGGACATTCTCCGAGCGACTCGCCGACTTCCCGGTGCGCATCGCGGCGTTGAGCCGCTTTCAAACCGCCAAGGAACAGGCCGTGGTGCTAGAAGAGCTCAAAGCCAAGAAGATCGACATCGTGATCGGCACGCATCGTCTGCTCAGCCCGGACGTCCAGTTCGGCGACCTCGGATTGATCGTCGTCGACGAAGAGCATCGTTTCGGCGTGAAGCACAAGGAACGCCTCAAGCAGCTCAAACTGCAGACCGACGTGCTCACGCTCACGGCGACGCCGATTCCGCGGACGCTCCATCTGTCGCTCGCCGGATTGCGCGACATGACGCTGATGCAGACGGCGCCGCGCGACCGCTCTCCCGTGTTGACCTACGTCGAGCCGTTCGACGAAGGACTGATCGAGGAAGGCATCTCACGCGAGCTGGATCGCGGCGGCCAGGTGTTCTTCGTCCACAACCGCATCGAGACGATTCAGGCGAACGCCGACCACCTGAAAAAGATCGTGCCGCGCGCGCGGATCAGCGTCGCGCACGGACAGATGCGCGAGAAAGAGCTCGAAGAGTGCATGCACCAATTCGTGAACGGCAACATCGACGTCCTCGTCTCGACGATGATCGTCGAATCGGGTCTCGACGTGCCGAACGCGAATACGATGTTCGTCAATCGAGCCGACCATTTCGGCCTGGCGCAGTTGTACCAGCTGCGCGGCCGCGTCGGCCGCTCGCATCGGCGCGCCTACTGCTATCTGCTTGTCCCCGACACCGGCGTCGACGCCGAAGCGGAGCGGCGGCTACAGGTCCTCGAGCATCACACGGAGCTCGGTGCCGGCTATCGCATTGCCGTGAAGGACATGGAAATGCGCGGGGCGGGAAATCTGCTCGGCGCCGAGCAGTCCGGTTTCGTGCACGCGGTGGGCTTCGACATGTATCTGCGGATGCTCGAGGAGACGGTCACCCGACTCATGTCGGGCGACGCCGCGCCGAAGCTCCAGCCGTCCGACGTGACGATCGACACACCCAATTATTTGCCGGACGACTACGTCGTGTCGCAGGACGCGAAAATCGATGTCTACAAGCGTCTCGCCCGCTTCGAGAGCGCGGACGAGGTCGAAGCGCTGCGGAAAGAGATGCGCGATCGCTTCGGCCCGCCGCCGCCGGCCACGGAGGCCATGCTCGCGCTTGCCCAATTGCGGATCGTTGGGGGGGCTTTGGGGATAGAAGGAATCCTGGTGCGCGGCGAGGAAGCCCGCATTACGTTTAGAGGTTCTGCCGCGCCCAGAGTCAAGGGGCTTTCCGCCGCGTTTCACGACGTGCAGTTCCAGGCGGAGGTTCGCCGAGCTGTTCCGCTGTCCTTGAAGCTCACCCGTCTCGGCGGCGCCCCGATGCTCGAAGGCTTGGTCCGCGCTCTTCGCGCGGTTGCCGCATAGCCGCTTTCGTCCAATGTCGTTTTCTCAACACCGTTGTTCTCGTTAGTACCGGTCCTTTTTCCGCCCATATGCGCCCTCTTCGCTTCGTTCCGCTCGCAGCAGCCATTCTCGCCGTCTCCGCCTGCAACGGCCTCAAGGAGGCCCTGACCGCGCACGTCGACGTCGTCGCCCGCGCCGGCTCACAGGAGCTCTCCGTTACCCGTCTCGGTGACCTGCTTGGCAATGCCAAGATCCAGGTTCCGGTGACTCGAGAGACGGCCGCCATCGTCGCCGACATCTGGACGGGTTACCAACAGCTCGCGTTCGCGGCCGCGCATGGTGATTCGCTGAACGACAAGAAGGTCATCGACCAGGCGATGACGCCGATGATCAACGCGCAGCGGCTCAACCGCTACATGGATTCCGTTTCGAAATCGTTCAAGGCGGACTCGGCGACGGAAGCCGAGTACAACCAGGCAGCCGGCGGTTTGCTGTCGGCGCGTCACATCCTGATCGGTTTCAAGAATCCCGGCGTCCCGCCGACGCAGGCCGAGAAGGACTCGTTGAAGAAAAAGGCGGACATGGTTCGCGCGCAGGTCACGCCGGCCAACTTCGCGTCGCTGGTCGACAAGTACAGTACCGATCCGACGGCGAAGCAGAACAAGGGGTCCATGGGCGTCTTTCCGCGCGGCAGGATGGTTCCGCAGTTCTCCGACGCGACGGCGAACCTAAAGCCGGGCGAGATCTCGCAGCCGGTGGAGACGCAGTACGGTTATCACATCATTCAGCGCATGCCGTACGCCGAGGCGCAGAAGGAGTTCGCCGCGCAGTACGCCGAGGCCGCGGTGCGAGTGAAGGACAGCACCTGGATCTCGGGGATCGAGTCGGGCGCCAACATTCAGGTGAAGGACAATGCGCCGGCCTCGATCAAAGAAGCGGTAAAGAATGAAGCCAAGCATCGCACCGATCGGTCGACGCTTGCCACCTTCAAGGGCGGCGAGTTGACGGTCGGCGACTTCCTTGGATGGATGGAGTCGGTTCCGCCGCAGCAGCAGGTGATGCAGCGCATTCCGCAGGCGGCCGATTCGCAGCTCAAGCCGTTCATCAAGCAGGTGACCCTGCAGCAGGTGCTGCTGAAGCGAGCGGATAGCGCGAAGATCCAGCTTACGCCGGAAGAGCACAACAATCTCTACACGTCGGTCGGCGGCCTGGTGACGAACATCTGGCAGGCCTTGGGCGTCGATCCAAAGATGCTCGCCGACAGCGCGAAGAGCACCGCGGAGAAGGAGCGGCTTGCCTCGTCCCGCGTGGACGCGTATCTCGATCGGATGATGGCGGGCCAGGCGCAACCGTTGTCGGTTCCGCGGCCGCTCAAGAAGCTGCTCGACGCGAAGTACGAGGCGTCGGTGAATCCGGCCGGAGTCGATCGTGGCTTCGAGCGGGCGCAGAAGCTCCGCGCGACCGCGGATTCGGCTCGTGCGGCCAGCCAACCGAAGTCGCAGGTGCCGCTGCCAGGCGCCGGCGGGCCTCCGGGCGCGCCGCCTCCGGAAAGCCAACCGCAGCCGCAGCCGCAGGCTCCGCCGGCTACGAAGAAGCCCTAACGACAACGAACGCGAGACACGTGATCTCGAGGGCCAGGGGAAGGACCCCTGGCCCTTGTTCGTGGTACCTTAATTGAGGCGTTGTGTCCGTTTCCGTCTTCACATCATGAACCGTTTCATTCATAAGGCCCTTCCTGCACTCGCGTTCGCTGCAATCGCCAGCGGTCGTTCGGTCGCGCAGCTGCCGACGCCGCCCGTGACGCCGCCCGTAACGCCGGCCGCGCAAACGGGTCCGGTCGCATTGGACGGCATCGTTGCCGTTGTCGGCGACCAGCCCATCACACGCATCGATTTGCGTGAGCGCGTGCTCGGCAAAATTCAGCGAAAGGAAGTGGCCGAACCCGCGAGCGCGAAGGATTCCGCGACCCTCGATTCGGCGACGCTCTCCGATATGATCGAGGAAGAGCTGCTGCTGCAGAAGGCGACCGACCTCAAGATCACCGTCAGCGACGCTGACGTCGCGTCGCTGCTCGACCGTCAGATTCGCGAGACGCGCAGTCGCTTCCAGACGGAGACCGAGTACCGGAACGCGCTCCAACAGGCCGGACTCGGCACGCCCGAGGAGTATCGGAAGTATCTACTCGAGCAGTACCGTCGCCGGTATACGCTCGAGCGTACGGTGTCGAAGCTGAAACAAGACGGAAAGATCGTCCCGCTCAACGTCACCGACGCCGAGGTCGCGGCGGAATTCGACAAGAGCAAGGACTATCTCCCGCCGAAGCCTCCGACGGTCACCTTCCGCCAGATCGTGCTCGCGCCGCAGGCGAGCCCGAAAGCGAAGGAGGCGGCAAAGCTCAAAGCGGACTCAGTGCTCGCCGAGCTCAAGGCAGGGGCCGATTTCGAGAAGCTCGCGCGACGCGAGTCGATGCATCTGCAATCGAAGGAACTGGGCGGCGACCTCGGATGGGCGCGCCGCGGCGACAATGTTCCCGAGTTCGATCGCTGGCTGTTCGGAACCCCGTTCCAGGCGCCGCTGGCCCCGGGACAATTGAGTCCGGTCTTCGAAACACCGCTCGGGTTCCACATCGTTCGCGTCGACCGCGTGCAGCCGGGCGAAGTAAAGTCGCACCAGATCCTGATCATGCCGAAGATCGATTCGGCCGATTTCGCGCGCGCGTCGCGTCTCGCCGACAGCGTCGCCAAGCTATGGGCCAACGGCACGCCGTTCGACTCGCTCGCTCGCAAGTATCACGACTACGCCGGCAAGGAAGAAACGAGCCTCCTCACGCCGTGGGTGCGCGACAGCCTTCCGCCGTCGTATCAGAAGGGTTTCGCGAACAAGAAGGCGAACGACATCACCACGTTTCAGATTCCGGGGTCGGCGTTCCGGCCCGACGTGCCCAAGTACGTCGTCGCGCAGCTGCTGACCGCCGACGAGGGTGGCGCGCAGACGCTAGGCGAGTTGAAGGCGGCGATTCGTTCGGAGCTCGCGCAGCGAGGCGGAGTGCGGCGGTACGTCGATGCGCTCAGGCGGCAGACGTACGTCTCGATCCGATTGCACTCGGTGCCGACCACCGCTGCCAAGCCGAACGACTGATCGCCGCGGACGCGCATACGTGAGCGAGGACTCCGGAAGTCATCGTCCGCGTCTCGCCGTTACGCTCGGCGACGTGCGCGGCATCGGTCCGGAGATCGTCGCGAAGGCGATGGACAATGCAGCAGTCCACGCCATGGCGGAGCTGATTCTCGTCGGGCCGAATGGCGCGGGCATCGAGGTGGACGAGGCGACAGGAAGCTGGTCGCCGCCCGGATCGCCGGCGGCTGCCGGAAGGTTGGCGGGCCGCGCCATCGAGCGCGCCGTGGCGCTTGCCCTCGAGGGGGCGGTGGACGGCATCGTCACGGCGCCGATCGATAAGTCCGCGCTGCTGGCGGGGGGATACAACTATCCCGGCCACACCGAGATGCTCGCGACGCTGACCGGCCGCCGCGTCGCGATGATGCTGGCGGCGACCACGCCCACTCCCGGCACGAAGAATCCGCTGCGCGTCGTGCTCGCGACGACGCACATTCCGCTGCGCGACGTGCCAACACGCCTGACGGCCGACGCGATCGCGAACGTCGCGAGAACCACGCGCGCCGGCCTGCAGGAATGGTTCGGCATCGAGCAGCCGCGGATCGCGCTGTGCGCGTTGAATCCGCACGCCGGCGACCAGGGGCGCTTCGGTACCGAGGACGATGATCTCTTGCGACCGGCCGCTCGCGCGGCGTCGCTGGAGGGGCCGTTTCCAGCCGACACGGTGTTCGTGCGCGCCATGCGAGGCGAGTTCGACGCGGTCATCGCCCCCTACCACGACGTCGGGATGACGGCGATCAAGGTCGCGTCGTTCGGAAGCGCGGTAAACGTTACCCTCGGGCTTCCATTCCCACGCACGTCGCCGGATCACGGAACCGCTCTCGACATCGCCGGCGATGCGGTTGCTCTTGGGGCGGATCTGACCGATCGCCGAGCCCGCGAGCACGATGGTGTCGGGGTTGACGATGCCCTTCAGCGCCGGCGTCTCGCCGCCGCCCCATACCGCGCCCGCGCGACGGCAGCCGTCGGCGAAACCACGAGCCAGGTCATCCGCCCGCTGCTGGTTGTCGAACCACGATGAATCCCCCACCGCGGCGTGCATCGCAACCGAAATCGGCAGCCCGCCGACCGTGACCAGGTCGTTCACGATCGTCGCGACGGTATCGATGCCGACGTTGGCGTAAAACGATTTGCCGGTCTTTTCCAGCATCGCGTCCAGGAATCGATGCAAAGTGCGAAAGCCGCGCGCTTTCAGTTCGTCCGTGAAATTACTCGACTGCAAACCCGACCAGGCGCCGGCACCGAAAAACGTCCCCCTGAACTGATTGCCGCCTTCCCGCGGGACGAGA
>Ga0207689_10004925_pt1 | contig 12028 bp, 14 predicted proteins | sample KBSMisM52_FD_184312 | JGI IMG/M metagenome (GOLD analysis project Ga0207689, IMG submission 184312) | Miscanthus rhizosphere microbial communities from Kellogg Biological Station, Michigan, USA - KBS Miscanthus M5-2 (SPAdes) (version 2) | ecosystem: Host-associated > Plants > Roots >... | reverse complement strand
TTATTGCTCCGCAATAACAATGCCTCAATCAAAGCGAAGCTCGTTACGTAAAATTTCAGGGAGAAGTTTAATCTTCCAATACACCAAACTTCCCTGCATTCACATCATCAATTGCCTGCTCAAGTTCCTGCCAGGTATTCATTAAAAAAATCCGTCGCCTACCATATGTGGCGGCGGTGGAGCAATGACCGCTTCAACTGTTTTTTTATCTTTCATACAATTATCCAATATTTTTTTTAAACTGATCGATTTTTATTAACCTCGAATGAGTAATGAGTAATCAGTAATTGATAGTTCATGTCGAGGATTGCAGTCACTCGTTATTCATAACTCATTACTCATTTCAAGCCGCGACCTTTTTCTTCACTAAGCTTTCGGCCAGCCACAAATATTCTATAATAAAATTGTGCACGTTATTATAGAAACTTTGATCAACCAGGTTTCCTTCCACATCAAACTTCTTGTCGACTCCTCCGACAACCAGCATATAAGGAGAGGCGATCCCAAACAAGGCGTTTATCAACAGTTGCATTTGTTGAGAAGCCCGGATGCCTCCCAATGGGCCAGGCGAAGCAGTTACGATTCCAAAGGGTTTGTGATGTTGTTTGGGGAAATGATCGACCAGGTTTTTCATAGCTGGTGAGTAGCTACCATTGTATTCAGGCGATACAAGAATGAAGGCGTCTGCTGCGAACATTCTTTTTGCAAGTGGTTTAAATTCTTCGGGTGTATAATCCACGGAAACGAATACTGACTGAACTGCGGGCAAATTCCAATCTTTAAGATGTATGATATCAACCCCATGCTCTGTTTTTTCAAGCAGCAATTTTTGCAGGTGTAAAGCTACCCTGTGTGTTACACTATTTGGTCTTGGACTTCCCGAAATGATCTCAATTCTCATAATAATTGTTTCCTTTAAAAGATGAATGTTTAAACATCAAAAAGAGTGCGACTAATATTTACTTGGCAGTTTGACAGTTTTTCGTGGGTTAAGCCGGCAATGCCTGCCGCCATACCCTATTTTGACAGTTTGGCCTGGTCCGGCAAAAATTTCAAAGGGCAAGCAAGAAATTCTGTAGCTGAAAGATATTGTTTGGGCCCGGCAAAATTAGAATTATTCTGTTGCAAAAACCAGATGTTTCTGTGAGTCGCTTTTATATTCTTTTATTATCTCTCTTACTATTAGATGCTAATCCTTTAGTTTTGAACACATGAATGCAAATGAAGAAGCAATAACAAGATTCTATTCTGCATTTCAGAAAAGGGATTCTAAAGCCATGCAGGATTGTTATGCTGAGAAAGTGATATTTTATGACCCCGTGTTTGAAGACCTGGTTGACGATGAAGTAAAGCTGATGTGGGAAATGCTTTGCAAACGAGCTGCAGATCTTGCAATAGCGTTCAAAAATGTAGAGGCGGATGACGAATACGGAACTTGTGATTGGAAGGCGAGTTATACGTTCACAAAAACAGGACGGAAGGTTGTCAATAACATCAGAGCACATATGCGTTTCAAGGATGGGAAGATCATTGAACATACTGATCAGTTTAAGTTGAGCAGCTGGTGCAGGCAGGCATTGGGTTGGCCGGGTGCTTTATTTGGAACAATGAATTGGTTTCAACAAAAAGTTCGTAGATCAGCCCAACAGAATTTGTATGACTATATTGTAGCACAAAGGAACTCGAAATAATTACCATACAAAACCGTCGACATGTCAAGCAGGAGAAAATTTTTGCAAACTTCATTACTGAGCAGTATAACCATACTTTTGAATAAATGGGGTTTTGCTTCAGGTATTGAGTTGAATGAATCCGTAAAAGGAAACCCTATTGTTATCTCCACCTGGGACGCAGGGCTTGATGCGAATAAGGCCGCCTGGAAAGTTCTGAATGGCGGAGGCAGAGCATTAGATGCCGTGGAAGAAGGTGTAAAAGTGACCGAAGCTTCACGTAGTTGTTGTGTAGGTTTAAACGCAAATCCTGACCGGGATGGTTTTGTCACACTCGATGCATCCATTATGGATGAATCCTTTAATTGCGGAAGCGTTGCATTTCTTGAAAGGATTAAACATCCGATTTCCGTTGCAAGAAGAGTGATGGAAAAAACGCCTCATGTAATGTTGGTAGGAAGCGGGGCCCAGCAATTTGCGATGGCCGAAGGGTTTCAACTCGAAGAGCAGAAGCTATCTCCGGACGCTCAGGACGCCTATGACAAATGGCTAAAAAAATCAGAATACAAACCCGTTATCAATATTGAAAATCAAAAAGGACATGGACCTTTTGCTCCGACGCAATTTGAAAATGGAGAATGGAATCACGACACGATTGGTATGGTTGCAATGGATGCAAACGGAAATCTTAGTGGCAGTTGCACAACCAGTGGTATGGCTTTTAAAATGCGTGGCAGGGTGGGGGACTCACCGATCATTGGCTCAGGCCTTTTTGTCGACAATGAAGTGGGGGCTTGTACAGCGACCGGGCAGGGTGAGGATGTTATCCGCATCAGTGGTTCACACACTGTGGTTGAATTGATGAGACAAGGCTTGTCACCTGAACAAGCATGTAAAAAAGCCATCGAAAGAATTGTCCGGATAAAAAAAGAAAAGGCAAAGGAAATCCAGGTTGCCTTCATCGCATTGAATAAAAAGGGAGAGGTCGGAGCCTATGCTATTCAAAAAGGATTTAGTTACGCAATACGAAATAAATCAAATGAAAAATTAATTCCCGGGAAAAGCTGGTTTGTTAGCTAGATTTAGAAAACCGAATCAGAATATAGAGAATGAAAGAAGAAACCTTTGTTTTGGAGATTGCCACATCTGATTTTGAAACGACAAAATCTGCTGTAAAGGGCGGAGCTGACCGGATAGAACTATGTGCAAATCTCAATGAGGGAGGGACTACACCCTGTTACGGTACTATTTACCAATGTCGGGAAAGGTTTGATGTGTTGCTATACCCAATCATTCGTCCCAGGGGCGGAGATTTTTTATATACTGATGACGAGTACGAGATCATGCTTCACGATGTGAAACTTTGCAAGCAGTTAGGTTGTGACGGAATCGTGATCGGTTTACTCAATAAAGATGGCGCGATCGATAAAAAAAGAACAGCGGCTTTAATTGAGATTGCTTACCCGATGGGAGTCACTTTTCATCGGGCATTTGACCGCTGCCGCAATCCTTTGGAAGCTATGGAGCAGTTAATAGAAATTGGTTGTGAAAGAATTCTCACTTCTGGTCAGCAACCAACTGTGAATGAAGGAATGGAATTAATTACCGAGTTAAACAAAATGGCTGATCATAGGATTATCATAATGCCGGGCAGCGGCGTGCGACTGGGGAATATAAAATTGCTTGCAGAAAAAACCGGGTGCAAGGAATTTCATTCCTCGTTACGGAGCAGGACAAAAACTAAAATGGAGTTCATCCACCCTGCATTTGAGAATTCTGCCGAAACCTATATGAATAATTTCATTGATGCTTTCGAGGTAAATGCTTTAAAAAAAAGCTTGAATGAATAATTTTAAATCGGACCTATTTGTGAATCAAGTCTGCCTTCTTCACTCGACGATCGTAAAATGTTACCCAAATATTCATTGCAATTCGGGCACATAGCTTCCTTAAATTTGCCAATGCCATAGAAACCGGCTACGTGAGCCTGGTCTCCCGTTCCATTCCAGCCACATTTAGGGCAGGACAACTGTTCTTCATCGAATGTTCGATCGTCATATATTCTATCTTTTGCATTCATGGGGTTTAAATTTATGGAAGCGTTGCAAAATCTTAGCCAGTAATCTCAACAGTTGGAGTGGTTTCTTTATAAGTTAAAGCCCCTGTGTTGAAATTGTTAAGACGTTTGTCCTTTCCATGTTAAAAAAATCAAGGCATAAATCCAAGCAAGCCAATTTTGATGATATCCGTGAAATGACATACCTTGACTTCCCCACTCACTTTCTCTCTTAAGATTACCGCTCGTCTTCAAGAGACTTACCATTTTTATAAACTGTCTAAATAGAAATCTTATGTCATTCAATCTAATTGATGAGGCTAAAAGCCTTCTTCCATCCGACTTGATTTCAAGAGCAGCTACTTCTCTTGGCGAAACGGAAAGTGGTATTCAACGGGCGATAAATGGGAGCATTCCGACCGTGCTGTCGGGTCTTCTCAATCAATCATCGACCACGGGAGCCTCGGGTATTTTGGACATGGTCAGGAACGCTTCGGGAAGTAATATCCTTGGAAACATAACCGGTCTTTTGAGCGGAAGCTCAATAAGTGGTATTGGGTCGACAGTCATGGGATGGTTGAGATCTCTTTTTGGAGATCGGCTGAGCAGTGTAACTAATTCCCTGGCCAGTTTTGCAGGTATCAAGCCGTCATCGGCCAGCAGTGTAATGAGTTTGGCCACGCCTGCAGTATTAGGGTCAGTCGGTAACTATGCAAAGGAAAACAACCTTACTGCTTCGGGACTTGGTTCTTTTTTGATGACACAGAAAAATTCCATTTTAAATGCGATCCCGTCCGGCTTTAACCTTGCTGGTGCGCTCGGGCTGTCCAGTCTAAGTGATATTGGAAGCAGAATTTCAAGTAGTGTTTCTTCTGCCAGTAACTATGCAGCCAGCACGGTCAAAAGAACCAGCGGAAGATGGCTTTGGTTCCTGTTGCTATTACTTGGCGCCGGTTTACTCATATGGCTGTTTACAAGAAAGCCTGCCCCCAAAGAAGAAGCTGCTCCAGTAGTAACAGATACTTCTGCCATGACCACTACACCAGCGGTCACAGCGCCGCCGCCGGTAACTGTAAAGGGAAAGCTCGATACTGTCACAGGAAATTTTATCTATGACGTTGGTGAAATGACGACCATCGATCTGCCAAACAATGGAGGGCAGCTAAATGTTGGCAGATACAGTACCGAAGCGAGGTTAGTGGAATTTCTCAAAGATCCGAATGCTGTTGTTGACACTATAAATGGTAACTGGTTTGATTTTACCAATGTACGATTTAAGACAGGTAGCTCAACTATTACCGACGATTCGCACGCACAGTTAAAAAATCTTGTCGCAATTATTAAAGCGTTCCCTAATGCAACATTCAAAGTGGGAGGCTACACTGACAACACTGGCAATCCATCAACGAATCTTGGTCTTTCGCAAAAAAGAGCTGACGCTGTTGCTGCGGCGATATTGAAGGAGGGTGCAAACAAAGCGCAGATCACTAAAGCTGAAGGGTATGGCCAGGAACATCCGGTTGGTGATAACTCCACTGCCGACGGGCGCGCCATGAACAGAAGAGTGTCTGTACGCGTGAAATCAAAATAGTTTCGGCATCAGAATGAAATAACCGTATCTCCTAATTAGAATGACAGAGACACGGTTGTTTTTGTTAACTTGTTCATCCTTCTAAAAATTGTTTCAGCTGGTTGTCCATAAACGCTGTCCAGCCTTCGATGAAATTTTTCTTTCCCAATTCCGGATATTGCGCGGGCATAAATGATTCGATCCCTTCATGAGTCAATAGCAGCCGCGTTTTGTTTCCCTGGGGAAATAATTCAAAACTCACCAACGAGTTTCCTGGATAGCCTTCATACTTCCACTCAACTGATATTTTTTTCATGGGCACCACATCTTTTACTTTCCAAATATGGAGGAAATCTTTTCCTTCATGATGCACGTTGAACTGAGTTTCAAAACCTTTTTCGGGTTGGAAATTCTCAAGTTGCGGAAAATACCAAAGCCTCATTTGGTTGATATCAGTTATCGCATGCCAGACCCTTTCGACCGGGGAATTAAAAATTCTTTTAAGTAAAACGGGAGTATTTTCTTCTGAATTTTCAACAAATTCAGCAAGACGATTTATGCTTTCAATCCACCCGTCGTTCATACCCTCAATATAAGATTTGCCTTCTTCGGTAATGTTTGAAACAGCCGCGTGGAAGCTCAACTTCGTTTTGGCATTTTCATCTGAGAAAGTAACAGTATTAAGTACCTCGAAAAGACGATTACCATTTTTATCGAGTGCTGCAGTTGTAAGCACGAGTCTTTCCGGTTCAACAATTTCATGAAATTCTCCGGCCATGGGATAAATTTTTTTATCCGGGGCCCGCATGTGAATTAGAATTTCACCTCCAGGCGTTGCATCGACATTACAAACCGGGTTTGTAAAACCGTTTGGTCCCCACCATTTTTTTAACTGTGCAGGATCGATCCATGCCTTGAATACGATTTCCCTCGGGACATTAATCATTCGTGTCATCGTCATTACTTTCTCCGATGAAACATTCTTAAGATAGCCTTCCAGTTTGAAAATATTCTGTTTCAAACCAACGTCGGCTTTAAAGGTTTTCACGGCTTTGTCTCTTTCCTCGAGAGTATCAAATACCATTTGCCATTCAAGTAAAGTCTTTTTTCCCTGCGGAGTAAACTCGATCGTAGTGCGAAACTTTGGCCCCGTCACATGTTCATAAACAATTCGCTTATGTTTTATTATTTCCTTGAAAATGCTTTTGTTTTTATAATCTTTTCCGTCGGGACCGTGCATGATAAATTCCCAGTTACCACCTGGCTGCATGTCCATCTCGAAAATTGTATTCGTAAATCCATTGGGACCCCACCAGTTTTTTATATGATCAGGATCGGTCCAAACATTCCAAACCAAGTCTATTGGGGCATTTAATACTCTTGTAATAGTAAGTTCTTTGCCTGGCGACAATACTGTATCGGTTGCCATAGTCTGATTTTTTTAAGTGATAAATGAGGTTGTTATTTTTTTTTAGTTTTTAAAACGGGCCTCTTATTCTTTTTTGATTTCTTGTTTTTCTTTTGCAAGTCGTCGAGATAAATTTCAAGAGCATCCAGCTTTTGAGTCCAGAACTTGCGGTATTGTTCTACCCAGCCCGACACTTCGTTCAGTTTATCAAGTTTTGCTTCACAATAACGATGCCTTCCCTGTTGTCTAATTGCAATGAGCCCGCATTCGGTAAGAATCTTTATGTGTTTTGAAATGGCAGGTCTGCTTATATCAAATTTTTCTGCTACCGAATTCAAATGCAGGCGCTCATGTGCGATCATATTGATGATCTCCCTTCGCGTCGGATCTGCTATTGCCTGGAAAACATCTCTTCTCATTTTTATCCAATTGTGTAACTGATCGGTTACACAAATATATATGAAACCTTTTGGTTACACAAAATTTTTATTTGAAAGGAAGGGGAGTGAAAACATTCCTGGTGAATAGTCAGGCAGGATTCATTCTTGTGAACGCTTTTTGCAATTCTTCCGGCCCTGCCTTAAGCATAGCTTCGCTAAAGCCCCATGAGATTGCGGATTTGCCCGCCATTATCTGTTCGAACGTAGACTCGATAAAACCCTGTATCGGTGGAAATTCATCGTGAATCCCTTTACCACCGAGATCCGTATTCAAAGCCGGTGGTATTAGTTCTATCACCTCAATATTTTTTGAGCTGAGCATATACCGAAGTGAGAGAGAGAATGAATGAAGGAAGGCCTTTGATGCACAATACACGGGAACTTTTGCAAGAGGGGCAAAAGCTAGCCCTGAAGTAACGTTGATCACCGTATTTAAAGCCTTTAAATCGAGGAAAAGTGAAATTAAATGCAGTGGCGCTTCGATATTTATGGCTATCTCGTCCTTTGCACGTTGAAAAAAATCATCATTAGTGATCGACATCCATTGTTGTATGCCTGCATTATTAACCAGCACGTTCAGATCATTATGTTCTTTTGCAATCCAGTTAAAAAGATTCTCTCTTTCGCCGGCAATTGACAGATCGCATACTCGTGTAATAACCGAAGGAAATTTTTGGGTTGCTTCTTTTAAAGTAGACTCGCGGCGGCCGCAAATAATCACCGTATTATTTTCCTGGACGAATCGCTGCATCAGTCCTGATCCAATACCGGTTGCTCCTCCGGTGATCAGGATCTTGTTTCCTGAGAGTTTCATATTTTAAAATTTCTTTTAGAAAAATAACCGAAAATACCGACCCAAATATAGAATGGATTGTCTCGAAATAATTATCTCGGGGCCAGATCAGATAAACAAGGCAATAATTGTAACTTTGCGGAAAATTTTTTAAAAACAGAGTGTAATGGTTCTTCCGATTGTTGCGTACGGACATCCGGTGTTAAGAAAACTGGCCCAGGATATCGATGCGAATTTTCCCCAGCTTGACAAGCTCATAGCCGATATGTGGGAAACCATGTATGCCAGTAACGGCGTAGGTCTGGCCGCTCCCCAGGTAAACAAGGACATAAGGCTTTTTGTTGTGGACAGCCAGCAGATCTTCAATAACCTGGAACCGGATGAAAAAAGCAAATTCCCGGACGAGCCAGGTATAAAGCAGGTATTTATCAATGCGCATATTGAAGAGATCAACGGTGAAAAGTGGTCTTATAATGAGGGTTGCCTGAGCATTCCTAAGATCCGCGAGGATATTTCGCGCAATGAGAATGTTACCCTGCGGTTTGTTGACGAGAATTTTCAGCCGCGTGTTGAATCCTATCGTGGAATAACGGCGAGGGTAGTATTGCATGAGTACGATCACATCGAGGGAAAATTATTCATTGATTATTTAACTCCTTTGAAAAGGAAGTTGATGAAAGGGAAACTGGATGATATTTCAAAAGGAAAAGTGAATGTTGATTATAAAATGGTGTTTCCAAAATGATCTGAAGAAATTTAATGGCTATTTTGCAGGCATGATAAGAAAGATCATGCCTGCTTTTTTTTGCCTGCTCGTTGGTCTTGTTGCACGTTGCCAGGATGATTCATCGGACAATGAACGGTTAAAAAAAATGGTAACACTTTCAGAGGTTGTTGTCCGCAATAATCTTGACATTTCAAAGTTTCTTCAACTGATAAAGAATGATACTACTTTTTATAAAGCCTTTCGTACGCTACGCATCCTCGGTTTTACTTCACTGAATGATATACGAATGATGGATAAGGAGAAAAATGTCAAGGCATCGCTGCAAAGTAAGACCATTCAGCATGTGAACAATGGTTGCAGGACGATGCAGACCTTGCAGGAATCTACAACGGGCAATATGTATGATAAAGACGGAAATTTCCATTATTATACAGCTGAACTTTATGCGGGCCTTTTTTTTACAAAGCAGGAAGTATGTGGCGAGAACAATATTGTAAAGGGTGTTGAGCTCAGTACCAAGTCCAAATCAGGAATTGAGAAACATAAAGAGCAACTAAAGATGCTTTTCTTCAACCCCGGAAAAAAAATTCCCGGCATTCCATTTATCGGAAACAAGATCAACATCTTTGACCCTGACGTAGCTAAGAACTATGATTTTTCTGTTGATATGACTGACTACAATGGACAAGATTGTTATCTATTTGTTGTGAAGGCGAAAGGCGATTTGAGTAACGATGAAAAAGATAATATTGTTATTGATAACATTTCTACCTGGTTCAATTCAAAAACAATGGAGATCGTTGGGCGCAATTACGACATAAGCTATGACGCTGGTGTATATGACTTTGACGTGCATATGGAAGTGCAGATGACCCATTTCGGTTCTTATCTTGTTCCAAAAACACTTTACTATAATGGCACATGGGACATGATATTTAAGAAGCGTGAAAGAGGAGTGTTTACCGCGACCTTGTTTGATTTTAAAAATGAGTAATGAATAATGAGTAATGAAAGCCACTCATTACTGATCACTCATTACTCATTCGAGAGCTAAGACTGTCTATTTGCCAATTGACGAACTATAGTTTCTCCATTTTTCGATCAATTGCTTCATGTCATCGGGCAATTCGGCTTCAAAGAACAGTTCTTTACCTGAAGAAGGATGTATGAATCCCAATGTTCGAGCATGGAGTGCGTGGCGAGGACAAATGGCAAAACAATTTTCTACAAATTGTTTGTATTTACTAAACACAGTTCCTTTTACAATTTTGTCACCACCATAAAAATCATCGTTAAAAAGGGGGTGGCCAATGTACTTCATGTGTACACGTATCTGGTGGGTTCGACCCGTTTCCAAAACGCATTCAACCACCGTGACATAGTTAAATCTTTCTACAACTTTATAGTGAGTGATTGCTTCTTTGCCGTGTTCACCGTCGGGATAAGCTTCAAATAATTTCCTGAATCGCATGTGCCGGCCCACATGTGCAATGATCGTCCCTTCATCATTCCTCACATCGCCCCATACTAATGCAGTATATTTTCGTTTGATCGTGTGTTCATAAAATTGTTTGGCTAGCTGGCTCATTGCCTTTTCCGTTTTTGCAATCAGCAATAAGCCACTTGTGTTTTTATCGATGCGATGTACTAAACCAAATCGTGGCAGGGCTTCTTCTGTGATCCCCTCCTGTTGCAAATAGTATGCAATTCCATTTAATAAAGTGCCAGTATAGTTTCCACTTCCCGGATGCACCACCATGCCTGCCGGTTTGTTAATCACCATCAAGTCGTCATCCTCGTGTATAATATTTAGAGAGATCTTTTCAGGAATGACTTCTGTCTCTTCCGGGCTCAGGTCCGAGTAAAGAATGATCTCATCCCGCGATTTTACCTTGTAGTTAGGACGAACTTCCTTTCCATTGACCAGCACCATCCCGGCATTAATGGCTTGCTGCAATTTATTCCTGGTTGCTCTTTCAATTCTGTGCATTAAAAATTTATCAATGCGCAATGGCTCCTGCCCCTGGTCTACCGTAAGATTAAACCTTTCATACAACTCGTCATTGCTTTCCTGCTGCTCTTCGCTATTGGTTTCTTTTTTCATATTGTGTCGCCGGCTCGCAAGCACGCAAAGTTAACGGGTTGTTCTATTGTTCATAAATTTGCTCTTGATATGATGAAGCAATCAGCGATATTCCGGGACCTTGGTCAAATGAATTACAAAGCTGCCTGGGATTACCAGGAGAGCCTGCTGCAACAGAATGTGAAAATTAAGTCGGCAGTCCGGAGTCGGGAATTCTTAGTTGATGAAGTCATTGCACCAACCGGCCCCGACGAAAATGATTCATTCCTCACTCTGAAATCTGAACTCACAACTAAGAACTACCTGCTCTTTGTCGAGCATCCGCCGGTATTCACTCTGGGCAAAAGCGGGAATATAAATAATATCTTGCTAAGCGAGGAGAGATTGAATGAGAAAGGCATCGAATTTTTTAAAACAAACCGGGGTGGGGATATTACCTTTCATGGACCTCAGCAGATCGTGGGATATCCCATCCTTGATCTTGAAAAATTTGATACCGACATTGGCCATTACCTGCGCAATCTTGAAGAGGTGATTATTCTTACTCTCGCCGATTATGGAATTAACGCTGGTCGCTCAAAGGGTGAGACGGGTGTTTGGATCGATCCCGAGGTTAAGGGTCGTGAAAGAAAGATCTGCGCGATTGGTGTCAGGTGTAGCCGCTGGATCACCATGCACGGTTTTGCTTTTAACGTAAATACAGATCTCAGCTATTTCAATCACATTATCCCCTGCGGCATCCAGAATAAACAAGTTACTTCATTAGAAAAAGAAGTGGGAGGCAAAGTTGCAATGGATGAAGCAAAAGAAAAAGTAAAACGAAATTTTGAGAAAGTGTTTGATCTCAACTTGGTCAATAACGAATAATCAGTGCTGAGTGGTCACAGTTACTAAAATTCCCTTTCGATGTAGAATTTATGTTTCTCTTTAAGTTTTTCATCAACATATAATTCAAACTTGAACCAGCCGGCGTGATAAAAATTGGTCTTGTCTACGATAAGTGACTGCTCTTTTAAATTTTTTATTTCAAACAGGAAATTATCATTTTCATCAAAAAACTTCACTGAATATTTCTTCGTATTTGCATCCGGCAAATTGAGGTGAATGTTCCCATCCCTGGCGGTATAGACGTACACCGACGGAACAAAAATATTAGGCTTGTTCCTTGAATCATATCCATTTGCCTTAAGGGTTGAATCCATGTTTCTGGTAGGCTTGTTGATCTCGGCACTAAATGGGTCAAGTACTTTTTTTTGTCCTGCACTCACTTGCGTTTAATCG
>Ga0207689_10004924_pt1 | contig 12028 bp, 12 predicted proteins | sample KBSMisM52_FD_184312 | JGI IMG/M metagenome (GOLD analysis project Ga0207689, IMG submission 184312) | Miscanthus rhizosphere microbial communities from Kellogg Biological Station, Michigan, USA - KBS Miscanthus M5-2 (SPAdes) (version 2) | ecosystem: Host-associated > Plants > Roots >... | reverse complement strand
GTTCGCGCGTCGTCGAATACCTGAACCAGGTGCAGGCCCGCCTGCCCGCCGGCGCCAGGCCTGCGCTGGGACCGGACGCGACCGGCGTGGGCTGGGTCTACGAGTACGCGCTGGTCGATCGCACCGGCGCGCATGACCTCGGCCAACTGCGCGCGCTCCATCGCCAATCCCAGTTGGCCCGCGAAGGTTTCCAGCAGGTCGCGCTGCTCCGGAAGCAGAATGCGCCGGCGGTTTTCCGGCAGCACCGCCAGCACGCCGAGGCGCTGGCGCTCGTCACTCAACGGCACATACAAGGCCGGCGCAGCCGGCAACGTATCGGAGCCGAGACCCGCACGCTTGCCGTGATCGACGACCCACTGGGCGATGGACAAGTCAGCTTTGACGAACGATCTGTCGAGCGGCAATTCGCGCGGATAGTGCAGCCGCCCGTTCACGTCCGGAAGCAACACGACAGCAGTGCAGTCGAATACTTCGGCGACGTGGCGGACCGCGACCTGCGCCATGCTCGTGACGCCGCGCGTCGCGGCGAGCTCGCGGCTCATCGCATACAGCGCCGCTGTGCGGCGCTGGCGCGCGCCGGCCACGCGGGTCTGCTGGCGCACGCTCGCCATAAGGTTGGCGATGATCAGCGTGACGGTCAGCATCACCGCGAACATCAGCAGATACTGGAAGTCGGAAACCGAGAAGGTAAAGAGCGGGGGCACGAAGAAAAAATCGAAGGCGAGCACGTTCACAATGGCCGCCGCGATCGCCGGACCCCGGCCAAACCGGACTCCCGCAATGGTCGAGGCGAGCACGTAGGCCATCACGATGTTCGCCTCTTCGAAATACGGGCGCATGGCGAGGGCGACAGCAGTGCAGATCAGCGAAGTCGCAAGAGCCCAGCCATACCTGCGCCACTGCGTCGGCATTGGTGCTTCGGACAGTACAGTCGAGTCGCGCTGCTCCGGCGCGCGTGCCTGATCTGCGACGCCGATCGTGAGGACGTCGAAGCCACGCGCCTTGCGCACGACTTCCGTCGTCGTGGAGGGTCGCAACCAGGCTCGCCAGCCGCGGCGCTTGGCCGCACCGATCACCAGCCGCGTGACGTTGCGGGTACGCGCATAGTCGAGCAGCACTTGCGCCGCAGACGGACCGTCGAGGGTCACTGTCTCCGCACCAAGAGACTCGGCCAGCCGCAGCAGGTCGATCCTTCGATTGCGTTCCACGCTCGACAGGCGCAACAGATCCGGCGTTTCCACGTACACGACCGTCCACTGCGCATCCAGCGCGTCCGCCACACGCTTGCCCGCGCGCACGACTTGTTCGGCTTGCTCGTCCGGGCCGATCGCCACGAGCACGCGATCCCTGGCCATCCAGGCACGCGAGGTTCGATCGGCGATCACCGCGGCGCGCGCCGCTGCATCGACGCGATCGGCCACGCGCCGCAGCGCCAATTCGCGTAGCGCGAGCAGATTCGACTTGCGGAAGAAACGGTCGATCGCGGTGGCGACCTGCTCCGGCACATAGACCTTGCCGGCCTTGAGCCGCGCGATCAGGTCGTCCGGTGGCAGGTCGATCAGCTCGACCTCGTCGGCCTCGTCGAAAATGCGATCGGGGATCGTCTCGCGCTGGCGCACGCCGGTGATCTGCGCGACCAGGTCGTTGAGACTTTCGAGATGCTGCACGTTCACCGTAGTCCACACGGTGATCCCTTGCTCGAGCAACTCTTCGATGTCTTGCCAGCGCTTGGCGTGGCGCGGCGGCGGATCGCCCTCGATCAGATTGGAATGCGCCAGCTCGTCCACCACCAGGATTGCCGGCCGGCGCTTGAGGCCCGCATCGAGATCGAATTCGCGGCGCACGGTGCCGCGATATTTCACTGCCAGCGTCGGCAGCTGCTCCAGCCCATCGAGCAGCCTTTCGGTCTCGACGCGGCCGTGAGGTTCCACGTAGCCGACGACGACGTCGACACCGCCGGCGCGGACATTCCGCGCGGCTTCCAGCATCGAATAAGTCTTGCCGACTCCGGCGCTCGATCCGAAGAAGACCCGCAGCTTGCCGCGCTTCGCCCGTGCCTCCTCGGCCTTGACGGTCGCGAGCAGCTGATCGGGATCGGGCCGTGCCTCATTCATTGGGCCAATTGTGCATCCGCATGTGCATCGAGCGCGAGATTCAACTCCAGCACGTTGACGCGTGGCTCACCGAGGACTCCGAACGTGCGGTCGTCGGTGGCCGCTGCCACCGCCTCGCGAACGTCCGCTTCCGTCATTTTTCTCGTGCGCGCGACACGCGCCACTTGATACTCGGCTGCCGCGGGCGAGATGTGCGGATCGAGACCGCTGCCGGAAGCTGTTACCAGATCCACAGGGACCGGCGCGGTGCTGCCCGGATCCGCAGCGTGCAACGCCGCTATGCGGTCTCGTACCGCAGCTTCGAGCGCAGGGTTGATCGGGCCCTGATTCGAGCCGCTCGAGACCGCTCCGTTGTACGGCTGCGGGCCCGTCGCCGACGGCCTGCTCCAGAAGTACTTCGGATCCGAGAACGGCTGGCCGAGCAGCCGTGAGCCGACTGCGCGATCGCCGGACTGCACGATGCTGCCGTTCACCTGATCGTGAAACGCCGCCTGCCCGATGCCCGTGACGATCAGCGGATAGGCGATGCCCGTCAACACGGTCAGCAGACCGAAAACGACCAACGCCGGACGAAGCTCATTCATGGATTGCTCTCCTGTGCCGCACCGATCTCAAACCGCACCGACCGCGGCCAGGACCATGTCGATGGCCTTGATGCCGACGAACGGCAATACGATGCCGCCCAGCCCGTAGATGAGCAGGTTCCGGCGCAGCAGTTGCGCCGCCGATGCCGCCCGCGTCTTCACACCGCGCAGCGCCAGCGGCACAAGCGCCGGAATGACGATCGCATTGAAGATGACGGCGGACATGATCGCGCTCTGCGGAGTGGCGAGCTGCATGACATTGAGTGCGTTGAGCGCCGGATAAGTCGCGGCGAATGCCGCGGGGATGATCGCGAAATACTTGGAAACGTCGTTGGCAATGGAAAACGTCGTCAGCGCGCCGCGCGTGACGAGCATCTGCTTGCCGACATCGACGACTTCGATGAGCTTGGTCGGATTGGAATCCAGGTCGACCATGTTGCCGGCTTCCTTCGCCGCTTGCGTCCCGGTGTTCATCGCGACCGCAACGTCTGCCTGCGCGAGCGCCGGCGCATCGTTGGTGCCGTCGCCGCACATCGCGACGAGTCGTCCTTCCGCCTGGTTCTTGCGGATCAATTCGAGCTTCGCTTCCGGCGTGGCTTCGGCGAGGAAGTCATCGACGCCCGCTTCGGCGGCGATTGCCGCAGCCGTCAGCCGGTTGTCGCCTGTGACCATGATCGTCTTGATGCCCATCTGCCGCAGCTCGGCGAACCGTTCGCGAATGCCGCCCTTGACGATGTCTCGCAGCTCGACCACGCCGAGCGCGCGGCGGCCGTCGGCAACCACGAGCGGCGTCGATCCGGCGCGCGCGACCGTGTCAACTGCCTCGGTGACCTTGCTCGGCCACGAACCGCCTTGCTCCTCGATGAACTTGCGCACGGCGTCCGCGGCTCCCTTGCGCAGACGTCGACCTTCGATATCGACGCCGCTCATGCGCGTTTGCGCGGTGAACTTGTGGAACGTGTGGGAAGTGGCGGCCAGGTCGCGGCCGCGCAGTTGGAATTTCTGTTTGGCCAGCACCATGATCGAGCGGCCCTCGGGAGTCTCGTCGGCGAGCGATGCGAGCTGCGCCACATCCGCGAGCTCCTGCTCGCTCACACCCGGAGCCGGAATGAACGCGGATGCCTGGCGGTCGCCGAGCGTGATCGTGCCGGTCTTGTCCAGCAGCAGAACGTCCACGTCACCGGCAGCCTCGACCGCGCGTCCGGAAGTCGCGATGACGTTCGCGCGCACCATTCGATCCATGCCAGCGATGCCGATGGCCGACAGCAGCGCGCCAATCGTCGTGGGAATCAGGCACACCAGCAGGGCGACGAGGACCGTCATGGTGATGACGGAGCCTTGTCCTGCGGCGTTGACTGCGAACTGCGAGAACGGCGCGAGCGTCGCCGTGGCCAGCAGGAAAACGAGAGTCATCATCGCGAGCAGGATGGACAGCGCGATCTCATTCGGCGTGCGGCCGCGCTTGGCGCCTTCCACCATTGCGATCATGCGATCGAGGAAACCTTCGCCTTCGCGACTGGTGACGCGCACCAGGATCCAGTCGGAGAGCACCCGCGTGCCACCCGTTACAGAAGAGAAGTCGCCGCCGGCTTCGCGCAGCACAGGGGCAGACTCGCCGGTCACCGCGCTTTCGTTCACCGATGCGACGCCTTCGATGATCTCGCCGTCTGCCGGAATGATGTCGCCCGTCTCGACGAGCACCACGTCGCCTTTGCGCAGGGCGCCCGCCTCGACGGTCTGATACTCGCTCTTCTTGTTGCTGAACAATTTCTTGGCGTGCACGTGGCGCCGCATCGAACGCAGCGTCGCTGCCTGCGCTTTGCCGCGGCCCTCGGCGACGGCTTCGGCGAAGTTTGCGAACAGCACCGTCAACCACAGCCAGATCGCGACGGCGATGATGAAGCCAGGGCTGCCTTCGTTGCGGATCTCACCGAGCGCGGCGCCGATCCCGATGATCGTCGTCAGGATGCTGCCGACGAATACGACGAACATCACCGGATTGCGGATCTGCACGCGCGGACCGAGCTTGCGGCAGGACTCCCAGAGCGCCGAGCGCAGGATCTGCCCCGTCACGAACGGCGCTCTCGGCCGGGCCGCGAGGCCGTCGACCGGCGTCAGTCCCGCGATGGGCTTTGCTTGAGTCGTCATGTTCAAGAACCTCGAATCAGTGACCGGCGGCAGCGATCATCTGCAGATGCTCGACGATCGGCCCCAGCGCGAGCGCAGGTACGAAAGTCAGCGCACCGACCATCAGCACAACGCCGACCAGCAGGGTGATGAACAGTGGCGTGTGGGTGGGCATCGTGCCCGCGGTGACCGCAGTCGCTTTCTTCGCAGCCAAGCTGCCGGCGAGCGCCAGTACCGGAATCATCAGCCAGTAGCGCGACGCCCACATCGCGATGCCGAGTGCGATGTTGTAGAACGGCGTGTTCGCTGACAGTCCGCCGAACGCACTGCCATTGTTGTTACCAGCGGACGAGAACGCGTAGAGGATCTCCGAGAATCCATGCACGCCGGGATTGGCTACGCCGCTCACGGCTACCGGCGTCACGCTGGCGATCGCCGTGCCGACCAGCACTATCAGCGGCGGCACCAGGATCACGATCGAAGCCATCTTCACTTCGTAGGATTCGATTTTCTTGCCGAGGTATTCCGGCGTGCGTCCCACCATCAGGCCGCCGATGAACACCGCGACTACGGCGTACATGAGCATGCCGTACAGGCCGCTGCCGATGCCGCCGAACACGACTTCGCCGAGTTGCATGAGCCACATGGGTACGAGCCCGCCGAGCGGCGTGAACGAGTCATGCATCGCGTTGACCGAGCCATTGGAAGCGGCGGTCGTCGCACTGGCCCACAGCGCGGAGTTGGCGATGCCGAAGCGCACTTCCTTGCCTTCCATGTTGCCGCCCGACTGCGTGGCGCTGGCATTCTGGTCGACCAGCGCCTCGAGCCGCGGGTTGCCCGACTGCTCGGCGACATAGGCGCCGAACGTCAGCGGCACGAAGATCACCAGCATCGCAATCAGGACCGCCCAGCCCTGGCGCGCGTCGCCGATCATGCGGCCGAACGTGTAGCACAGCGCGGCGGGGACGAGCAGGATCGCCAGCACTTCCAGAAAATTCGCCAGCGGCGTCGGGTTCTCGAACGGATGGGCGGAATTCACATTGAAGAATCCGCCGCCGTTGGTGCCGAGCTGCTTGATCGCAATCTGACTCGCTGCGGGTCCGAGCGGTATCGTCTGCTGCGTAACCTGCTCCCGTTTCGTGACAGCATTGCCCGCGGCGTCGAGCACCGGCGCACCCGCCGAGTCTTTCACCGGCGTTGCGACTGTAACCGGCTCGACCAGGTCGACGGTGCCGTAGGCCGAGAAGCTCTGCACGACACCCTGCGACATCAGAATGACCGCGAGCAGCAGCGACAACGGCAACAGGATGTACAGCGTGCTGCGCGTGAGGTCGACGTAGAAATTGCCGATCTCGCTGGTGCGCCGGCGCGCAAAACCGCGGATCACGGCGACCAGGACTGCCATGCCGGACGCCGCGGAGACGAAATTCTGGACCGCGAGCCCGAGCATCTGCGTGAGGTAACTCATCGTCGCCTCGCCGCCGTAACTCTGCCAGTTGGTGTTGCTGGCGAAGCTCACGGCAGTGTTGAAGGACGAGTCGGGGCTCACCGCGGCAAAGCCCTGCGGGTTCAGCGGCAGCACGCCCTGCAGCCGCTGCAACAGGTACACGACGACGAAGCCGATGAAATTGAACAGCAGCAATGCGAGCGCGTAGCGCTTCCAGTTCGATTCGACCGACGGCTTGATGGCGGCGAGGCGATAGATGCCGCGCTCGATCGGTTCGAGCACCGGCGACAGGAAGGTACGCTCGCCGTCGTACACCTTGGCCATGAACGTGCCGAGCGGCTTGACCAGCGCCACCAGCACGGCGATGAACAACAGGATCTGCACCACGCCCAGCGCGTTCATTCGAATTTCTCCGGCAGCAGCAGCGCTACGAACAGGTAAATCCCGAGGGCAACCGACAGCACCAGACCGATCCAGCTCATGACACTCATTTGCGCGGCTCCAGCCATTCGGCGAGCTTGTAGAGCAGCCAGGTGACGACGACCAATGCTGCCGTTGCGATCACGACCTTGCCTTCCACGACGATCTCCAGCGAGTCATGCCATGGCCGATACTGTAGGCGGCGACCCTGTGAGCGCGCTGTTAGCTTTTGGTAGGAGTGGCCGTCCCGAAGATCGTGTAACAATTGACTCATGCTGATCAGCTGCGTTGCGTATCAGGACGGGCGGAAGCTCGCGGACATCGAGCCGCAGGACATCCATCGGTACCTGGTCCAGCCCGGTTGTTTCGTCTGGGTCGCATTGCTGGAGCCGGACGCCCGCGCGTTGGAGCAGATGCAGGCCGAGTTCAATCTGCATCCATTGGCGGTCGAAGATGCACGCCACGGTCATCAGCGGCCGAAGATCGAAGAGTACGGTGAGGTGGTCTTCGCGGTGCTGCACATGATCGAGGAGGTCGACGGTCAGTTGCGCATCGGCGAAGTCGACGTTTTCGTCGGGCACAACTACGTGCTGTCGGTGCGCAGCGGCGTCGAGAAGGGATTTCAGGAAGTGCGGGCGCGCGCCGAAAACGAGCCTGAGCTGTTGCGCCGTGGACCCGGCTACGTTCTGTATGCGCTGATGGACGCGGTCGTCGACCGCTATTTCCCATTGTTGCAAACTGTCGAGCTGGAGCTGGAGCGCATCGAGGAGCAGATCTTCGCGGCGACTGCGCCGCGCGCGAACATCGAAGCGCTGTATGCGCTGAAGCAGCGATTGATGGTATTTCGACATGCAGTCGTGCCGCTGCTCGAGAGCCTCGGGAATATCTCCGGCGCGCGGGTGCCGCTGGCATGTGCCGGGATGCAGGAGTATTTTCGCGATATCTCCGATCACCTGCAGCGGCTCAACCAGACCATCGAGTCGATTCGCGATACCGTGTCGACGGCCATCTCGGTCAACCTGTCGATGATTACGCTCCAGGAAAGCGAGAACATGAAACGCCTCGCCGCGTATGCCGCGCTGATCGCGGTGCCGACGATGGTCGTGGGGATCTACGGCATGAATTTCGATTACATGCCCGAGCTGCACTGGCGCTATGGTTACGCAATCGTGTGGGGCGTGATGGTCGCGCTGGATGCCTATATCTTTTATCGTCTGCGCAAGGCCAAGTGGTTGTAGCCATGTCTGTCGTCGAAGTCGTAGTTGCAGGCCCGAACGAGCGAGTGGTGTTCGAGAACCTCATGCAGCTTTACACGCATGACTTCTCGGAGCAGTGGTATGACCGGCCGACGGGCGAAGTTGACGAGCAGGGCCGCTTTCCTGCGTACCCGCTGGATCCCTATTGGCGCCAGCCGGATCACATACCGCTTTTGCTACGCCAGAACTCGAAGATCATCGGCTTCGCGCTGCTCAATCGCCTGACGCATACGGACCGGCCGCTCGATCGCAACATGGCGGAATTCTTCGTGCTGCGGAAGCATCGACGCAGCGGCGCTGGAACCCAGGCGGCACAAGCGATCTTCAGTCGCTATCCCGGCATGTGGGAGGCGGCGATTGCACGCAGAAACGTTACCGGGTTGTCGTTCTGGCGCAGGGCGATCGGCGAGCATCCGCTCGCGCAGCACATCGAAGAGATCGATCTCTCTACGCCGACGTGGAACGGGCCAGTGCTGCGGTTCCGGATCCGGGATGGAAGCGCCGGACCGCGATAAACCCCGCGATAACGAACAGCACCAGCACGAGTCCCTGCGTGAGCGCGAACGCAGGCTCATTGCCTTGCGGTGCAAGCGCGTGCAGAGCCGGTACTTTCAGGAATCCCTGAACGACCAGCACGAAGCAGTTCAGGTACAGCGATACAACTGCCGTGACGACGTAGATCCAGCGCCACGCCCCGATCATATTGAACGCGTAGCGCGCGAGAACCGTCACCGCGAGCACCACTGACGAGACGATGCCGGTGCCGATCGCCGGCGTAAAACCTTTGAACGGGAACAGGAAGCCCGTCAGCGTCGTGGCCACTGTCGTGACGATGAAGATCAGCGTCCAACCATTGAGCGGCTTGTTGCGGAACATCCCGAACAGCGCGACCAGGCCGGCAACGATGCCGATCAAGCTCAGCACGACGTGTATCTGCGTGAAGGTCGACGAGGCGAAGAAGCTCATCGATCGCCTCTTTTCAGTGCGGCTTCGACGCCTTCCATCAATGCATGCATGCCGAACGAGACGTCATGGATCACGCCGTTGATGTAGAACGTGGGCGTGCCGCGCACGTGGCTCCGCTTGCCACCCTCCATCTGCTCGCGCACGCGCTGTAAGTAGATCTCGTCATCCATCTCCGCGATGAACCGCGGCATGTCGAGATCCAGGCGCTGCGCATACTCGCGCAGGTTCGCCATCTTCAGATGACGCTGGTTGTCGAACAACAGGTCGTGCATCTGCCAGAACTTGCCTTGCCCGCCCGCGGCTTCGGCAGCCTGCGCGGCGTGCATGGCATGCGGATGTGCCGATTCGATCGGGAAATGCCGGAACACGAACCGGATGCGGGCCGCGAATCTCTCGAGCACGAGCTTGACCGCGGGCGCGGCCTGCTTGCAGATCGGACATTCGAAATCGCCATATTCCACGACGGTCACGGGCGAGTGTTCGGCGCCCTGGGCGTGGTCGATGGCGGTGACGGGAATGGCGAGATCGATGTGGCGGCTCATGCCGCGAAGTTACTCGTTCGGCAGATCGAAGACCAGCACCTCCGCGTCGCGGCCGTCTTTCAACTGTAACTGTTCGGTGTCGCTCAGTTTCAGTGCGTCGCCCGCTTCGAGTGCAACGTCGTTGGCCTGAACTGCACCACGCGCGACGTGGACGTAGATCAGCCTGCCCGGCGCGACTTTCAGTGACGCGCTCTCGGCGCCGTCGAGCAGCCCGGCGTACACACGGGCGTCCTGGTGGATCAGCACCGAGCCGTCCTTCTGATCCGGCGACGCGATCAAGCGCAGCCGACCGCGTTTCTCGTCGGCCCCGAAGCGCTTCTCTTCGTAACTCGGCTCGATGCCCTGCTCATTCGGCTGAATCCAGATCTGCAGAAAATGCACGAGGCTCGCGGGCGAGGGATTGAACTCGCTGTGCCGCACGCCGCGGCCAGCGCTCATGCGCTGCACATCGCCGGGACGGATCGTCGAGCCGTTGCCGATGGAATCACGATGCGCAAGCTCGCCCGCCAGCACGTAGCTGATGATCTCCATGTCGCGATGGCTGTGCGTGCCGAAGCCCTTGCCGGCGGCGACGCGATCCTCGTTGATGACGCGCAGCGGACCGAACTCGACGTGCTTCGGGTCGTAGTAGTCCGCGAACGAGAACGAGTGATACGACTTCAGCCAGCCGTGATCGGCATAGCCGCGCTCTTTGCTGCGACGGATTTCCTGCATGACGATTACTTCCGTAATGAAGGGCTGTAGGCAAAGCCGAACTGGAAACCAATGTCCGGCGTGTTGTTGAGGTTCTGCAGATTCTCAGTGATCGCGAACGATATCAACCCGAGACCGATGCGGTGATAAAGGCCGAGGGTCGCCTGGTACTTGGTCGCCAGCAGCTCGTCCAGGTCGGTGTCTTGGTGCGAGTAAACGCTGGGACTCACGTAACCCTGCAGGATCAGATGCGTGTTGTCGGAGAGATGCCGTTCGTAACCGACGAGCATCGTCGGAATCACCTTCGCATCGTTCGGTGCGAAGTTCGGGCTGCCTGCGTAGTAAACGGCCGAACCAGCCACATACCACGCGTGATGGTCGCCGAAGTTCTGCGCCGTCACCTGCAGTCCGTAGTCGGTGCGCCCGGTCGAGAGCAGATCGCGTCGACCGCTCACGGGCACTTTCGCCGCAGCTTCGACGATGACCTTCCAATCCTTGCCCAACGTAAGGCCGGAGTAGCGCAGGCCGATCGTCGGATCGAGATAGCCGCCGCTGGTGGGCGCTTCCAGCAGCGCGACTTGCGAGTTCTTCAGATCCAGGATGTAGCTGGTGCCGTTCTGGACCACCGCTGGGCGGCCGAAGTCGCTGAAGCCGAACGTCTCGTGAAATTTTTCGATCGTACTGTCGAGAAACCCGCCGCCGTAGTGCACACCGCTCAGCACCAGGTACGCGCCCCATTGCGAGGAGAATTTGTATTGAAAGGAGACGTCGAGCAGCGCGAGCTCCAGGTCCGCGAGATAGTTCTCGCCCGGCAGCGCGCGAATCGCGTCCAGCTCGGCCGGGCCGATTTCGCGGCGGGAGCCTTCCAGCGTGCCGAGATAATCCTCGACCTCCGGGCTCAGGGCCCACGTGTTCTGATACGCCAGCTCCATCTCTACGCCCCAACCGCCGCTCGGAATGTTGACCGCATGGGTCGGCCGCATGTCGAGACGCAGAAATCCGAAGGGCGTGATGTCGCGGGCGCGCAGCAAGCCGAAGTAATCCGAGTCGTCGGCGTCGGCCGCGCAGGCGACGTGAGTGGCGAGACTGAGCAGAGCAATCAGGCAGCAGCCAGCGGCTGTCCGCATCATTTCCTCCTTGCGACGATCGCTTCCTCGACGTCGCGTAGCGTGTTCTTGCCGAAGTAGATCTCGTCGTCGACGAAGAACGTCGGCGCGCCGAATGCACCGCGCTCGACGGAGCGAGAAGTGTTGGCAGCCAGCTCGTCCTTGACGCTCTGGTCCTGCGCGAGCGCCATGAGTTTCGCTGCATCGAAACCGGATTGCTGGAGCGCGGCGCCGATGACTGCGGGATCGTCCATGTCCTTTGGCTGTTCCCACATGTGTCGGAACATCTCGCTGACGTAACGTTCGAACACGTCAAGCCGCTGCGCTGCCACTGCCCCGCGCATCAGCGCGAGCGTGTTCACAGGAAAGAACGGATTGAACTGGTAGTTCGCGATCCCGTGCTTCTTGATGAAGCGCTCCGTTTCGAGCCGCTCGTACGGGAGCTTGTTGCGAACGCCGGCGAAGCTTTCCACGGGCGAGCGGTTGTTCGTCAGCTTGAACATGCCCCCGAGCAGGATCGGCACGTAGACGAACTTCGCGCCGGTGCGCTGCTCGATGCTCGGAATGACGACGTGACTGAGGTAGGCATTCGGGCTGCCGAAGTCGAAATGAAACTCGACGCGCATCACCACTTCTCCGCGAAGGGACGAATCTCGTGCTCGAAGCTCCACGCATCGCGGGGCTGCTGGTACAAGGCCCAGTAGGCATCCGCGACCGACTCGGGCCGCATCAGCTGATCGGGCTTGATGTTCGCGAGCGCTTCCTCGCCCCCC
>Ga0207689_10004922_pt1 | contig 12030 bp, 6 predicted proteins | sample KBSMisM52_FD_184312 | JGI IMG/M metagenome (GOLD analysis project Ga0207689, IMG submission 184312) | Miscanthus rhizosphere microbial communities from Kellogg Biological Station, Michigan, USA - KBS Miscanthus M5-2 (SPAdes) (version 2) | ecosystem: Host-associated > Plants > Roots > Rhizosphere... | reverse complement strand
GTTCTTGGCCTTGGAGATATAGGGCCTGAAGCCGGCAAACCGGTAATGGAAGGAAAAGGTGTATTATTTAAAATCTTCGCGGATATAGATGTATTTGATATTGAGATCAATGAAAAAGACCCTGAAAAATTTGTTCAGATTGTAAAATCTCTGGAACCAACTTTTGGCGGCATTAACCTTGAAGATATAAAAGCGCCGGAATGTTTTTACATCGAAAGGAAGTTAAAAGAGCAGATGAACATACCTGTAATGCACGATGACCAGCACGGTACAGCTATCATCAGTGCTGCCGCGTTGCTGAATGCTCTGGAGATTCAAAAAAAGAAAATTGATAAGGTAAAATTTGTAGTGAATGGTGCCGGCGCTGCTGCCATGGCTTGCGTTCAATTATATGTATCACTTGGAGCACTGCCCGAAAATTTTATCATGTTTGACCGTAAAGGGTCTTTGCATAAGCATAGAACAGACCTCGATGAATTCAAACAACCATTTGCCAATGCGACAACCGAGATAAGTCTGGGTGATTCCATGAAAGACGCGGATGTATTCATTGGTTTGAGTGCGGGCAATGTTGTAACACCGGATATGGTAAAGAGTATGGCAAAAAACCCGATTGTTTTTGCAATGGCTAATCCCGATCCTGAAATAAGCTGGGAAGATGCCACGGAAGCAAGAAAGGATATTATCATGGCAACCGGCCGCAGTGATTATCCCAACCAGGTCAATAATGTGCTGGGCTTCCCTTATATCTTCCGCGGAGCTTTGGATGTACGGGCAAAGCATATCAATGAAAGTATGAAGCTGGCTGCCGTAAAAGCATTGGCTGAGTTGACAAAAACTGCTGTACCGGATATTGTTAATCTTGCCTATAATGAAAAGAATATTTCATTTGGTCCGAATTATATTATTCCAAAGCCACTTGATCCCCGGTTACTCTCTACCGTTGCCCCGGCTGTCGCAAGAGCAGCCATGGAAACAGATATTGCACAGGCGCCCATTGCTGATTGGGATGGCTATATCAATAACCTGAATAAACGTCTTGGCCTCGATAACCAGGTAATGCGCATTATTGGTAACAAAGCCCGACGCGATCCAAAACGAATTGTTTTTGCAGAAGCAGATAATGTAAAAATTCTGAAGGCCGCACAAATTATATTTGATGACGGTATCGGTTACCCGATTTTATTGGGAGATGAAAAGAAAATAAAAGAAATGGCATTAGCCAATTCATTAGACCTGGATGGCTTACCCATATTCGATCCGCGAAGCGATGAGATGGAAGAAAAAAGAAACAAGTACTCAGCTATTTTTTTAAAAAAAATGGGCCGCAAAGGGTTCAATGCTTACGAAGCAAAAAAAGTAATGAGGGACAGGAACTATTTCGGTTGCATGATGGTAGACAATGGCGATGCCGATGCAATGATTTCAGGGCTCACAAAAAATTATCCTGATACAATCCGTCCTGCGTTACATACAATTGGTCTTGAAGAGGGAGTAAAGCGCATTGCGGGCATGTATCTTATGCTTACTAAAAGGGGTCCGCTTTTCCTTGCCGACACAACGGTAAACTTTAACCCAACTGCCGAAGAACTTGCTGATATAACTTTGATGGTGGGCAAGGAAATCCGCAACTTTAATATCACGCCACGCATCGCCATGCTTAGCTATTCTAACTTTGGAAGCAGCAACTCACCGGAAGCAAAACTGGTGGCACAGGCAAGAAAAATTGCAAAACAAAAAATGCCTTCACTCATCGTAGACGGCGAGATGCAGGCCAGTGTTGCGTTCAGCAAGGAACTGATGAAAGAAAACTATCCTTTCAGTGAACTGGTGGATAAAGATGTAAATACACTTATTTTTCCAAACCTCGCTTCGGGAAATATCGCTTATAACCTGCTAAAGGAGCTGGATACCGCTGATGCAGTGGGCCCTATTCTCCTCGGCCTTAATAAACCCGTTCATATATTACAGTTAGGAAGCTCGGTTCGGGCCATTGTAAATATGGCACTGATTGCCGTAGTAGATGCGCAGATAAAAAGTAAAGCAGCCACTGCTGAAGAAATAAAAAGCTCTCCCTGGTGGAAGCGTTTTAAAAAAGTCAGCAAAGACATGTAATGGAGTTTCCGTCGTAATGGTTTAGCGTTTATAGTTCCGGTATATTTTAGCCAGATTAAAATATACTTCCTATCGGAACTTAATACCTTAAACTATCAGACCTTAACCTTTTTCATCGTATTTTAGAGCCTCATTCAATCCATGAAGTTATTTACCGAAATAGGCCGTTACCTCTTGATGCTGAAAGGCATGTTCTCAAAGCCGGAGAATATGAAGATGTATTGGAAGGAATTGATGCATCAATGTTCTGAAATAGGCTTTGGTTCATTGGGTATCGTTGCTATCATTTCCGTTTTCATTGGCGCAGTTTCTACGATACAAACTGCTTACCAATTGGTAACGCCGCTTATTCCTTTATCTACAATCGCACAGATTGTCCGTGATACGGTAATTCTTGAGTTCGCCCCTACTTTGGTGTGTATTGTATTAGCAGGTGTAGTTGGCAGTAAGATTGCAAGCGAATTGGGCAATATGCGTGTGAGCGAACAGATCGATGCTTTGGAAATCATGGGCATTAATACAAAAGCATATCTCGTAATGCCTAAAATTTTTGCATCCCTGATTATGATTCCTTTGCTTGTTGTTATTTCAATGGTATTGGGAATTATCGGGGGCCGGTATGCAGGCAGTGCCGCCCATATTCTTTCAGTTAGTACATTTGATAAAGGCCTGTTATATGAGTTCGTCCCTTACAATGTTTTTTTTGCTTTGGCCAAGGCGTATACTTTTTCATTTATCATTTCCAGTATACCTGCTTATTTTGGTTATTATGTAAAGGGCGGTGCATTGGAAATCGGTCAATCAAGTACAAGAGCGGTAGTAGTAAGTTGTATTATGATACTGTTTTCTGATTATGTGTTATCGGCATTGTTGTTGTAGGCCCCCTGTCCCCCGAAGGGGGAACTTAGGTTGGATTATCATTTTATTTTCCGAAAGTTCTTTGTAGCAGTTAATTGATAGTTGTCAACGGAATTAACTTTTTGTTCATTATTCAACAATTTAAAAACTAAAACCACTCCCTGCTGTCAGGGCTGTGAGATAGCGGGCCTTCCGCATACAGCGAAGAGTTTTGTAAGGGTTATGATTGAACTAAAAAACATACGAAGATCATTTGATGGCCGCACTGTAATTGACGGAGCAAGCGCTGTTTTGAAAACAGGTCAATGCAACCTGATCATTGGTGCAAGCGGTAGTGGAAAGACTGTATTGATGAAATGTATGGTTGGCCTCTTTGAACCGGATGAAGGTGAAATACTTTACGATGGTAAGAATTTCACGGCCATGAATAGCAAGGAAAAAACAGAGATACGAAAAGAAATAGGAATGCTTTTCCAGGGCTCTGCCTTATTTGACAGTATGACCGTGCAGAGAAACATCATGTTCCCGTTGAACATGTTTACCGATTGGACTTACCAGAAAAAAATAACCCGTGTAAATGAAGTGCTGGACCGGGTGAATCTTAAAGACAGTAATAAAAAATTTCCTTCTGAACTGAGTGGCGGCATGAAAAAGCGTGTAGGTATTGCCAGGGCGATCGTCCTGAACCCCAAATATCTTTTTTGCGACGAACCAAATTCGGGTCTTGATCCGCAAACTTCTTTGGTTATTGATCAATTGATTAAAGAGATAACCTTAGAATATAATATTACTACTGTTGTTAACACACATGATATGAACAGTGTAATGGAGATCGGCAATTATATTCTTTATATGCATAAGGGCAAAAAGGAATGGGAAGGCAGCAACCGCGAAATTATCTTTAGTAAGAATAAATTGCTGAATGATTTCATCTTCGCTTCAGAATTTTTAAGGGATGCCAAGGAAATGCGTATGCTCGAAGAAACGGGCAAAATGCCAAATGACAGGAACATTGATGATATGATAAAATAGAAGTTACCCTGCTGATAAATGTTTAACCTACGGATATGAACAACCGAAATCTGACCGCCCCGGTCTGACTGGCAAGCAACCAATCCCGCAACAATAAAGCAATTAAACCGCCAAACTATTTTAATCACCATAAGAAATAAAGCCCCACGAAAAACGCGGGACTTTATTTATCCATTACTTATTTATCAATTATCATTATTGCACTACCTGCACTTTTGCAGATTGCAATCCATGAACTTTTACAATATAAGTACCAGGAGGCAGTGTCGGAATATTCACAGAAATTGTATTCACCCCTTTATTGATCTGCACTGGTTGTTTCAGCAATGTTCTGCCGGTAATATCAATCATCGACAATTCAGTACGGCTGCTGTTCTCAGCATTTACATAGACAGTCAGTTTATTCTTAACCGGGTTTGGATATACAGCAAAACTGTTCACCTGTTCCAGATCCGGCTTGAAGCTGCCCATGATACCTTCAGTATTATCACCGCCAAAGAAGTTAGTACCGCTGGTGGATACCCGTAAGGTATAACACGAGGTACTACTGGCGCCATTATAACCATATACCTGTACATAATAAGTAGCCGCGTTATTTGTATTTCTTGTAATTGTTTCACTCGTCGTGCCACCATTCTGTGAAACACTCAATTGTGTACCATTACTGTTATACAATCTCACATCATAATCTGCCGGGAGGTTAGTCAATGTTACTTTTAACTTAGGTGCTGAAGAAGTTGTTGTGAACTTATACCAATCCTTATCAGTGGATGAACTGATCACGGCTGTATTATCAGTATTTAGCGGAAGCGATTTGGCTGTATTCCGTGTATTATTGCTTTCAAAATTGTCTGAACATGCAGGCGGTGGAGTCACGGTTGTTCCAACACCTACAGCATTCCAGGCGTTCTTTGTTTGAGCTACCTGCTGACTGGTGGCGCCATATAAATCTGTAGCGGCTTGTATAGACAATGTTCTCGCATCAATATACTGAGAAGTAGAGGTGAGATAAACCGTGTTTGTTCTGAAAGCAATGGCCGCTGCCGCATCTATACCAATACCGGTAACATTATACGAAAATCCGTTGTCGTTTACCCCGCTTCCTCCACTGGATAACAGGTAAAACCAGAAATTAAGTACGCCACTGTTTGTGTGCACACCGCCATAATCTGACGTTCCGGTGTACCAGAATGTTCCTTTATAAGTGTCCGGTTGGGCATACGCGTTAGGGTTGCTCATTGAACGGATGGTGTAAAAGTCCGCTCCTATCAGCCAGTCAGCCTTAGCCGGGCGTGCATAAAATTCAATCGCCGTTCCGAATATATCACTGAAACCTTCATTCATTGCCCCGGGTTCATTGGAATAAGTAAGATTGGAGGTAAAAGAAGTAAGGCCATGTGATATCTCATGACCGCACACATCCAGCGCAGTAAGCGGCAGGTTATTATCTGTCGCGCTGCCATCGCCATATGTCATCCGGGTACCATCCCAAAATGCATTGAAGTAATTAGTACTGAAGTGTACATAGCTTTTTATTGCAAAACCGGCACCATCAATACTATTGCGCCCAAATTTATTTTTATAAAAATCATAGGTCATTTCCGCGCCCCAATGAGCATCTGTTGCATATTGATCTTTGTTCGTATTTACATTGTTCCAGTTATTATCGGCGTCAGTGAAGTCAATTGCATTAGTGTAGCTTGTGGTCTTTTGCAGGTTAAATGTTTGCACTCCGTTTCCCCTTCCTGTTTCCCTCAGGCGGTAGGATGTTCCTGTATAGTCAGTGGTTATGCTTTGCGTACCGCTATACCCCGTAACAGCTGAACCGGTTGCATTCGTTGTATGCAACAATTCCCTCTTTCCCAAAATCTGGCCATTCACTGCATCCACAAAAATGATTTGCCTGCTGATCGGATCGCTTGCATAAATATCAAATTTATAAGCAGGACGTAACGCGGAAGGAATTACATCTTCTTCACCGCTATAAAATACTATTTGTCCTTTGGGATAAAAAGTAGCCTGGGAATTGTTTTGCTCTTTCTTTATAAACGCTTCTTCTCCCGCATCCTGCCATTTATACAGACGGGCATGAACATACTGAAGTGCTGCCGTAAGCGCGGACGATTCCGATAAACTAACCGCTGGTAAAGATTGCGGAATATCTTTTATCCATTTTCCGTTTTGAGCGAATATTTTTCCGCCGAGAGTATGAACAACATAAACAGCATGCTCAACCGGAATTCCATGGATGGTTTGCTGATAACGAAAATGCCCGGAGCCCGATACGTCTTTCTCCTGTGCTGTTATTTTTGCTGTAACGGATGATGTTATTCTTGCATTCAGGTCGGTAAGCAATAAACGTCCTTTGGTAAATGCAGGGGCTGAGCCCGGGGCGAATGAAACAAAAGAAGGGTACATACCTTTCCTTCCTTCGATGACTTCATTTGATTCCTGCGCGTTGGTAATTAAAATAGTCAGCATGAGGAATGCTGAAGAGAGTAGAATTTTTTTCATTTGAATAATTGGGTTAGTGGTAAATGAATAGAACAAATTGAATGTAGAAAATTTTTTAAACGGAGAAGTGCACTACTTTTACCCATATCTTAATAATGTGAAGAAACTCCTGCTAACTATATTTTCTTTTGTCGTATCTGTCGTTCTTTCCGCCCATGAATTCTGGCTGCAACCCGACAAATTCATTTATAAACGTGGCGAAGAAATAAATATCCGTTTTAACGTGGGTGAAAACTTTGAAGGCGAAAACTGGAGCGGCGATACATCGAAAATTCAAAGCCTGAATTTCTATTATTCGGATGTAAAAGATGACCTGACGGCTGCTATGGGTGTTGAAAAGGGAGATTCTATCCGATTTTCACTGGCAGATGAGGGAACAGCTATGGTAACATTCAATAGCAAGAACTCGTATATTGAACTGGACTCGGCAAAATTCAACGCATACCTGCTGGAAGATGGATTAAAAGACGCTATCAAATACCGGAAAGAAAACAAAGAAACAGGCAGCGCCGGTCATGAATATTACCAGAGAAGTGTAAAAACAATTATCCAGGTTGGTGCCGTATATGACAGCACATTTAAACAGAAAACAGATTTACCGTTGGATATTATCCCGCAAACAAACCCATACAGCATTAAGAACAAAAAAGAAATGACAGTTAAAGTGTTTTTTCAACAAGCCCCCTTGAAAAACGCATTGATTAAAATCTGGCACCATAAAAAAAATGAAACAATAAAGGAAGAGTATACAACTAACCGGGACGGCGAGGTAAGTTTTGATATAGAAACAAACGGTAAATGGATGGTAAGCTGCGTAAAAATGATCCATTTAAAAGATAATCCTGAAGCGGAATGGCAAAGCTATTGGGGAAGCTGCACATGGGGATATAGTAAGTGAGTAAAAAGTCCGGAAGACGGTAGACAGAAAGAATCACTCATTTATCAAAGGGCTTCTTTCGGACCTCCGGCCTGACTTTCAGACTTGTTTAACTGCGACAAAAGCCGGAAACAAAAACAATAAACAACGAATAATAAACTGCGGGCAATCCCTTACTTTTGCCCAACTTGTTTAATAAGTTATGAGCATATTAGTCAATAAGAATTCGAAGATCCTCGTTCAGGGGTTTACAGGCACAGAAGGAACTTTCCACGCTACGCAGATGATTGAATATGGTACTAATGTTGTTGGTGGTGTAACGCCTGGTAAAGGCGGTGGAACACATCTCGATCGTCCCATTTTTAATACTGTAGCTGATTGTGTAAAATCAACCGGCGCTGATGTTAGCATCATTTTCGTTCCACCTGCATTTGCTGCTGATGCGATTATGGAATCGGCGGAAGCTGGTATCGGTCTTGTTGTTTGTATTACTGAAGGTATACCGACGCAGGATATGGTGAAGGTTAAAAATTACCTGCAGGGAAAGAATACAAGATTGATCGGCCCAAACTGCCCCGGTGTAATTACCGCCGGCGAGAGCAAAGTAGGGATTATGCCAGGCTTTGTATTTATAAAAGGCCGTATAGGAATTGTTTCAAAATCCGGTACGCTTACTTATGAAGCGGCTGACCAGGTGGCAAAAGCAGGTCTCGGCATTTCAACTGCAGTTGGAATTGGTGGTGACCCGATTATCGGTACACCAACAAAGGATGCAGTTGAATTATTTATGAATGACCCGGATACAGACGCGATAGTAATGATTGGTGAAATAGGTGGCGGTATGGAAGCTGAAGCCGCACGATGGATAAAAGCAAATGGAAATAAAAAACCGGTGGTTGGTTTTATCGCTGGTCAAACCGCACCTCCCGGCCGTCGCATGGGACATGCAGGTGCTATTATTGGTGGCGCAGAAGATACTGCTGCTGCGAAAATGAAAATAATGGCCGAATGTGGAATACATGTAGTGAACAGTCCTGCCGATATTGGTAAAACAATGGCGCAGGTGATAAAGAAATAACCTGTTCTTAAAAGAATAAAAAAACCCTTCCGGTCCGGAAGGGTTTTTTAGTATGGAAAAGGATGGTTATTGTTCTATTTTCAAGGGTTATTATTATCGGCTATTAATTTTGAGTAGTATCTCATTTTGAAAAATTTGAACCACATAGTCACATAGAAAACATAAGGTTAACACATAAATACTGTGTGAATTTCTATGTGCCTATGATCTTATGTGGTTCAAAAATCATTTAAGAACAGATATATTTCAAACTGAGACACGACCTATTTTTTACTTTTCGCAGTTACGGATAAAACGGGCCAGTTCTTCTTTGCTGCTTTTATAGTCCAATGCATTCACTACGCAGCTATAATTTTCTTTATCTAACGTTTTTGAATATGCCTGTTTAGCCAGTTCAAGTTTATTACCTTCTGAACTAAAGATTGAGATCATATCTTTTACCTGGTCGGCGGTAAAGAAATTACCACTGATGATAAAAGAAGCCGACTTCATCCTGTTGTTTTCAAACCATTCCTTCTGCATGGAGTTCATCACCTGGTTGAACTCACGACCAGAAATCGGGCTGGCATAGCTGTTATACGTTTTGTTATCTTCCCAACGACCATAATCATTAGCGGAAGGAGAAGCGGGGTTTTCGTATGCCCAATCGTCGGTTCTTTGGTCTTTTCTAACATAAGCGATATCAGTTCTACCCCGGCGGCCAACTGTTATCTGTACATCTGTTCCGGGTTTTACAGCTACCGAACCGGTATATACCTGTTCAAAACCACGATTGAAATACCTGCTTTCGCGATAAACAGTAACCGAATGATAGCCGGGATTTACATCACCTACGATTACGATGTTCTTACCGGAAATAAACGTTTTCCCGTCTATCACCACCTGTATGTCTCTTTGTGAAGATGACTTTACGGTTATCATACTTGAATGTCTTGCATCAGCTGCAAAAACAACAGCGCTGAAAAGTAAAGAAGTAAAAAGAGTAGAAATCGTTTTCATTGTTATAAGTTTTATTGTTTTTAAAATTGTGTTCGTACCCATAAATCCAAAGCACATGCCATCGTGCCAAAAATGATTGCAAGGAATCGTTAAAGGGCACAATACAGAAAAACTAATGACCTGAAATGCAGTATTATCAATAGTTCCAGGCAAACGTTATTTAATGTTAATGACGGAAAAATTTCCTTATTACTTCAGCTTAATAAGGAAATGAAAAGGATATGTTTTGTTAATGAAAAAGAAAATTAAATCATGCATTAAACCTCTCAGATTTGAAGACATCAAAGCGATCCGCGAAGAAAAAATCTTTGAACCACAATAGGATCAGAAGAATACAAAGTCATCAGAAAAACAATGTGCTAATCTATGCTCCTATCGTCCTATGTGGTTCAAAACCTCACTACAACTTCTAAAACGAAAGATTGAAATCGCCTTATGTAAAAACTCCATCTTCCGCATCCTATTCAGCAAAAGAAATGAACTGAATGGTTTCACCGTCTCAACAGATACATTATTTATCTTGCAGAGCGGCAGGCCATAGTGGTCAAAACCCAAAATGATGAACATGAAACGAATAACAACCCTTTTCCTTATCACTTTTCTATTTAACCTTTTTGCTATGAATGCAGGCAGCCAGGATATTATTAAGAATTACGGGAAAGAATGGAAAACAATAGACGATTTTGTAAAAAAGAACCTTCCTAAATCCGCTTTAACAGAAGTAAAAAAAATATATGCGCTGGCGAAAAAAGAAAAACAGGATGCACAGGTTATAAAGGCCCTCGTATATATGACCGGGCTGCAACAGGAGAACCGGGAGGAGAATGAAGCACTCGCCACTAAAGACATAGAAAAAGAAATTGCCGGCTCTAAGGAACCTGTTGCATCAATACTGAAAAGCCTGCTTGCAGAAATGTACTGGAATTATTTTCAAACACACCGGTATCAACTATACGATCGTACCAACACGGCCAATTTTAAAAAAGAAGATATTGCAACATGGACCGCGGATGATCTGCATAAAAAAATAAGTGAGTTATATCTTGCTTCCATTAAAGATCAAAAGTTATTGCAGCAGGCAAAACTGGAACTGTATGACGCAATTATAGTAAAAGGCAATATGCGTAAGCTCCGTCCTACCATTTATGATCTGTTGGCGCACCGGGCTTTGGATTATTTTAAAAATGATGAACGGGATATTACAAGGCCCGCTTATGCCTTTGAAATAAATGAAGCGCAGGCATTCGCCCCGGCAGGCGAATTTGTAAAACATAAATTTGTCACCAGTGACTCGGCTTCACTTCATCATAAAGCGCTATCGATATTCCAGGACCTGCTTTCTTTTCATCTGACCACAAAAAATACAGATGCATTAATTGACGCGGATATTGAACGGATAGAATTTGCAAGACAATATTCTGTTCTGCCGGATAAAGAAGCTCTTTATTTTAAAGCTTTAACGAATCTTACAAATACATACAACGGCTTACCGGCAATAGACCAGGCATGGTATCTTCTTGCATTATACCATGAAAATCTTGCGGCCCAATACAAACCTTATGGTGACACCAGTAACCGGTACGAACGGAAAACTGCCAGGGATATTTGTGAGAAAGTACAGGCCCGTAAAGAAGAAACGGAAGGAAAGATTAATTGCTACAACCTGTTAAAGCAAATCAATCGCCAGGATTTACATTTTACGGCAGAAAAAGTAAATATTCCCGGACAGCCTTTCCGTGCATTGATAAGCTTCCGGAATTTTAACCAGCTTTATTTGCGTATTATCAAGCCTGATGAAAAATTAAAGCAGCAATTAGAAAACCAGTATGATGAAAAATACTGGAGTAATATCATTGCAGCTACTTCTTTACGCAGTTGGGAACAATCTTTACCAGCAACAAATGATCTGCAAACTCACAACGCAGAAATTAAAATAGACGCTTTACCAGCAGGAGAATATTTGCTCGTAGCGGGCACAACCAAAAACTTTGATGACAAAAAAGCAATATTAGGCGCAAGGCTTTTGTATGTGTCGAACATCAGCTATGTAACCAGCGGCAGTGATTTTTTTGTATTGAACAGGGATAATGGCCAACCATTGGCCAATGCCGCCGTACAAATCTGGGAAAGGAAATATGATAGCAAAGCGTCGAAATATGTACTCGACAAAACGGCTGCTTACAAAACAGATGCGAATGGCTTCTTCAGTAACAAAAAAATAAAAGCAGCAAACTATAGCTATAATTACCTGCTTGATATCACTTATAATAGCGAGAAATTCTTCATGAATGATTTGCTCTATGACTATTATTATGATCGCGATGCAGACAACGATAAAAAGTCAACGACAAATACATATCTTTTTACTGACCGGGGCTTATACAGACCAGGCCAGGCGGTTTTTTTTAAGGGTATTGTTGTAGGAAAAGATTCTCCTTCGGAAAAATCAGCTATCCGCACCAACTATTCCACTACTATTTATTTGAAAAATGCGAATGACGAAGAAGTCGATTCGATGGCTGTAAAAACGAATGAGTTTGGCTCCTTCTCCGGTAAA
>Ga0207689_10004921_pt1 | contig 12030 bp, 4 predicted proteins | sample KBSMisM52_FD_184312 | JGI IMG/M metagenome (GOLD analysis project Ga0207689, IMG submission 184312) | Miscanthus rhizosphere microbial communities from Kellogg Biological Station, Michigan, USA - KBS Miscanthus M5-2 (SPAdes) (version 2) | ecosystem: Host-associated > Plants > Roots > Rhizosphere... | reverse complement strand
GATTGGTTGCCGCCTTAGCGGGCGGCTATCGGGAGAGCATGAGACGATCTGATTTCCGTATCTTAATCGAATCGATCTCGTCGGGCTTGGCGGTACTCTAGCGAGAAACGGCGCGTTCAGTCAAACCGGAAAAGGCCTTAGCCCCGTTGGGGCTTTGTGAGGCAGTCCACACAACAGCACCACACTCAAGAGCCAGCGACGACTTCCTTCCAAGCCTTCCTTACGGCCCAAATCTTTGTCGATACTCGCTGGCAACGAGAAACGACCTTACCATCTCCGCGTTGACGAAATTTCCGTTGAACTGATTGAGCTTGTTGACCCAGAATTCCCAACCCCTGAAGTCCGTGTCCTGAGGGTCGTCCGGATTTCGTCTTAGATAGCCATAGTATTGCATGAGCACAAATGCGCGGTTGGATTCACGCTCACGCAAGTTACCGTCTTCGGCCACCTTTCTTGTGACACTAGCTCTTGCCTGTGCGATGTCGGTGGCCGCGGTCAACTCCGCTATTAGCTGATCGCGTTCGGCATCGGAAAGTACACCGCCAGCCATCTGGTCCAACTTCTGAACAAACTGGGTGGGCGTCATCGTCAACGGATAAGCGGCAACGAACCTGGGCGTAACAACAAACTCATGAGCATACTCAGTCTTATTAGTTTCAAGCTGCGCCTGCCAGTCGCCAACATTCACCACGACTCCCCTCCCGATGCGTTGCGCGTCGGCCAGGAACTCTCGAAAGCGAATAATCGGTACCGGGAGCGCCACATTCGGTGAAGTAGTGTCGCCGTAAGCTGTCTTGTACATGCGATAGGCGAGGTAGCCTGTCTCCTGAAACTCAATCGAAAGAAAGAACGCGGCGCTGACATTGATCCGCTTGATCTCGCGGCATTCGAGATCGTTGCCACAGGAGTTGATTTGATCCGACCAGAATTGAAGACCGGCAGAGTCGGGATCTCGATTTAGGAAGTCGCGATAGTGCTGACGGACGAAGAAGTTTGTACCGTCCACCGGGTTAGCGGAGGGCGGAACGAAGTCGTTGTCCTGGATCGTTACCGTGCCGCTCGCGGGTGACGTGAGCTCGGCGCCCGACGCGCCGCTCAGGTTGAGACTGAATGTCTCGTCGCCCTCCTGGAACACGTCGTTCGTCAGGAACACCTTAACGGTCTTGCTGGTCTCCCCGGGAGCAAAGCGGAGCGTGCCAAGCGCGGTCGTGTAGTCGCTGCGCTCTGAGGCTGTGCCGTCCGCGGTTGCGTAATCGACCGTCGAAGCGACGGAGAGGTCGCCGGTGCGGACGACGTTGAAGGTGACGGAGCTGGCGCCTTCCGACACCGCCAGCGAGGCCGCGTTTAGCGACACGCCAGTCGGGATAGGCGCCGCCGTCGAAACCAGTGCGCTCTGGATAATGTAAAGCCTGCTGTTGCTGCCCGAGAAGGGGTCCGGCACGGCCAACGCCAGCCCGTTCACGCCCCAACGAACCAGCCGCGTCGGCACACCCGTAGCCGAAAGCGTCACGCGCCCCAGCGGCACGAACGTCGTAAGATCGTATGCCGTGATAGTTATCGGGTCTGAGCTGAAGCTACCTGTCGCCAGGAACGCACGGTTGAGCGCCGTGTCGATCGCCATCGCGCGGAAGCTGACCGAGGTGTTGAACTTGCCTAGCAGCGTTCCCGTACCCGGGTTGAGGACCTGACCTTGACCGGAATAGAGAAGCCCGTTTCTAAACTCGACCGCCGGGCCAAACGTGTACGGTGCAGTGCTGGTGACGGTCGCGCCGGTTGAGTCCACGGCGATGGTTTTCAAGCCCGTTTCGGTGCTGCCACCGTAGAGCGTCGCCGGCGACGCTCCGAAGGCCACAGACACGCTGCCCTGGGTGTGATCCGGGGTTTCTTTCGGCAGCTTCACACTGTTGTCGTAGATCGCGACGCCCAGCTGCGGCGGGCTGATATTGCCGTAACGCGCCACAGCGATCAAATTCTGGTTGCCGGGCGCGACGGCGATGTCGTAGGCGAAACCGTTCAGCGGAATGTCCGGTCCAAGGGTCTGCGTGGCGATGTCGAAGCGGCGGATGGCTTGGGGACCGCGAGGGATGTTGATGCCATTGTAGCCGAGCCAGAGCACTTGGCCGTTGTCCGAGAGAGCGAGCTTGTCGGGCTCAGTACCGGCGCCAGTGGAGACAGATGTGCCGAGCGCACCGGTAGCGGGGTCGATCGAAGTAATGCTGTCGCCGCGTCCGCCGCCAGCCGTACCGGAAACGCTCGCGTAGAGTTTCTGCGTCGCGGTGTTGTAGAGCACGTCCCTGACTGGCAGTTCAACCTGCCTGACGAAAGTGGGTAGCTGCGGCGTCGGGGACGGCGTGGGCGTCGGACTAGGCGTCGGCGTAGGAGCCGGGAAGGACCCTGGCCCGATAAGCGAACTTTGAATAATGTTTATGTGCGAAGCCGTGCAGAATGCCAGGCCGTTTTGCCCCCAGCGCAGAAGGCTCGAATATTCGAAAGGTTGGCCCTCGACCGGGTCGGCCTTGAACTGTACCGGGACGTCGCCGAGCGGCAGAAACGTGTTGATGTCGAAGACTCTCACACGGATGTTGCCCGAGGCGAGGATGAAAAAGTAGGCGCGCCCAAGAGCGACATCCAGGGTCATCAGTACGGGGTTTGAGTTAGTGTCCCCGAGCGTGAACGTTCCCTTGAGCTCCCCAGTCTCAGGGTCAAAGACCGAGCCGTTCGAGGTGTAGATCAGACCAGCCGCGTACTTGATCGAGCCGCCCTTGCCCACTCCGGTCGAGCTTTCGAACGAGACTCCCGCGGCGCTGACTACGTGCCGCTGGACGCCAAAGCCGAAGCTAAACGGATTGCTATAAATGCGTGTAGGCGACGAGGAGAACTCGATCTCTCTGCCGATGCCGTTGCTGTCATTGGGACGCTTTACTCCGTCGTCATAGACCGACAGACTGGTAGAGGGGTTGGTGCTAGTGGTGATTCGGCAGACGGCTACCGAACCCGGACTGCCCGGTACCACTGCGAGGTCAGACGCGGAGTAGAAGCCGTCTGAGATTGGGTTAGCGGGTGAAGTGCCCAGCGCGAATTGTAATCCCGGCGTCTGTGTAGCCGTATCGAAGCGCCGGACGGCGGACGCGCCGTTGAGACCGACGTAAAGCGTGTGACCATCATCAGCCAAGGCCAGCTTTGTAGGTTCGCTGCCGACGAAAACGGGGGTAGCCACTGTTCCGGCCACCGGGTCGATCGACGTGACGCTGTTTCCAGATGGTCCGGCAACCGAGGGAAGACTTGCATAGATGATCTGCGTCGATGGGATATAGGCCAGGTCTTTCGTGATGAGCGGCACATGCCGGACGCTCGCCTCGATCGTTACCGGAGTCGGCGATGGTGTCGGGGAGGGAGTGGGTGTCGCAGCGGGCACCGGATCAGGCGAGGGAATGAGCGCGGTCTGTACTAGAAAAAGTTGGTTGCCGTTCGTGCGGAACGCGAGTCCATTAGAGCCCCAGCGAACGAGGCTGGTAGGCGTACCTATGACGCCGCCGATCGCTATCTCTCCGATGGGAGTGAAGGTATTGATGTCGTAGGCACGCAGCGTAACCGGATCGTTGCCGTGCGATAGCGCGTTGACGATGAAGAAAGCTCGCCCAGCGACCGCGTCTACCACGAATGGGCCAGAGCCCGCGTTCGTGAAGGTCCCTGCAAGCGCGTCGGTCGTCGGGTTGTAGACCTGCCCACGCTCGTTATAAAGACGCCCACCCCCGAACTGCATCCTGCCGGCGAAGGTGAACGGCGTGACACCTGCCGAGCTCACACCCCCGGCGTCCACGCTCATCTTCTTGAGGCCGCCTCCGAACTGCTGGCTCCCGTAGAGCGTTGCGGCCGTCGCTCCGAAAGCGAGGTAAGTGGATTCGTCCCCGGGGTTCGTTGCCACGTTCGGGCGGGACACGCCGTTGTCGTAGACAGCGACCCCGGCTCCCGGCGTACTGGAAGTATTAAGCTTAGCCACTGCGACCGCGTTCGGGTCGCCCGGCACGACGGCTAGGTCGCCGGGCATGAAGGGGATCCCGGAGAACTGATCGAAGCCGAGCCTAAACTGCGTGCCGGCAGTGTGCGTGGCCACGTCCACCCGGCGGACCGATGCGGAGCCATTGAGGCCGACGTAGAGGGTCTGTCCGTCATCTGAGAGGGCGATCTTGTTTGGCTCGCTGCCGACGAAGACTGAGGCGCCGAGCGCGCCCGTCGCTGGATCGATTTCAGTGACGGCGTTGCCTCCTGCGCCAGCTATCGAGGGCACACTCACAAAAAGCTTCTGCGATAACTTTTCGTAGGCGATATCGTTGACGGGCATGTTGAGTACCCTTACGAACGGCACCGGGATCGCCTGCGCGGGCGAGTGCTGCACCGCCGCCGAGACCGGGTGCGCGGGTAGAAGGTTCGCGATTAACGATACGAGTAGCAGGAGGGCGGCGCGCTGGTGCGGGGCTTTGCGAGCAAATGGGGTGAACACTTGTTACCTCTCAAATTCGGTTGCGGGTTTAGAAACGATCACGATCACGGAGTGCCAGTCAGGATTGAACATGTGGGCGAATTTACTTCTGAAGCGATCGTCCCTGGGAGGCTGCGAGGCGCGCGCTCAGGCATCAAGAACTTCAACTAGCATTCATGATTGTTGGGCGTTATCAATCGCCGTTAGGCTAACATAGATTCTCAAGGCTCACTAAGTGGTTGAAAGGATGGCAGGCGCGTGAGATGTAAACCCCAGAGTTCGCTTGGTTGGGTTATCTTTGAGTCGTACGCTTCCTCACGGTCGCTCGCTCACGTCTCACAATACTTGAACGCAGGTAGAGATTTTTAGGCGATGGAGATACCTGCAGTTCGCTGGTGATACTTGCGATGGGCGAATATTTCTCAAGCACCATTAACGTAATTCTCTTGTTCATAATTTCCCAATAGTCCTGCTCATTAGGATAGTTCGTGAGAAGCGTCTCGATATCCCTGGCGACCGCTGTAAAGTCTGGATATTCCGCATTGGAAATCTGCGCCTTGTAACGATACCGGATAGTGATATTCAGATTGTTAGTTTCACCTTGATGATCGATCTTGAAGTCTTTGATGAGAAATGAGAACTCTTCTACCAGGCCATCAGATTTGACTTGCGGTGCGACTGTCTTTCGGTTGTGTTGTGTTGTTGCGGTTTGCCCGGGAAACGAGCCGAAAGTGACCGCGGCGCACAAGAAAACCCCAAAAGCCGCCAGGCACAGTACTGTAGGTAGCTCATAGCGGTTGCGTTGGTTCAAAGTGACCACCCTATTCCCATTAACTTCCACACAAAATGACCCGACAAATGAATTCTCAGGCTACAAGACAACTCTGAATGCCAGGCATTCTACGTTATGGAGAGCGAGGCTGGGTTTTTATTTGGTTCACTTAATTGAGCCGACGCGGTCCCAGCTGCACCCGCAGCTGTGCTAAGATTCGCGGTCTCAGGTCACCGACCCGCAGCCAATCCCAGGTGACCAATCAAAACCAGCGGATTTGTTAGAGGAATCGCCGCCATGTCCCCCTCATATCTTCGACGAAAAAGTAATCTTCGACCTCCCGTTTCACCTGGGCTCATCATCTCCAGGGTATGCAGCGGCTTAATGCTTTGCCTGCTCGTTTTTGGTATCTCTGTCTTAACACCAGCAAAGTCTCGTAGGGCTCAGACGACTGGCACCACAGGCCGCAACCAAACCTTCGTTGTCGCGCAGAACGAACGTGGAGAACTTGTCTGTCGCGAAGCGAAGTCTGACGAACGTCAAAGGGTTGCGGATCGCAGCGGCGGCGGGCCAATGCGAGTGATCTATTCCGGAGCCCCACACCGGAGGGACTTGCCTTATGCAAGTCAGTTCTGGATCTCAGACGAAGCGGCAGGCTTGCCACTACAAGTCTCCGCGGGACTGCGTATCGTGTTGCACGGCACCGTTCAGCTCGAGCAAAACCAAACCGCTAAGAACGCCTTCATCGTGGCCGCGAATCGCTGGGAGGCGATCATCTCAACGCCCGTCACAATCGTAATTGACGTTGACTTCGGCCCGACATTCTTTGGTCAGCCCTTTTCCGATCCCAGCATTCTGGGCGCCACCGGGGTCTCTTTCGTAATCGATCCGTATTCTGATCTCAGGCAAAAACTAATAAATGGTGGGTCGACCGCCGCCGAGCAACAACTCTACAACTCCTTACCTGCAACGACGGTACCGGTAGAGTTCAACGGAGCCACCAGCAATGCGACTAGCGCTGAACTAAGCCGAGCGAACGCGCGCGCGCTCGGCATTGTGGCCGATATTTCAGATCCTGATTCAGTCCCGCTGGGGCAGGGTGACGCCGGCATCGGTTTCAATTCCGCCTTCCAGTTTGACTTTAGTCCCGACGACGGAGTCACGTCCGGCTTAACAGATTTTGACTCCGTTGCCTCACACGAGATCGGCCACGCGCTTGGTTTCCTTTCTGATAACGGAGAGGCTGCTTCGCCAGTTACCGTAATGGATCTGTTTCGCTTCCGGCCCGCCACCGCAAGTCTGGCGACGTTCGCAACCGCGCCGCGCGTGATGTCCATCGGCGGCAGCCAGGTCTTCTTCGGCAATCAGACAAGCACTTTTGCAACACTTGAACTGGCACTCTCCACCGGTGGTCCGGATCCGGATCCAGGCGAGGGTGACGAAAGACAATCCAGTCACTGGAAAGACGACTCCCTCGCGCCGGGTCGCCCTTACATCGGCGTCATGGACCCAACGCTTGGCCCCTCGCTACGAAGAACGATTAGTGAAAATGACATGATGGCGATCGATCTGATCGGTTATTCGATAGGTGCGCCTGCGCCGGTTCGTCCGCCTAATGACAATTTCGTCAATGCAATCGTGCTGCAGAATAATTCGGGAACGCTCACCGGCTCGAATGTCAGTGCTACCCGCGAGGCAGGAGAGCCAAATCACGCTCTTTTCGTTGGCGATAAATCTGTTTGGTACACGTGGCTATCTCCCGTTAATGGTCAGATGACCATCGACACCATCGGCAGTAACTTCGATACGATTCTCGCCATTTACACCGGTTCGGAGCTGAACCAACTGGTAAACATTGCCGCAAACGACGACATCGTCAGCGGTCAAAACAGAGCCAGTCGGGTGCAGTTCAACGTTACGGTGGGCACCACTTATCGCATTGCCGTCGATGGCTGGAATGGCGAGTATGGAAATATCACGCTCAACTGGAACGCAACCGGGGTCGTTCCCACTCCCACGCCGACACCAACTCCAACGCCGAGTCCTACGCCGAGGCCATCGCCCCCATGCCTCGATGATGTGTGGACACCTACCGACACCGCGAATGCACCAATGTCACGGCGCGAACACACGGCAGTCTGGACCGGCACTGAAATGATCGTTTGGGGCGGGTGGAATGACGGCCCATTGAATACCGGAAGCAGATACAACCCCAACACAAACACCTGGACTTCTGTCAGCGTGGTCAATGCGCCGCCCGCGCGAGCCAAACACACTGCAATCTGGACCGGGACTGAAATGATTGTCTGGGGCGGGTATGGTGAGAACGGTGTCCCCATGAATACCGGCGGCAAATATAATCCAGCCACAAACACCTGGAGTACTGTCAGTACCGCGAATGCGCCTACGGCACGTTCGTATCACAGTACCGTCTGGACCGGCAGCGAAATGATTGTTTGGGGCGGATACGACGGCAACACCTCTTTGCAAACCGGCGCCAGATACAATCCAGGCACTAACACGTGGACTTCAATAACCATGGCAAACGTGCCTACCGCTCGCAGCGGTCATACCGCTGTTTGGACCGGTAGCATGATGATAATTTGGGCGGGCAATAACTCAAGCTCGGGCTTTCTTAGCACAGGCGCAATCTACAAGCCCAATATCGACAGTTGGGAACCGATCAACCAGGCGGACGCGCCGGTGCCACGCGGCAGTCACACTGCCGTTTGGACCGGCAGCGAAATGATCGTCTGGGGTGGCTACAACTCAAACTTCCTCAACAGCGGCGGCAGATACAATCCGGTCACGGGCGGTTGGACCTTCACCGACACTTCAAACGCACCTGAGGCACGGGCCCAGCACACCGCGGTCTGGACCGGTCATGAAATGATTGTGTGGGCTGGACAAGGCATCACTTTTAACGGCGGCGGGCGCTACTATCCTGCCAGCAACACCTGGATCGCAACCTGCGATCAGAACGCCCCAGGCGGTCGCGAAAACGCGAGCGCCGTGTGGACCGGCAGTCAAATGATCGGTTGGGGTGGCAATGGCGGACTTCCCGCAATCCCGTGGTTGAACACTGGTGGGCGATATTCAATACAAGCGCCGCCCACGCCAATTCTGCTGCTTGAAGAATCCGGCCCAGTGCCAGATCAAGCCGTAGCCCTGGATTCACTACTATTTCTCAGAGATCCGTTTCGCATAATAAATGTGAATGCCCTCAACCAGGGGCTGGATCGAAACACGCGTGTCCTTGTGTTTGTCACTCTCTTGCAAATTCTTCCCGGCGAACCCTCATCATCCGTGATCGTTCATTTGGTCGATAGTAATAATCAGAACTGGGACGTACCCGCCGAAAGTGTGCGACCGGTTTCTTCTTTTACTCAAGTAACCTTCAGGCTACCCAATACTCTGGCCTTCGGCAGGTGCACAGTCACGATAAACGCTCATTCGCAAGTCAGCACCGCCGGCACGATTCGAATAACGCCTTAGCACTGCTGACCAGAAGGCATATTCGGTTGCAGCCAGTCTTTCAACGTCGAAACATGCTTTGTAAATTGTTCGGGAGTGCAGGCGATTTTGCGGTCGGATCTATGCAGGAGCTGCGTTTAGCCAAAAACGCAAGGATCGATTTTCTACTCTCCTCCAGAGAGTGACGCATGCGGCAGAATCGCCGGCGGGATGGGCTCAAGAAACCGTGAGAGCGCAGGCACAGCATCATTCTCGCCGTAACGATACACGTTCAACGGATATACGAAATGAAGCTCGCGCTTTGCTCGCGTGGTGGCAACATAAAGTAGCCGGCGCTCCTCCTCCAGATCATCAAACTCCTCACGGAAGCGGTTCGAGGGGAACCAGCCATCGGTCATCCAGATCACAAACAGGGTGTCCCATTCGAGGCCTTTCGCTGAGTGTACTGTCGACAAAGTAACGAAGCCGCCGCCGCGTCTGGTGTTGTTCCCCTCAGTTGCTCCGGAAGGATCCAGCGCCACGTCATCCAGAAGCTTGGCCGCGGTCTTGTATCGTTTCGCAATCGCCTGCAAGTGTTCCAGGTCGCGCCCTCGACGTTGTGAGTCGTCGTAGCGGGCTTTCAAAAGCGGACGGTAAAAGCGTAGCACAGCCGTGAGCTGTTCACTCGGCGACTTGCTCTCGAGAACAGTCGCCAGCAAGCGCGCCAACCGGATCAGCTGGGCTTTGTAACTTGCCCGCGCTGGAAATCGGTGCAGCTTCTTGAACAGACCTTCTTTCGTCCTGGCTGATCGAAACTCCTTCCGCTCCACGCCAAGATGATCGAGGATTTGATAGACGGTCGCGTCACCAATGTGATCGATCAGCTTGAGAGCGCGAAACCACGAGAGCGTGTCTGAAGGTTTCACCACTACCCGCAGAAACGCGAGCGCATCCTTGATGTGGGCCGACTCAGCGAACTTGATACCGCCAAACTTGCGAAACGGAATTCCCTGTTTGCCTAATTCAATTTCCAGGTCGAACGAGTGGGAGCTGGAACGAAACAACACCGCGATCTGGCTGAGAGGTAGGCCCTCTTCACGCAATTCATCAATGCGCTGCGCGACAAAACGCGATTGCTCGTTTTCATCACGAGCACTGACGACTACTGGCGGTTCCCCTCCCTCAAGGCGCGAGAACAGGCGCTTCTTATAGCTTTCCTTAACGTCTTCAATTATCGCGTTGGCCACGTCGAGTATCGGTTGGGTGCTGCGATAGTTCTCTTCCAGCTTAATGATCTGCGCGCTGGGAAATAATTTAGGAAACTCCAGCATGTTCTTGTGGCTGGCGCCGCGGAACGAATAGATCGACTGGAATTCATCTCCCACAACAGCAACGTTTTCGTGCTGCGTCGTCAACAGCTTCACGATCTGGGCTTGCAGTTTATTGGTGTCCTGATACTCATCAACCATGATGTAACGGTACTGGTCCGAGAGCTGCTCGCGCATAGCGGGACTGTTTTCGAGGGCTTCGCGCAGGCGCATGAGCAGATCGTCATAGGTGAGCATGTGACGCGTGCGCTTGAAGTTCTCGAATGATTTGTAAAGCGCGTCGAGCGCGGAACGTTCTTCCACAAACTGCGGATAACTCTGGTTCAGAACGGTCTTTAAAGGACTCACCTTGTTGACCATCGTGCTGAAGATTGCCGCAATAGTCCGTTTGCGAGGAAGGCGTCGATCCTTGCTGACGCGCATCTGCCGTCGCAGCAGTTCGATCAGATCTTCAGTGTCGCTCTGGTCGAGCACAGTGAAGTTGCGCTGCACCCCTGCCTGATCTGCAAACTTCCGCAAAACCAGGTGGCCTAACGAATGGAATGTGCCGCCGGAAACTCGCTGGCAACGCGGGTCAGCCAGCGCGGCCGCGCGCGCCAGCATGCTCGTCGCGGCGCGCCGGGTGAACGTGAGCAGCAGCACCGACTCGGGTTTTGCGCTCGTCTCAACCAAACGCGCCACCCGATAGACGAGCGTGCGCGTCTTTCCCGTACCGGCTCCGGCTACGATCAGAAGCGGCCCTTCAGTCGTCATCACGGCCTTGAGCTGAGATTGGTTAAGTTCATTTTCGTAATCGATCCTGCCGGAGCGCGTCGTGAGCGTAGTCCGTTTCAAAACGAGCCTGGTGCTGCCTGCGCCAGGTACTGCCTTGCTGAGCTGAGCGAGATCGAGATCGCGCCGGACGGATTTGAGATCTGCACTCAGTTCACTAATTGCTTGATAACGATCCTTCGGCTTCTTGGCCAGAGCCTTGTTCAGGAGTCGATGGAGATCGGCTCGCAACTCCACCTTGCTTGACGCCGGGATCTTTGGCTCCTCGTGGAGGATCGCGTGCATGGTGTCAATCCGATTGTCATTAACGAAAGGACACTTGCCGGTAAGCAGCTCGCAGAGGACTACCCCAAAAGAAAAGATGTCGCAGCGGTGATCGACCCGCTGGGCCAGCAGTTGTTCGGGAGACATGTAATTCACGGTTCCCAGCAGGGTTCCCGATTCGGTCTCAACCCGGAGCAGAGTTTTCTGTTCGCTATCGCCTGCCAGGGCGCGCTCGCGTTGTGCGACCAGTTTGGCCAGGCCAAAGTCAAGAATCTTCGCGTAACCGTCGCGCCTGATCATCAGATTCTCAGGCTTCAGATCCCGGTGAATGATGCCCACCTCATGGGCTTTACCCAGGCCTTCTGCAATTTGTATCGAGATATCCAGCGTGGCCTTGAGATCTAACGAGCGAGATTTGATCTTCTGGCGCAGCGTCTCGCCTTCGACATACTCCATGGCGATGTAGGGCTTGCCGTCATCTTCTCCAACCTCGTAAACAGTAAGAATGTGAGGGTGATTCAAAGCTGAGGCGGCGCGGGCCTCCTGAAAGAAGCGCCGGCGCCGATCTTGTTGCGAAATATATTCCGAAGGCAGCAGCTTAAGCGCCACCACGCGCTGCAGCTTGGTGTCGTAAGCCTTATAGACTGCGCCCATGCCGCCGGCCCCGATCGGCTCCATGATGCGGTAATGCGCAATATTGGTTTCGAGGATCGCTTTCACCATTAGCGGGATAGTCTAATCCAAGGTGGAAGTAGTAAGAAGTTTAGACGGAAGAAGTTCCTCTTCTTAGCACGCGAAGCGGCGCAAGTTTATCCGCAGATTACGCAAATAACACGGATTAAAAACGACTTCTTCAGGCATTTCAGAATTTTTTCATCACGGGTATTTCTTGCGCTAGTATTATCACAACCGGGTACTGGGTCAGTTTGATGTCCGATAAGCTTTAGCTTGTCGTGGTGTTA
>Ga0207689_10004919_pt1 | contig 12031 bp, 11 predicted proteins | sample KBSMisM52_FD_184312 | JGI IMG/M metagenome (GOLD analysis project Ga0207689, IMG submission 184312) | Miscanthus rhizosphere microbial communities from Kellogg Biological Station, Michigan, USA - KBS Miscanthus M5-2 (SPAdes) (version 2) | ecosystem: Host-associated > Plants > Roots >... | reverse complement strand
AGATGTGCGCGAGGGCGTCCCACTGCGTGGAGCACTGCAGGATGATGTACGCCGCGTCGTCGGTGTAGCGCACCTCGGCGATGTGGTCCTGGGCCCCCGCGGCGATGTCGCCGCCGTCCCAGATCATGTGGTGCAACGGGTTGTAGCGGCCGAACGAGCCGGTCTGCGGGCCGGTCTGGTCGAGCGGCAGCGCGAGGGAGAACACCCTGCCCTTGCGCACGAGCTGCGCCGCGGCCTTGATCCGCTCGGGCGTGACGTTGTTGAGGGTGCCGAGCTGGTCGTCGGGGCCCCACTTGCCCCAGGTGTTGTACTTCGCCGCCAGCGCGCGGACCGTCTCGATCGTCGGAGCTGTGGTGGTCACGGGCGATCCTCCTCAGAACATCACGACACCGGCGTTGACGTTGAGGTCCTCGCCGGTGATGGACGCCGCGGCGTCGGACGACAGGAACGTGCAGGCGGCGGCGATCTCCCGGGCGTCGACGACCCGGCCCAGCGGCGACGCGCTCGTGAACGCCTCCCGGGCTTCGTCCTCGGTGATGCCGCGGGTTTCGGCCAGGCTGCGGAAGACCCAGTCGAGCCGGGGGCCGCTGACCGCGCCCGGGCACACGGCGTTGACGCGGATCCCGTGCGGGCCCAGCTCCGTCGCCAGCGTGCGCACCAGGCCGATCACGCCCATCTTGGCCGCGGCGTAGGGGGTGCGCCCGTGGAGCGGCCGCTTGCCGGTCATCGACGAGATCGCGATCAGGCTGCCCGCCCCCGCGGCGACGAGGCCCGGGATGAACGCGCGGAAGGTGAGGAACACGCCGTCGAGGTCGGTCGAAAGGCACTCCCGCCACGCCGCGAGGTCGATCTCGTGCATCGGGGCGGTGGGGCCGCCGATGCCCGCGTTGGCCACGACGGTGTGCACGGAGCCGAAGCGCTCCAGCACGCCCTTGGCCATGGTCTCGACGGAGGCCTCGTCGGCGACGTCGCAGGGGAGGGCGAGGACGGGGCCACCGTCGGCGCCCTCGATCTCGGCGACGGTGTCGGCGAGGGTGGCCGTGTCCCGCGCGGTGGCGGCGACCGCGTAGCCCGCCTTGGCGTAGCCCACCGCGATGGCCCGGCCGATGCCGCGGTTGGCGCCGGTGACGACCGCTACCGGCTGGGCCTGCTGGGACACGACGCTCCCTCCCGCCCGGGCACCGCGGTGTGACCGAACCCCTAGATCCTGGATCGCCCGGGCCCGGCGATCCATGGGAAAGCACCCAAAGATGCGGGGAGTTCTCCGGGTGGATCCCTCAAGCGGGGCCGCGGGCGCGCTGGACGTCGCGCACGGTGAACGCGAGCTGCAGCTCCATCCGCGTGGCCGTGGTGCGCAGGTCGCGGCACAGCAGCTGCTCGGCGCGGGTGAGCCGGTAGGCCACGGTGTTGGGGTGCACGATCAGCGCCTTCGCGGCGGCGGGCACGGAGGCCCCGACGTCGAGCCAGGTGCGCACGGTCGTGCAGAGCTGCGCCTTCTTGCGGGCGTCGTACTCCTCCAGCGGCCGCACGAGGGTGTCGGCGAACGAGCGCAGCGCGGCGGTGGTGCCCGTGCGCAGGAGGTAGGCGGCGAGCCCGAGCCGGCGCAGGTCGAGCACGCCCGCGGTGCCGCCCTCGGGGCAGAGCTCGACGGCCGCGGCCGCCACCGAGAAGGCGTCGGCGAACTCGAGCCCGGACACCGGTGGGCCCACCACCGTCGCCACCCGCGGGGCGTCCGCGCGGGCGGCCACCAGCTCGTGCACCCGGGCCAAGGTGGGCGTCGGGTCGGGCTCGGCGGGCAGGATCAGCACGAGCAGGCCGTCGCGGGCGCCGACGAGCGGCCTGCTCGAGGTGGCGCGCACGACGTCGGCGAGCTTGCCCGCGTCGCCGCCGCTGCCCCGCTCGACCGCGACCACCGCGAGCACCTGCGGCCCGCCCAGGTCGTGGCCCAGTGCGGCGGCGCGTTCGAGCACCGTGTCGGAGCGGCTCGCCCCCGCGCGCAGCAGCTCGTCGACGAGGTCGCCCGCCAGCCGGTTCTCGGTGTCGACGCGGTTGCGCTGCTTGAGCAGCTCCACCGCCACGACCAGCGCGAACCGTTCGATCATGCGCCGCTGCGCCGGGTCGGGGACGGCCGCGGCGCCGGTGCCCCACAGCCGTCCGACGAGCTGGCCGCCGATCACGACCGGCGCCACCCACGCGGGCAGGCCGTCGGGGCCGCAGCGCCGGATCGGCACCACCTCGTAGCGCGCCCGCAGCGACTCCAGCGCAGGCCGCACGGGGCGCCGCTTGCGCGTGGCCGCGTCGGGCGCGGGGGTGTGCGGCTCGGCGGGCGCGACGGCGAGCGCGGTGTCGTCGACGTCCTCGATGGTGATCGACGCGTTGAGCGCTTCGGCGAGCAGCTCGGCGAGGGGCTGCAGCCCGGCTTCGTTGAGCAGCAGCTGCATGAGCCGCCGGTGCTGGGCCTCGGCCCACTCCAGCACCTCGCGCTTGGCCGACAGCTCCGCGATCGTGCGCTCCTGCGCGGCGCGCAGCTCCGCGGTCTCCAGCGCCAGCGTGGCGTGCTGGGCGAGCAGCTCCACCAGCTCGACCTCGGCGGGGCCGAACTCCCGCGGCGCCGTCGAGTAGGCCACCACCACCCCGCGCGGGGCCGTGCTCGCCGCCAGCGGCACGGCCAGCAGCGCCCGGAACCCCTGGTCGACGGCCAGCCGCCGCGTCGCGGCGTACTCGCGCTCGCGCAGGATGTCCGGCACGGCGAGTGTCACCGCACCGCGGAAGGCGTGCGCGGCGACCGTGTCGGCGGGGTGCACCACGACCACGTGTTCCCGGTTGAGCAGCGCGACGTACTCGGCGGAGAGGCCGTGCGAGCCGCGGGTCTGCAGCCAGTCGCCGGACGGGTCGACGAGCATCACCGCGCAGAAGTCGAACCCGACCAGTCGGCAGGCCTGCTCGGCGATCCGGCTGAGCAGCACCTCCAGCGGCTCGGCCGCGTTCACGCCGCGCACCACGTCGGCGACGGCCGTGAGCCAGGCACCGAGGAGCTGCCGCGTCTCCGCGAGGCTGGTCACCGGCGGATTCTACGAGGTAAGGGCCCCTACGCGGGGACGATGCGCGATCACCCGACGCGCACGCGGGGCACTTACCCCGAGGCTGGAAGCCATGATCGCCCTGGACACCGGCTACATCGCCGCCGACGCCGAGCACGACCTGCGCAGGCTGCGTCGCCAGCGTCGGTGGTCGGGGTTCGTGAGCAGGCTCCGCCGGACCGCCGGGTGCACCGGGCTGGCGTCGTTCGCCGACGCCACCGCCGGACGCCGCGCCACCGCGCAGCGCAACGTGGGGCTGCAGGCCGTCGACCTCGACACGATCGTCGGCAGCGTCGGCAAGGCGCACGAGTTCGACTGCGGCTTCCGGCCGGGGCCGACCGTCGACGAGCGGCGCTGGCTGGGGATCGCCCGCGCGCTGCGCTCCGGGGAGTCGCTGCCGCCGGTGAGCCTGTACCGCGTGGGCGGCCGCCACTTCGTCCAGGACGGACACCACCGGGTCTCGGCGTCGCGCGCCATCGGACGACAGAGCGTCGACGCCTACGTGACCGAGGTGCTCGTCGCTCAGGGCGCTCCAACTGTCTCAACCTGAGCCGGGTTCTTCTCACCGCTGGGGGCCCGTGGTCTGATCCGCTCGTGTCGAGCCCGAAGCCCTCCCGGATGACCACCTGGCATCAGGAGTTCTTCGCCGCCGTCGGCAAGTGGCCGTGGCTGGAATCGCTCAACGACAGCGTCTCCGGTGCGGTGCAGCCCGTCTACGACCGGTTCCGCGGCAACCTCGCCGTCGAGCTGCTGCACGGCGGGCGGTGGGCCGGGCACGCGCTGCACCCCGCGCTCTCCGACCTCCCGATCGGCTTCTGGTCCGGCTCGCTGCTGCTCGACATGGTGGGGGACGACACCGCCACCAAGGGCAAGCTGGACGCGGCGGGCACGCTCAGCGCGGCGGGCCTCGCGGCGGCGGTGGCCACGGCGGTCACCGGCGTGGCCGACTGGACGGTGAGCGACGGCGAAGACCGCCGCGTCGGCCTCTTCCACGGTCTGCTCAACGGCGCGGCCACGGCCCTGCAGGGCGCGTCGCTGGCCGCCCGGCTCTCCGGCCACCGCGGCTCGGCGCGCACGCTGGGGATGGCCAGCATGGCGGTGACGACGGCCGCGGGCTTCGTCGGCGGCCACCTCGTGCAGGGCCGCGGCGCGATGGTCAACCGGGTGGCGAGCAACACCGGGCCCACGCGGTGGGTGAAGACCGTCGCGATCGACGACCTGCCCGACCGCGAGCCCAAGGGCGTCGACGTCGAGGGCCGCAAGGTGTTGCTCTACCGCGAGGGCGAGACCGTCCACGCGCTCGACGACGTGTGCAGCCACGCGGGCGCGCTGCTGTCGCGGGGCCCGGTGGTCGACTGCGTGGTCACCTGCCCGTTGCACGAGTCGCAGTTCGACGTGCGCGACGGCCACATCGTCCGGGGGCCCGCCCACCACCCGCAGCCTTCCCTGCCGTCGCGGGTCCGCAACGGCTTCATCGAGGTCCGCGGCTCGCAGCCCGGGCGCAGGCGCTCGACAACCTGAGGAGGAACGCCATGGCGTGGGAAGCGGTCGCGGACACCGACCAGCTCGAAGAGGGCGACATGATGGTCGTGCAGCTCGGCGGCGAGCCGATCTGCGTGGTGCGGCTCTCCGAGGAGGAGGCCGTCGCCTGCCACAACACCTGCACCCACCAGCAGCAGCCGCTGAACGAGGGCTACCTGCAGGACGACGACACGCTCATCTGCCCGGCCCACAACTCACGCTTCGACCTGCACACGGGCGAGCCGATCGGCATCCCCGCGGTGACCGCGATCCCCATCTACGCCTGCAAGATCGAGGACGAGGCGATCTGGGTGGACTTCGACCAGCAGACGAACGACGCCCCGATCCCGCACAAGCCGTTCCATTAGGCCGTGTCCCGCGGAAACGGCCTAACACCCGGGCCCGCGTAGGCCGAAGATCAGCGCCGGGTCGCCGGGGCGGAACGTGCCGTGCCGCTGCGACGCGTCGCCGATCTCCCGGTTGCGCTGCAGGAGCGCGCGGCCGAGCGCGAGCTGGCGCCGTTCCCAGGCGGCGAGCGCCGCGTCGAGGTCGCCCGGGTGGGCGGTGACCTGCGCGGCCAGCTCCCAGCCGTCGGCCGCGGCCTTGGCCGTGCCCGCCGCGGCGTGCGGCCGCACCGCGAACGCCGCGTCGCCGACGAGGCAGATCCGGCCGTGGCGCATGCGGGGCACGTCGATGTCGAACACCGCTTGCAGGAACGGCTCCGCCACGCCCGTGACGACCTCGGCGACCACCGGCGCGAGCCACTCCGCCGCCTCGGCCCGCATCGCCGCGACGAAGCGGTCGTCGACCTCGCCGGGCGGCAGCGACACCGGCCGGGCCCGGCCGTCGCGCCCGGTCATCAGCGCGTCGAACGCGGCACCGGGCGCGACGTTGCGGTACCAGACGAAGTTGACCAGCCGCTCGCCCAAGCCCGTGGGCCCGGGGATGGGGTAGACGAGGATGTGGCTGCCGGGCAGCACCTGGTAGGTGATGGCGTCGTGCAGCGCGGCGTGCGTGGCGGGCGTCAGCGCGGCCTCGGGCAGGGTGCCGCGCCACGCGACGTACCCGGCGTACGCGGGCGTCACCTCGGGCAGCAGGTCCGCCCGCGCGGTGCTCCCGATCCCGTCGGCGCACACGACCAGGTCGGCCCGGGCGGGCGCGCCCGAGCGCAACGCGAGCGCCACCCCGTCGCCGTCCGGCGCGAACCCCACGACCTCCTGCCCGAGCAGGTAGCGCTCCTGCGGGAACTCGGCGAGCAGCGCTCGGTAGATCGTGTTCCAGGCGGAGAACCGGTAGCGGTGCTCCCGCTCGTGCACGACCGCGCCGTCGGCGTCGAGGAAGCGGATGTACCGGGTGCTGCTGCACAGCTCGTCGGGGTCGACGGCCGAGCGCTCGACGAACCAGCGCACGGTCTCGTCGAGCACCGCGATGCCCGCCCCCCGCGCTTCGAGCGCCGCCGAGGACCGCTCGTAGACGGCCACGTCGCAGCCGACGTCGGCCAGCACCAGCGCCGCGGTGAGCCCGCCGAGGGACCCGCCGACCACGGCTACCCGGGTCATAAGAGCTAGGGCCGCCCGAACGTCGCGATCCGGTCGACGGACAGCTCGAACAGCACCCGGCGCTCGTCGATCGAGGGGTCGCGCAGGCCGTAGGGCGGCGCGTTGCCGGTGTACTTGGTCCAGATCTTGTCCAGCTGCGCGGTGACGCGCGGGCCCTCGTCGGGGTCGTCCTCGGAGATCTCCCGCGCGACCGTGCACCGGAGCGACAGCCAGTGGTAGGCGTTGGCCGGGTTCACCAGCAGGAACGTGGCGTGCGGGTCCTTGCGCAGCCAGTCGACCTTCTTGCGGTGGGTGGCCAGGTTGAGCAGCACCAGGTCGCCCTCGTAGTCGAACCACACCGGCGTGAGGTTCGGCAGCCCGTCGCCGCCGTTCACGGCGACCGTGGCCGTGACCGGCTCGTCGAGCAGCTGCTTGTAGGTCGGGTCGAGATCGGCGAGCGAGGCGACCGCGTCACGACTACCGACCGTGAACTGACCGGGCTGCAGACCGTCGGCGACGTCGCGGAAACGGGCTACTTTGATCGTCATTTCGGTAGCGTAAAGCGATGGGATCCCGCCGGCTGGCTGAATCTGCGACAGCCGGCCTGCGCCGAGCGGGTGTACGCCGGTTGTTCGGGCTCCCGGGCGGCGGGCCGAACCTGGACCTGATCGGCGCGGCGCCCGACCTCCCGTTCACCCTGGCCCACGGCGAGACCGCGGCCTGCGTGATGGCGGGCGCCTTCGGCCTGCTGACGGGCACGCCGGGGGTCGCCGTCGTGACGCGCGGGCCCGGCGTGACGAGCGCGGCCAACGGGCTCGCCCAGGCCACCCTCGACCGGGCGCCGCTGCTGCTGGTGAGCGACTGCGTCACCGCCGACCAGCGGCACCGGGTGGCCCACCAGCGGCTCGACCAGCGCGCCTTCACCGCGCCGGTCACCCGCTTCAGCGGCGTGGTGGGGCACACCGGCGCCGCCGACACCGTGGCCGCGGCCGCCGCGCTGGCCCTCGGGCCGCCCGCGGGCGCGGTCCACCTGGACTACGACCCGAGCCAGCCGGGCGACCGGCCGCCCGCCCCGCCGCAGGCAGAACCGTCCGACCCGGGCGCGCTGGCCGCGGCGTGCGCGACCGCCCGGGGCTCCCGCCGTCCGGTCGTGGTGCTGGGGCTGGGCGCCGTCGCGCACGCCGCGGCGCTGCAGGCCGGCCTCGTCGGCACCGGGATCCCCGTGCTCACCACCTACCAGGCCACCGGAACCGTGCCCGCCACGGCGACGGAGTGGGCCGGGCCGTTCACCAACGCCGCGCTGGAGCGGCCGCTGCTGGAGCAGGCCGACCTCGTGATCGGGGTGGGGCTCGACGACGTGGAACCGATCCCGGCCGCGTGGTCGACGGCCGCGCCCACGGTGCTGCTCGACGCCGCGCCCTCGCCCTACTTCGACGGCGCCACCGCCGTGCCGGGACCGCCGGTCGAGGCCCTGCGCGCGCTGCTCGCGGCCTGCGCGCCTGCCTGGCCGTCCGACGCGGGACGGCGACACCTCGAGGCAGTGCGCACCCGCCTCGCCGACGGGCCGGACGGCGGCCTGCACCCCGTCGACCTGGTGCGGGCCGTGCACGCCGCGGCGGGCGACGCGCTGCTCACCGTCGACGCGGGGGCGCACATGCTCGCCGCGCTCCCGTTCTGGCCGGTCACCCGCCCGCGCGGCCTGCTGATCTCCAACGGGCTCGCGACCATGGGGTACGCGCTGCCCGCCGCGATCGGCGCCGCCCTCACCGGCGCGCGGGTGGTGTGCCTGACCGGCGACGGCGGCCTCGGCATGGTGCTCGCCGAGCTGGAGACCGTCGCCCGGCTCGCGCTGCCGGTCACCGTGGTGGTGTTCAACGACGCCACGCTGTCATTGATCGCGATCAAGCAGGGCGCGGGCCAGGGTGATGCCACCGCCGTGCGGTACGCGCCCGTCGACCTCGCCGCGGCCGCCGCGGCGCTGGGGGTGCCGTCGGCGGCCGTCGACACCGCCGCCGACGCCACCCGGGTGCTGCGGGCCGCTGGCCCGGGCCCGTTCCTGCTCGACGCCCGCGTCGACCCGGCGAGCTACCGCCACCTCATGGCGGTGTCGCGGGGCTAGCCCCTGAGCGTCTGACTGGGCGAGTGGCCGTAGCTGCTCTGGTAGAGCGCGGCGAAGCGGCCGTGGTGGGCGAAGCCCCAGCGCGCCGCGACCTCGGCGACGGTCGTGCCCAGCGTGGGGTCGGCGGCCCGCAGGTCGTTGTGCGCGCGTTCGAGCCGCACCCGCCGCAGGTAGCCGATCGGCGTGGTGTCGAGGTGCCTGCGGAAGGCCTCCTGCACGGTGCGGGTGCCGAGCCGGGCGGCGGCGGCGATCTCGGCGAGGCCGATCGGCTCGGCGGCGTGGTCCTCGATGTACGCCACCGCGCGCCGCACCGCGCTGGCGTCGGCGCCGCCCGGCCGGTCCGCGGCGGTGCCCATGGTCGTGTTCGGGAAGGTCTCGAGCACGGTGGCGGCCATCAGCCGCATCGTCTGCCCGTAGATCAGCGGGCTGGTGTAGGCGAGCTCGTTGTTGCAGAAGTCGTGCGTGACGTAGCGGACGAGGTTCTGCCAGTGCCGGGCCCGCTCGGCCGAGACGGCCCGGCACAGGCCGAAACGCACCCGCGCGCTCGGGTCGCCGGTGGTCTCGGCGGCCACCCGCTGGACGACGTCGAGGTCGAGCTTGACCAACCCGGCCTTGAAGTCCTCCCAGTTGATGCGCATCGGGGTGTGCGGATCGATGAGGAACAGCTCGCCCTGGCCGGGGTTGAGGTCGTGGTGCTCGCCCGCCTGCAGCCGCAGCCGTCCCCGGGCCACCTGCCCGATCAGCAGGAAGCCGAACGGGTCGGTGTCGACCTGGCAGTTCATGGAGTGCTCGTAGCGGGCGACGAAGAAGTTGCCGCCGTCGGTGATGTGGTGGCGGAACCGGAAGTGGTCGCGGCTGCCGGTGAGCCGCACCGAGTGCTCGACGTAGGTGGTCTGCAGGTAGCTGTGGGCCTCGTCGGGATCAGCGGTGTCGATGCTGATCCGCGCGGGCGTCTCGATCGCCACGTCAGGCACCTCCTGGTGACGCTGGGGAGTAGCCCGCTCACTCTAGGGCGACTGAACGCCCCGCTATCCGGTAAGCGCCGGACGGTTATCCCCTATACGCGGACGGTAGCCGCGCGCGTTGTCCAGTGGTCTCGGTCCGGTTACAAAAGCGGCGTGTGCACAGGCAACGGTCGCACGCCCGCGCCGAGCGGGACGACACTCGACCTCCCGAAACCGCAGTCCGCGGACGCTCCCACCGTGACGCTGCGCCTCGACAACAGCTACGTGGGCGACCGCCGCCGCGGTGACGCCCGGCCGGACGTGCGGATGGACGCCTAGAACTCCGTACTGCCCGGTAGGCGAAGATGGTCCGATGCGGTCACCGGTCGGCTGGGCGAGCACGCCCGTGCGCAGGCTGCGCTCCGACCTGAAGGACCCGCTCCTCCGCAACGGCTACGCGTTGCTGGTCAACGTCGGCGTCACCTCGCTGCTCGGCTTCCTGTACTGGATCGTCGCCGCCCGCACCTACACCCCCGTGGACGTCGGGCTGAGCTCCACCGCCGTCGCCGTGGTGCAGTTCCTCGCAGGGCTCGCGGGGCAGCCGTCGATCGCGAACGCGCTCACCCGCTTCCTCCCTCGCGCGGGACCGGGCGCCACCCGCCTCACGCTGCTCGCCTACGTCGTGGCGGCCGCGGCGGGTGCGCTGGTGAGCGCCCTGTACATCGCCGCCACCCACCTGCCGCTCGGCGTGCCCGTGGTGCTCGGGCAGAGCTGGGTACTCGCGCTCGCGCTCGGCGCGTCCGTCGTGGTGTGGTGCGTGTTCGCCCTGCAGGACGCGGTGCTCACGGGAGTGCGGCAGGCCGTGTGGGTGCCGCTGGAGAACGGCCTCTACGGCATCGGCAAGATCGCGCTCCTGGTGGCGCTGGCCCCGGTGACGCCGGAGTACGGGATCATCGTGTCCTGGTTCCTGCCCGCGCTCGTGCTGCTGCCGCCGGTCAACGTGCTGATCTTCCGGCGGCTCCTGCGGCGGCACACCGCCCCCGCGGAGGGCCTCCACGACCGGCGCGCGATGGCCCGGTTCATCGGCGGCGACTACCTCGGCTCGATCTTCGCGCTCGCGGCGGTGGACCTGCTCCCCGTGCTCGTGGTCGCGCGCCTCGGGCCTGCCGACACCGCCTACTTCTACCTCCCCTTCCTGATCGTCTACTCGGTCGAGCTCGTCGCGGTGAACCTCGGGGTGTCGCTCACCGTCGAGGGCGCGCTCGACCGCTCGCGGCTGGCCGAGGTGGCGAGCTCGGTGTTCCGCCGCATCGGGGCGATCGTCGTGCCCGCCGTGCTGGTGCTGCTGCTGGTGCCCGGCCTCGTGCTCTCGGTGTACGGCCCGGCCTACGCCGCGCAGAGCTCCGACCTCCTGCGCCTGCTCGCGCTCGGCGTGCTCGCGAAGACGGTCACGACGATCTCCTTCAGCCTGGCGCGCGTCGAACGCCGGGTCGGCCGGATCGCGCTCGTGCAGGGCGTGCTGTTCGTGCTGCTCATGGGTTTGTCGTGGGTGCTGATGGGCACCCTCGGCCTCAACGGCGTCGGCGTGGCCTACCTGGTGACGCAGGTCGTCGTGGCGGCGGCGGTGCTGCCCTCCGTATTGCGGGCATTGCGGCACCCCTGAGAGCCTTGTCCGGTTCGGACGTTACGGTGAGCTATGCCCGTAGTCACCCGAATGGTGAGTCCGGCGCCCCGTGCGGTGTGGGAGGAAGCGCTCCGTAGCGATCCGGCGGCGCTGGAGACGCAGTCGCCCGCCTGGAGCGACGCGATGTGCGCCGCGATGGGGTTCACCGACGTCAGCCGGGCGTACGAGATGGCCGACGGCAGGCAGCTGGTGCTGCCGCTGCTGCGGCGCTCGGTCGGGCCCGTCCCGCTCTCCGAGGGCTCCAACCCGCTGCACTGCGGCGTCGGCGGGCTCCTGGCCCCCGATGGCCCGCGCCCGGACGAGGTCGCCGCCGTCCTGCGCGACCTCCAGCGGCGCCGGGTGCTCGTGCGCACCTTCTGGCCGCAGCCCGTGCACGCGCAGCGGTGGGCCGCCGCGGCCCCCGAGCGCGCGGTCGTCGTCGAACGCCGGGCCCACCTGCTGGACCTGGAGCCGGGCTGGGACGCGTTGTGGGCGAAGGGGTTCTCGGCGCAGCGCAGGCGCGGGGTGCGCACCGCCGAGCGGCACGGGGTGAAGGTCGAGACCGGCCGCGGGGGCGAGCTCGTCGGTGAGTTCTACGGCCTGCTGGAGCTGGCGACCGCCCGCTGGGCCCGCATGCAGCACGAGCCGCGGTGGCTCACCATGGCCCGGCTGCGCGGTCGCGACCCCCTGAGGAAGTTCCAGGCCGCGGCGCGCACCCTCGGCGAGCGGTTCCGGGTGTCGATCGCCTCGGTGGAGGGGCGGCCGATCGCGGGGCTGGTCGTGCTCCAGGGCCGCAACGCCTACTACTTCCGCGGCGCGATGGACGAGACGATGCGCGACCACCGCCCCAACGACCTGCTCCACTCCTGCGCCATCGAAGACGCCTGCGAGGCCGGGTGCGGGGCCTACTACATGGGCGACTCCGGCTGGTCGCCGTCGGCCGCGTCGTTCAAGGAGCGGTTCGGGGCCCGTCCGGTGCACTACCGCGAGTACCGCTTGGAGCGGCTGCCGCTCTCCCGCAGCGAACAGGCGGTCAAGAACGTGGTCAAACGGGCGATCGGGTTCAAGGATTTCTAGCGGCGCGTAGGGTCGCCGCGATGTGCTGTGGTGACGCCGAGGTGCTCGACCTGCCACCTGCCGTGATCGAGATGCTGGCCCGCTACCGG
>Ga0207689_10004917_pt1 | contig 12036 bp, 8 predicted proteins | sample KBSMisM52_FD_184312 | JGI IMG/M metagenome (GOLD analysis project Ga0207689, IMG submission 184312) | Miscanthus rhizosphere microbial communities from Kellogg Biological Station, Michigan, USA - KBS Miscanthus M5-2 (SPAdes) (version 2) | ecosystem: Host-associated > Plants > Roots > Rhizosphere... | reverse complement strand
TATTGTCATTGTCAAATGTCTTGCTGCTCTATTTAACTTAACAATGCATCTAATTGTTTTATTGACTTTTTAAAAATAGTAGTTCAGAGAATCCTTTTTATCCAAAAAAATATTCAATTTAGGATAAGATATGCGTTCTAAATATGACAAAAGAAAAAATAAAGATTTTTTTAGACTATATTCCTCTTGTTATTTTAATAATTTCTGCAATTATATTAATTATTACAACTATAAGCAATGGAACAGGTCTTTTGTGGAAACACGTTACCGGACTTTTAGTTTTACCAATTAACATTGGATTCTTTTTATGGCGCCATAAAATAGGTGTGTTAGCACTTGGTGTAACAATAATTCTTGGGCTCGTCGGTTTCTTATCGTACAGCTATACTATATCAACCAATACTATCTATTTTGGCAAAAGTGAAAATTTTAAAATCCCCATTTTTTATGGACAATCAATATTTCTTTTGTGGCTCTTGATACATTTCATAATATCCGTCAGACATTATATTGGCATAGGAACAAAGAAATATTGGAGCGAATTATTTAATAGTGCGAATAGATAGCTTACTTTGTTAATTCCATTTAAAATCCATCGGCACATTTACCTTCACGCCAAAGTTTCTGCCCATATTGAACACACCGGTTCTACCGGTTACATTATTTATATCAGTATACTTCAACCGGCTGAGATGATTCTGGTAGGCGACGTCACCCAAGTTCATTCCACTGAAATGAACGCTGAAAATTGTCTTTCCTTTTTTATTTACGATATCTGAGCCAACTGATGCATTCACCAACCAGTAATCTCCGGTTGCTGTTTCTGTATTATACCCGGTGAACGGATCATTTTGTTTAAATGTATAATCGCTTTCAATACTCAGATACAGGTTGCGTAATGATTTTCCTTTTGGTAAAAAATTACCTTTTAGTTCGGACAAATAACGTGCGGCAGGAATAAAGGGAACATTTTTAGTACCGTCAATCGGAGTAGTAAACTGCGCCCTTGTATATGAAATAATATTCTCAAAATGAAGCCAGTCTAACGGGTGCGGGTGAATATCCATATTAAACTCAACGCCGTACAAATTCGCATTCTGCCCGCTGAAACGGAATACATTTAATTCTCCACCCGTATCCGGATCAATTAAAATAGAATCGCCGCCATTACTGTTTCTTACTTTCTCATAGAAAATAAAATCGCTTATATGATTGTAAAAAACATTTGTTCCTAAAGTGATATGCTCTGTATTTATTTCAAATCCGCCATCGGCTTGTAAACTTGTTTCAGATTTCAAATTATTGTCGCCGATTTCGTACCGGTTTGTTCCTTCATGGGCGCCATTGCTCGCCAGTTCCGCAAGGCTTGGCGCACGGAAACCACGGGCGATATTAAATTTCAATGTAAGCGTTTTCGTGGCCAGATAACTTAAGCCTGCGCTACCTGATATGTTGGAAAAGTTTTTTGTAAACCCTTCGAATTTAACGTCTGTTCCTTCCATCATCTGCTTGCCATTTACATGGCGGTTATCAAAGCGTATACCGCCGCTGACTGTTAATTTTTCTTTCTGGTATTGGGTAAATACAAATGCGCCGGCATCTAGTAAATTGTAGTCCGGTATCAACACTTCTTCCGCTTTGTTTTTATTTGTTTGCGACATACCGGTTATGCCCATACTTGTACGCCAGTTATTTTTATACGGCAGATTGAATTTTAAAGCATAGTTGAAAGTTTTTAGATCGAAGTAAGCATCCGGCGTGTTTATATCATCAGGGTTGCCAAATTCCTGTCTCTGGTTGTGCTGAAAGCCAAGTGTGACATCTATCTTGCTTCGTTTGATATTAAAACTATTATCACTTGTTACTTTAAAATGCCGAATATGCTGGAAAGGAATTTCCGGATTTATTTTTTTAAAATCATCATTGGTCGCGATTGCCTCATTACCGCCAGGCAATGCTTTTAAAAACCGGCCAGTAGCGCTATCTCTTTCACCTTCTACCATTCCGATGTGCTGGTTGAAGTTTGTAACGTTGAGATAGCTATGCCCCCAACTGCCGCCATACCCGATCATACCGCCAAAATCTTTATTATAAAATTTTGAATTGAAGACATAGCCGTCATATTTGTTTTTGTAATCTTCCGCACCTTTGTATGAACCGTATGCATTAAAGCTGAAACCGTTTTTGGTACCGGCCACATTTCCATAGAAACCGCGTAAGCTATTGTTGGTTTGATATTCCCCCAATACATTTGCTTTAATAACCCCTTCCGGCGCCGGTACCTGCGACTGGATATTAATAACGCCTGCCAATGCATCCGAACCATACATCAATGATGCCGGCCCCTTCAATACTTCAACCCGCTGTGCACTATAATCATCTATTTCTATTCCATGCTCATCTCCCCATTGCTGACCTTCCTGGCGCACACCATCATTGATTGTTACGACACGATTATAACCTAGGCCACGGATAAATGGTTTTGAAATAGCAGGTCCGGTAGTCAGGGTATTTACACCCGGAATATGTGTAAGGCTGCTGATAATATTTGTTGAGCTGATTTTTATAAGATCGTCTCTCTTTATTATAGACACAGGTTGCGGCGATTGCCGGAGTCTTGTCGGCGCAGAAACTCCTGTTACCGTTACCCCTTCCTGTTCACGGGCTGCAGGCTGCATGGCGAAATTCATCTCGGTGTTACCATTCACTTCAATGGATTCAATTATTGTTTCAAAACCAACAGAAGAAATTTCAACCAAATATTTACCCGGCGCTATTGATGAAGTTTTAAATGTGCCATCATCATGTGCAATAGCGCCTGTCTTTAAATCATGAATAAATACACTTGCTCCCGAAAGCGGCGTACCCGTTTTTGCGTCCGTTATTTTCCCCGTTAAAACATTTTTGTCAGCCTTTACCTGGCTATATATTGAGTGGCTATAAATAAAAAGAATTGTGGTTAGAATTAAAGCTTGCTTCATAATGCATCATAATTTTTCAAAGGAGCTGCCTTTGTAGTTTGGAAATGATCAGATAATAATGTGGAATAGTTCCGTACCCAATCAGCACGGATATAACAAGACAAGCGGAAAAATTATGCAGCAGGAGGTCCCCGGAGTGAAGAGAAGTATTTTGAAACGACAGGTAATTCCTGTTCGTTTATTGTAAGGTGATCAGTTGGGACCAATAATGGCTGTTCAACTGAAAACTCAGCGGGTTCTGTGAAAGGAACATAAAAATCATCGATGCAGCTACAATTATACTGGCTGATTGCTTTACTGCCATGAGAGAGTACAGCGATGCTCTTGGAACCATGAAGCCAGTTATGAAGATATAAGCCACCCGCAACCTTCTGCGTAAGCACAAACATCATGATGATGCTTACCAGTTTTATTATCGGTTGTTTATACCTCATTCCAGGTTATAAAAATAAATAGTTTTAATGAAAGATCACCTTTTAAGGATCCGGGCAGCCTAAAAGGATAAAAAATTAATCTTTCTTTCGCTTATTTCTCATTTTGGGGAATTGAAAGAAACAATGCTCATAGATTTACCGGTTAACGTGAGTGTTTATAGTAGGATTATTACAATTTGAATAGTAGGATCATTACAACTTGCTGTTAAACGCAGTTGAGTATAATCATTTTTATAAATTATCTAAAAAAAGTTTGAATATTTCATCGTTACATGTTTTATCTGATAGTCAATAAATTAGTTTACTTAAGTGTTTTATTCAGACAGCTAAGGGTTAGTGTTTACACTTAGGCATGATTTATAGCGGTAATTATCAGGCCATTATAATTTGGAATATAATATACTTTTGCTGTAACTTATCTATTGAAAGCAACCATCACGTCTGTATAAAGTAAACCGTCACATCTGTATTATGCCAACCATCCCGACTGAAAAAATATCTATCCTGCTGGTAGATGATCATAAACTGATCAGAGATTCGTGGTCATATATCCTTAACAGTGATTCCCGCTTTAAAGTAATCGGCGCAGCCGGCACTGCCGATGAAGCGGTAGAGCTTGCAAAAGGGAAAAGCCCAAATATTGTGCTTATGGACCTCAATATGTCGCCTGTAAGCGGGTTCGACATTACAAAACTGATCCGTCGTCACTCACCCGATTCCGGCATTATCGGTGTATCGATGCATACCATGCCGGTATATGCGAGAAAAATGATGCAGCTTGGCGCAATGGGTTACGTGACAAAGAATTCTTCCAAAGAAGAGATGATCTCCGCGATCATGGAAGTATCAAACGGCCGGAAATATGTTTGTGATGAAGTAAAAAATATCCTGGCCGAACAGGAGTTGGAAAATAAACATAGTCATGCTGATATGAATGCGCTTACACAGCGTGAAATAGATATTGTTCAATTGATAAAAGATGGTTTTTCTTCAAGAGAGATCGCAGAAAAGCTGGAGATTTCATTAAAAACAGTGGAGGTTCACCGCTACAATATTCTGAAGAAGCTGAATTTAAAAAATACGGCTGCTCTTGTCAACTTTGTCAATACCCACAGCGTATAGAATTTACTCTTAACTGTAAATCCGTTCAATAGCGTCCCTGTATTTTTCCATTATCACTTTTCGCTTTAGTGAAAGCTTGGGTGTCATTTCACCTGTTTCTATACTCCACTCACGGGGTAATAGTTCAAAACGTTTTATCTGTTCTACATGATTGAAGCTCTCATTATACTTTTCAATTGTTTCTTTAAACAGGCCGAGTACAGCTTCATTTTTAATCATGTCATCAACAGTAGAGAAAGCCATTCCTTTTTCTTTCATCCATTCCTTTACTGCATTTACAGAAGGCACAATTAAAGCGCCCACGAATTTTCGTTCCGGGCCAACTACCAGGATTTGCGAAATGTAACGGCTCTCTTTCATTTTATTTTCAATAGGCTGGGGAGCTACATATTTACCGCCGCTTGTCTTAAATAACTCTTTTTTACGATCAGTAATTTTTAAAAACCGCTTATTCACCCATACACCAATATCTCCGGTATGCAGCCAGCCGTCAATAATTGTTTCAGCGGTAAGATCCGGCCGTTTGTAATAACCTTGCATGACGGTGGCGCCCTGCACCAGTATTTCACCATCTTCGGCCAGCTTTACTTCAATGCCTTCCAATATTGGCCCGACTGTTCCATACATTGTATCGCCTTTTGTTTTCCGGCTGATACTGATGACGGGGCTGTTTTCTGTAGGCCCGTATCCTTCATATATCGGTATGCCGGCTGCATTAAAAATCCGTAATAATTTTTCAGATGCAGCAGCGCCACCGGTTACAATGAACTGTATATTGCCGCCCAGTGCTTCTCTCCATTTTGAAAAAACAAGTTTGCTGGCTATTGCCAGCTTCATATTGTATAAAAACCCGCCACTTATATTGTTATCATACCTGGTGGCAAGAGATACGCTCCATAAAAACAATGATCTTTTAAAGCCTTTCAGTTCACTGCCTTTAGCCATGATGCCTTCATACACCCTTTCTAATAATCTTGGTACAGTTGTAAAACCGACAGGATTAACTTCTTTGAGATTGGTGACAATCTTATCCAGGCTCTCCGCATAATAAATATCAATACCGCTGAACAGGTAGATATAACTAACTGTTTTTTCAAAAATATGATTGAGTGGTAAAAAACTCAGTACTTTATTTTGTGGGGCATCTTCAAACGGAAAGCTTGTTTTTGAAAAAAAGATACAGCTTATCAGGTTGCTATGTTTAAGCATCACGCCTTTTGGTGTGCCTGTTGTTCCGGATGTATAAATGATTGTAGCGAGGTGCGAATTTGGAATTTCTTTTTTAACACTTTCAACCTGCTGCAGAGAAGCCTCATCCGACATTGCAGACACTTTAGAATAATGGTCCGCACCTTCTATTTCATCAAACGTATAAATGCCCAGTAAAGAAGGTATTTTATCTTTTATTCCTCTTACTTTTTCAAGCAATGCGATATCGCTGACAAAAATGTATTTTACCTGCGCATCGTTTAAAATAAATTCAAGTTCGAGTGGATTGGTTGTTGGATAAATAGGAATAAGAATAGCGCCGGTTTGCTGCACTGCCATATCGGTAAATAACCATTCCGGCCTGTTATTGCTGATGATGGCTATTTTATGGCTTCCTTCCGGTGTAAAGTCGTTTCCATTGACACCCAATTTTAATAACCCGGCAGAAAAGGCATTAACAATTGTTTTTACCTCTGCCGTACTGTATCCTTTCCACTCGCCGTTTATTTTAGCATTCAGCATATTCTTTTTTGGGAATTTCTGAAGCTGGTAGTCAAGTACGTCAAACAGTCTGTAACCTGGAAAATCCATATTGCAAATCGTTATTGGGTGTCTTAAAATTACAATATAATAAGATTTACAGAGATAAAGGAGCGAAAAGCCAAAAGAAAAGGCCGCCCCGCGGGGCCGCCTCAAAATTTGCAAAAAAGTGTAAATTATTTTACCTGGTAATATTGGCCCTGGGGCACTTTAAAAATCCGCGACTTTTGAAACGCGGCAAAATTGCCGTATTCTTCGGTGTGTGTTTTGTTCCAGTTATCATAGCTTGCCAGGTTTTCCACTGAACCAAACAACCATTGATTGTATGCACTGAACATCCCTTCCTGGATCAACTGACGCTGGTAGTCGAATAATTTAAAAGGATATACTGTGGCGTATTTATCAAACCAGTTGAGAATAAAACGGGTGCGGATCATAGTAAGTGTTTCGGTAGTAATACCATGATTCCCTAAAGATGTTTCTTTGTTCATGCAATCGAGGAACGCTTTTGAAAAACCACTTTTGTTTTTATCAAGGTCTTTCAGCAGGTTCGGATCGGCGAATAATTTTTCTTTATAACCATCCAGGAGTAACTGTTTCATAGCTGCAGCCCTTTCGGTCAGGCTTTCCATATTTACAAACACTTCACCGTATACCAGGCTCCATACTTTGTCTTTTGTATAGTAATAAAAGAGCGCTGCATTATAATAGTTGCCCGCGCAGGAAGGATCTTCTTTTATTCCTTTTTCCCATAGATCGATGGCGGAAAAATCTTTCTTTTCCCAAAGTAATTCACCATATTCACTATATAAAAGGCCGCTTTTTGGGAATTTTTTCAAACCAGCTTTATATGCCCGTTCACAGTCTTTCACCTGTTCCAGCGCTTTATATACATTTCCTGCAAGCTGATAGCAAACAACATCCGCATCGTTGCGGTCCATAACCGCTTTTACGCCTTCCAATGCCTTATCATAATCTCTTTTATAATAATAGGAAGAAATCAGGTCTTTCTGGAGCTCAAGGTTATTTTTATCCTGCTGCAGGGCGCGGGTTAATACAACGATGGCATTATTGAAATCACCTTGCTGCATGAATGTGCGGGCTGTTGCCTGTAATGTTTTTACATCTTCATTCTGGGCAAAAGATGAAAGGCTTAAAGCAACTATTGTAAAGAGAAAAGTGAACTGTTTTTTCATAACTGCAAAGTAAAATAAAGAAACGTTTCCGGTAGTGTCTTATCTTAATATTAACAAGTAATCTGAATGTCCGATGGCTTGATGGTTTGATTGCCTGGGATCGTCTATCAATCAAACAATTTTCCGATGGGCTTTGGCAATGATTAAACCATATGTGTCAGTAATCCATCCCTGAGTTTTGGCTCGAACCATGTACTTTTTGGAGGCATCACGTTTCCGCTATCGGCTATGTCAAACAATTGCTGAATGCTGACAGGGTACAAACTGAATGCCACTTTCATTTCTCCGCTGTTTACTCTTTTCTCCAATTCAGATAATCCCCGGATCCCTCCTACAAAATCAATCCGCTTATCTGTCCGCTGATCTTTTATGCCAAGTATTTTATCTAAAACGTGATCGGATAAGATAGTTACATCCAGCACACCGATCGGATCATCAGTGTAAGTTCCTTTACGGCTTGCCAGGATATACCATTTGCCGTCTAAGTACATTCCGAATTCATGAAGCTGACCTGGTTTTACGGGTTCCGGACTTTCTGTTATCGTAAAATCATTGTGCAATGCACTGATAAAATCTTCCTTGCTCAATCCATTCAGGTCCTTTACCAAACGGTTATAATCCAGAATGGCTAACTGGCTAGCAGGGAAAATAGTTGTCAAAAAATATTTTGCGGATATACTATCGGGTAACTGCAGGCTTACTTTGGCTGCTGAAGCCGCACGGTGATGGCCGTCCGCTATATATGTATAAGGAACCTGTGTATTGAATAACCGGGTGATCGTTTCGTTAGTGAACGGATTATTGATAATCCAGATGGTATGTTTTATTCCATCGTCAGCTGTGAAATCATAGACCGGTTTGTTATCATTTTTCCATTTATCAATCAACGTGTTTATTTCTTCCACGTCCCTGTAAGCAAGAAATACGTTACCGGTTTGTGCTTTGATCGTACGCATGTGATCAATACGGTCTTTCTCTTTTTCCGGTCTTGTAAATTCATGTTTTTTGATAACATCATTAAAGTAATCTTCTACTGACGATACACAAACCAGTCCTGTCTGTGAACGTCCATTCATAATCAACTGGTAAATATAATAGCAGGGGCTGTCTTCTGCCATCAATGTGCCATCACCAATAAACCGTTGTAGATTTTCATTGGCCTGGTCATACACTTTTGCGGTATGTGTATCAATATCCGCCGGTAAGTCAATTTCTGATTTGGTAACATGAAGAAATGAAAGCGGGTTGTTCTTTGCTTCTTCCCTGGCTTCTTCACTATTCAGTACATCATACGGTCTTGAAGCTACCTGTTGCGCCAGTTCAGGTTGGGGTCGCAGCGCTTTGAAGGGTTGTATATGGGCCATTAAATAAGAACTTTAATAGGTTTTTTATCCTTTCCTGTTCGCAAAATCTTTCATCAGATCAGTAATCGCTTTTACACTTTCTATACTTAATGCATTGTACATAGACACACGAAAACCACCCACACTGCGATGGCCTTTTATACCAATCATTCCTTCGGCTTTACATAACTCGCCGAATTCTTTTTCAAGCGCAGCATCTTTCATCACAAACACAGCGTTCATTTTACTGCGATCTTCTTTGGCTACTGTGCCAACGAATACAGGTAAGCTGTCCAGCGTATTGTAAAATAATTCTGTCTTTTTATTATTTTCTTTTTCAATGGCAGCTACACCACCTTTATTTTTTAACCAGCGAAGCGTAAGCATTGCAACATATACGGCGAATACCGGCGGCGTATTCATCATGCTATGCTCTTTGATATGATTGCGGTAGTCTAAAATAGAGGGGATAATTCTTTTAACGTTTCCCAATATATTTTTATTCACCACAACAATGTTCACACCGGCTGCCCCCATATTTTTTTGAGCGCCTGCGTAGATGAGATCAAACTTATTGAAATCAAGTACACGACTTAATATATCGCTGCTCATATCCGCTACCAGGGGCACACCGCATTTGTAAGGAAGCACATGCCATTGCGTTCCGGCGATTGTTTCATTGGTTGTAATATGTAAATAAGCGGCAGTGGGTGTAACCGTTATATTTTTGGGTACAGTTGTATAATTAGTTTCTTTGGCAGAACCTACTACTTCTACGTGACCAAAAATCTTCGCTTCTTTGATTGCTTTTGAACCCCACGTACCCGTGTCAGTATAAGCTGCTATTTCATTTTCATTTAATAAATTCATAGGCACCTGCATGAACTGTGTAGTAGCGCCCCCATGCAAAAACAAAACTTCGTGATCTGAATCCAGTTCCATCAGTTCCTTTACCAGCTCAATGGCTTCGTTCATCACGGCTTCAAATAAGGAAGTGCGATGGCCGATTTCTAAAATCGATAATCCTGTATTGTTGAAATCAAGAATGGCCCGGCTTGCTTCCCCGAATACTTCCTTTGGAAGTACTGATGGGCCTGAATTAAAATTATGAATCACTGAACTCACTGTAGTTGGCATAGTTATCTTCAAAATTGAAGTTGCAAAGTAACAAAATTGTGAAGGCATTTACGAAACAAAAAAGCCGGCAACAACGAATGCTCCATTATTGCCGGCTATACTGATTATTCAGATAATCAATCCATTACTACAAATTTCCGGGGGTACGCGCCTGCTTTTCCGTTTAACTTCAAAAAATAAATACCGCTTTGTAACCGGGAAGTCTGTATCATGACCCGGTTGCTGAATCGCTCCGTCTGTATTATTCTTCCATGTACATCAATAATTGTTATCTCCGTTACCTTATTCTCATTTGTGATGACCTGTATCGCCTGGCCTCTTTGAACAAAGGTCGGAGCGATTTTTAATGATTTATCAGTTGTGCTGTTTTCAATCAATACGTTGTTCATGGTACGCAGGCTGCCTGTTACATTTACATTAAATACATCTGTTACACAGGTTGCAGATGCTGCATCACGAACGGTGTAGGTTGTATTTACTGAAGGGCTTACTGATATTGTCCTTGTTGTTTCACCGGTAGACCAGCTATATGTGCCGGGCCAGGATGCCGTGAGTTGTATTGTTGCGCCCGGGGATGAAGTAACCGTATTGGTTTTATTTATATTTTTCAGGATAGTGAAATTATCCCATACTACTCCGGTGCGACGGATAAATTTTGCATCCAGCCTGTTATCTTCAATTTCAAAATAAAATGTTCCCCCATCATTTACAGAATAAGGCATGGCATTATGTGGATAGCCTGTTTGTACCCCACCGCTTGCGCCAGCCGAGCCTGCTACCACATATACAGTACCATGATTAGCCCCATTCACGGTTGCGTATGGACAGGAACTTGCTGAACCATTGTATTTGGCGCTGCTTGTACTCAATGTGTGCGTGGCTGGATTAAATGATGCTTCATTGCCATAGTATCCTTTTAACAAATAAGAGCGTTCATAATCATGACTATGGCCGCATATAATGAGATCGACACCCAGTCGTTCAAGAATGCGTATAAAATTTTGCCGGATATTAATCATTTCGGCTTGTGTGTCCCCGTTATTGCTGCCCATAGAAAAAGGCGGATGGTGCCAGTAGGCTATCACCCATGGCTTTGTGTTAGCAGAAAGATCCTGTTTTACCCAAGCGGCCTGCGCACCAGACGTATCGTATAATCTTGTAGTGCCACTATTTTCCAAACCATAAGAATCCAATGAAAGAAAATGAATATTGCCCCAGTCCCATGAATAATAGGCTTCTGTTCCTGATGCCACGCCGCCGCACTGTGCTGCCGATGGTGTAGAAAAAATAGAATTGTAAGGTATGTTATGATCGGCTTGCCGGGCGGAGGTATTCGCATAATCATGATTCCCGGGCGATGGAAAGAGTTGATGGTTCTTCAAAATGCTGGAACTGTATACATTGAAATAGTTTGATTGAAATTCGGCATCCGTCCCGTTATTATATGCATTGTCTCCTAAAAGCAATAGAACTTCCGCAGGATTAGATCCGACATAATTATTATAGGCAGTTAATGTAGTAGGTTGATAAGAATTATCGTTTCTGCCGCAATCACCAAATGCAGCTACCCGGATTTTTCTTTTGGTAGTAGCAGGAGGAGAGGTGATAAAAAAATTATCTGTACCTGACTGTAATACCTGTGTGCTGCTGCCAAAGCGGTAATAATATTTTGTATCAGGAGAAAGTCCTGTAATTCTTATTTCATGTTCTGTAACCACGGCTGCATCATTTGCTGCGATTGCATAAGTGCCGTATGCTGTTCCTGCTTCTAATCTTGTATTTGTAGCAATATTTGTTCTCCATCGTAATGTAACTGCTGTTTGATTACCCATTTGTAAATAGGGTCCACGGGTCAACGATGCAGTTTGAGGTGTGGAACTATTGCCCGTTATCTGCAAATCAAAACTAATGTCAGTGCTACTACCTGCGTTCTGATGAATTTCCGCAGCAATTGTATTATTGCCGTTTACAAATACAGAAGCGGGTATTGTTGCTGTCTGCGCAGTAGCTCCATCATCACTGGCAGCAGCCGAAGCGAGTGTTGTATAGGTAATAGTACCTGTTGGCATATTGT
>Ga0207689_10004914_pt1 | contig 12042 bp, 6 predicted proteins | sample KBSMisM52_FD_184312 | JGI IMG/M metagenome (GOLD analysis project Ga0207689, IMG submission 184312) | Miscanthus rhizosphere microbial communities from Kellogg Biological Station, Michigan, USA - KBS Miscanthus M5-2 (SPAdes) (version 2) | ecosystem: Host-associated > Plants > Roots > Rhizosphere... | reverse complement strand
CATTCGCGGTGACGGAAAAGAAAACTTGTGGAAAGGAAAGAGCCACCCGTGTAAATTCATCGATTATATGCCGCATTTCTGCTGCATTACTCTTCAAAAAATTTCGCCTCGCCGGAACATTGAAGAACAGGTTCTTCATGGCGATGCTCGTACCGTTTGCCATCGCGATCGGCTCCTGGATTTTAACAAGGCTGTTTTCAATTTCAATATAAGTGCCCGTTTCATCTTCGTTTCTTTTTGTTTTTAATTCTACCTGCGCCACGGCAGCAATAGACGCCAAGGCCTCGCCGCGAAAACCCATGGTACGAATGTGAAAAAGATCTTCAATAGTTTGGATCTTGGAAGTAGCGTGTCTTTCAAAACTCATCCGGGCATCAGTTTCGCTCATGCCGCTTCCATTATCAATTACCTGTACTAAGGCTTTGCCCGAATCTTGTAAAATGAGTTTTATTTCCGAGGCACCGGCATCAACAGCATTTTCCAGGAGCTCTTTTACTGCGCTGGCAGGCCTTTGTATAACCTCCCCGGCTGCGATCTGGTTAGCGATATTATCGGGGAGCAGTAAGATTTTATCGGGCACAATGCATTTCTCCTGCGCCAAAAATAAGTGATTTGATGCCACCACAATTGTCTATTTGTGTAACTTGGCTTTTTTTAAGTTCGCCTGATGAAAAATTTTTTGTTCTCTTTTATATCCTTCATTTTTTTTATTACTTCCCTGGCCCAATCTAAAACCAATATCTATGAAGATAATTGGGTTGACAGTGTGTTTACGTCACTTAATAATGAAGAAAAAATTGCCCAGCTCATCGTTATCAGGGCTCATTCTAATTTAGGTTCTGATCACATAACGCAGGTAACGGATCTTATCAAAAAATATAATGTAGGAGCACTTTGTTTTTTCCAGGGTGGGGCCGTAAGGCAGGCCAATCTTACCAATTATTATCAAAGCATTTCAAAAACTCCGCTGCTTATAACTATTGACGCTGAATATGGCCTGGGAATGCGTTTAGATAGTGTTACAAAATTCCCTTACCAGCTAACCCTCGGAGCATTGAATGATCCGTCGTTGATCTATGAAATGGGAAGAGCAGTCGGAGAACAATGCAAGCGAATTGGTGTTCAGGTGAACTATGCCCCGGTGGTAGATATCAACAATGATCCTGACAATCCCGTAATCGGTTTTCGCTCATTTGGTGAAGACCTGGACAAAGTCACCAGGTTTGGACTAGCTTATATGAAAGGCATGCAGGATGTCGGCATCATGGCTTGCGCCAAACATTTTCCCGGCCATGGTGATGTGCACGTGGACTCGCATCTCGACCTTCCGGTCATCAATAAATCAATTGAACAACTCGATTCACTGGAACTGAAACCGTTCGAAGCTCTGTTTAATGCGGGAATAGGGAGTGTTATGATAGCACATTTGTATATACCGGCTATTGACAGTACAGCGAACATGGCTACTTCGCTTTCGAAAAATAATATTACCGGCCTGTTAAGAAATGACATGGGATATAATGGTCTTTCGTTTACTGATGCTCTTGAAATGAAAGGTGTGACAAAGTACTGGCCGGGTGGAGAAGCAGCCGCCCAGGCTCTCATCGCCGGTAATGATATGCTTTGTCTTCCCGAAAGTGTTCCCGGTGCAATCGATGCCGTTGAAAAAGCAATAAACGAAAAAAAATTGAGTTGGGATGATGTCAATGAGAAAGTTAAAAAGGTGTTACATGCCAAATTTCACCTGGGATTGTATAAATGGAGACCTGTCGATACAACAAACCTGGTTACTGATCTCAACGCCAGATCGGATGAGATAAGATACAGAGTAGCCAGGCAAACGATCACTATCATAAAAAACAAGATAGCAAACTATATTGCCTCTCCAAAAATTGCCTGTGTATCTATCGGAACTTCTTCACCGGGTTTTTTTGTGAACACTTTGCATCGGCGGAGAAATGCTGATATTTTTAATTTCTCTTATAAAGACGATAAAAAAAGATCGGACAATATATTGCAACTCATTCGCTCGGGCAACTATGATGAAGTTGTCGTTAGCGTAAGCGGCTACAGTTTGCGGCCTGCGAATAACTACGGAATAAGTAAAACCGCGATCGATCTTTTTAATGAACTGCAAAAGTTCAACACTAAGAATTATGTTTTTGGAAATGTACTGGCTGTAAAAAATTTTTTGTCGGCTTCTCAACTGGTAGCTTGTTACCAGGAGGATGATATCACTCAGTACACAGCTGCCGATCAGTATGCGGGCCTGATCAATGCAAAGGGAAGTTTGCCTGTTTCAATTGGAGAATTTCAATATGGTTATTCAGCATACTCGCCACCGAATTATGCTTTTGATAAATTTTACCGCGTCGACTCCATTGTTTCCGATGCGATCGACAAAGGAGCTTTTCCCGGTTGTGTAGTATTAGCAGCCAAAGATGGAAAAATAGTTTATCAAAAAGCTTATGGGCATTATCAATTCAACCCTTCCTCTTCGCAAACAAAACCAGAAAGCATTTTCGACCTGGCTTCATTGACAAAGATCTCTGCTACCACCGTTTCAATAATGAAATTATATGACCAGGGAAAAATTAATCTGAATGGAAAATTGAGTGACTACCTGCCGTCAACGAAAGGGACCAATAAAGCGAAACTGAAAATAAGTGATATTTTATTACACCAGGCCGGACTTGAGCCAGATGTATTGTTTTACAGGTACGTCAGGGATTCCATTACTCATCAACCTAATCCTGCCATTATCTCTGCAGAAAAACCTGGCTTTAATATTCGGGTGGCTGAAAATTTATACCTGCGAAATGACTGGCTTGACACAGCTTTTCAATTGGTGCTGGATAGCCGGCTTGGGCCTCCGAATAAGTATGTCTATAGTGACCTGGATTTTATTTTCCTCGGAAAAGTTGTAGAGGCAGTTTCCAAAATGCCACTTGATCAATACGTACAAAAAACGTTTTACAAACCACTGGGCATGAAAACAACGGGGTTTAAACCGCTGGAAAGATTTACAAAGGATAAGATAGTGCCAACAGAAATTGATACATTATTTCGCTGGCAAATGCTTTGGGGTGACGTGCATGATTACAGTGCTTCTGTGCTGGGACAAGTGGCAGGTCATGCCGGATTATTTTCTGACGCACAAGACTTGTTCAGACTTTACCAAATGCTTTTAAATGAAGGGACATTCAATGACCAGCGTTATTTGAAATCGAAAACAATAAAACTGTTTACGTCGTACCACAGTAGTATCAGCAGGAGAGGTTATGGATTTGACAAACCTGAAAAAGATAATGCTACAAGAAATCAACCCTACCCGGCAGCCAAAGTCTCACCGGAAACGTTTGGACATACGGGTTGGACGGGAACCTGCGTATGGGTCGATCCGAAGTCAAAGGTCATTTATATATTCCTGTCGAATCGTGTCCTATCGCAGGTCAACAACGGAAAACTTTCTGAGTTAAGTATCAGGGGTAAGATCCAGGATGCTATATATAAAGCGTTAGGCATTTGAAAAGTTTGCTCCTTTTAAATAGACTTTACAGCCGTTGCTGTAAACCCAGGCCTGTAAAGAGATTTGTTTGAATTAATATTGAAATTATTAAATTACATTACAGCATTTTCTGCATTTTAGCTGTCTTTGTTGTATAACTATCCAAACGATCCGGCGTATGATTTTGTCCCCGAGTGATTACAGGCGATGTTCTCCAAAAAATAACATTTGGATTTATATTTTTATTCTCTCATTTGTCTTCCTATTTATTTTTTCTCATGGTTATGCAAGTCCGGGCAAATTCCAGGCTCCTGTTCAGGATACGATCCCGGCAAAAAGGATCACCGGCAGAGTATTGAATTTGGAAGACAGCACTCCCCTCAGCGGTGCTTCCGTAGTAAACATGAGATCGGGTCGTGGGACTACAACAAACTCCAGTGGCATTTTTTTTATCGAGGCAAAAGCAGGGGACAGCCTACGTTTTTCATTTGCGGGTAAAATTGCCCAAACACTTGCGTATACAGGAGAAGCTGCGATGAGTGTGGAACTAAGCAGATCAGAGGGGCTCTTAGGTGGAGTTGTTATTACTGGCTTTCAGAATCTGGACAGAAAAAAATTTACTGGTGCAGCCACTTCTTTGAAAGCCGATGACATTAAAATACCCGGCGTAGTGGACGTGAGTAAAATGCTGGAGGGGCGCGCTGCGGGTGTATCAGTTCAAAATGTCTCGGGTACATTCGGCGCGGCGCCGAAGGTTCATATTCGTGGCGCTACCTCTATTAATGGAGAAAATAAACCGCTGTGGGTTGTAGATGGAGTAGTGCTTGAAGATATCATTAACATCTCGAACGATCAGCTTTCGAGTGGTGACCCGACTACATTGCTTGGTTCTTCTGTGGCCGGTCTCAACAGTAATGATATTGAGACCATTGATATTTTAAAAGACGCATCTGCGACGGCTTTGTATGGCGCACGTGCCATGAACGGTGTTGTTGTGATCACAACTAAAAAAGGAAGATCCGGCAAAGCGGTCGTTTCTTTCACAGCAAACTTCACGTCTCAGTTGAAGCCTACATACAACACGTATAACATTATGAATTCGGCGGAGCAAATGTCTGTGCTCGGTGAACTGGAACGAAACGGATTTTTAAATTATAATGTTTTGGATCGCCCTGACTATGGTGTGTATGGCCAAATGTATAAGGCATTGGATTACTCACCTGCCACCGGAACTTTTCCATTGCAAAATACACCGGAGGCAAGAAGGAATTTTTTGCTTCGCTATGCAGAGGCAAACACAGACTGGTTTGATATACTTTTCCACAATTCACTTATCCAGGAGTATTCATTGAGTGTGTCGGGTGGTACAGACAAATCGCAATCTTTTTTTTCTACGAGTTTTTATAATGATAATGGCTGGAGTATCGCGGATAAGGTGAATAGGTATACACTGAACTTCCGTAATAATTATACATTCAATGACAAATTATCAGTGGGCTTTATGACAGTGGGCTCCGTGCGTCAACAAAGAGCTCCCGGGACTGTAAGTCGGACGAGTGACCCCGTTGTCGGCCAGTTCTTTCGTGAATTTGACATTAATCCATTCAGTTATGCCTTAAATACCAACAGGGCGCTCACCGCATATGATTCTGCCGGCAATCTTGAATATTTCAGAAGAAACTTTGCCCCGTTCAATATCATCAATGAATTAGCGAACAACTACATTGATCTGAATGTGATCGACCTTAAGCTGCAAGGAGAACTGAACTACAGATTTAATAAACATTTGCGTTACGAGTTCATAGGCGCACTGCGTTATGTAAAATCAACCACGGAACATCAGATCACTGAAAACTCCAACCAGGCAAACGCTTACCGGGCGAATGATAATGCGACGATGAATCAAAATAACAAGTACCTGTACCGCGATCCCGATCATCCCGATGAACCGGCCGTAGTGGTGTTGCCTTATGGCGGATTTTATAACAGGACAGAAAACAGTCTTGTCAATTTTGATGTGCGCAATAGTCTTAACTACACGAATAGTTTTGCTGGAAAACACGATGTGAGTTTTCTGTTGGGGCAGCAGGTAAAGTATGCCGACCGGCAAAATTTCAGCAACACCGGTTACGGATATCAATATGACAATGGCGGCGTTCCTTTCATCGATTACCGGATACTCAAACAAACCATTGAAGCTAATTTTCCTTACTATGACATGACGAAGTTTTATGATCGCTTTGCGGCATTTTACTTTAACGCTCAATATACCTACGACAGGAAATATAATTTGTACGGAACGGTGCGCTATGATGGTTCGAATCGTTTGGGTGCTTCATCCAAGGCACGCTGGTTACCGACATGGAGCTTCGGAGGTGCCTGGAACATAGACCAGGAAAAGTTCATGGAGAAATTTCCTGAGATCGATTATTTAAAGTTGAGAGCAAGTTATGGGATTACAGCCAGTCTCGGTCCTGCAACGAATGCTGACGTTGTATTAAAAAGCGCGACTACCAACCGTCCTTATGCGGATGAAAGAGAATCTGTGATCAATCTTATCAATCTGGCGAATGATGATCTGACCTGGGAAAAGAACTACCAGGCCAATATCGGTATTGACTTTGGATTATTTAAAAACCGAATCGGTGCAAGTGTTGATGTTTACAGGCGCAGGAGTTTTGATCTTATCAGCCTGATCAAAACTTCCGGAATTGGAGGCGAGGCATATAAAGTTGCCAACTATGCGGACATGAGATCGAACGGGATTGAGTTTTTATTGAATGGCCAGATATTCAGGCAGAAAAAATTTGGGTGGAAGGCAACACTTACGTTTGGTTATAACCAGACTGAGATCACCAATGCGCAAAATGTTCCTAACATCTTTGATCTTGTAAAGCCTGAAGGTGGAAACCGGGAGGGATTTCCGGTCAATGGCTTGTTCTCAATACGATTCGATGGACTTGACCACAACACCGGAATTCCCCAGTTCGTAGACGAAAAAGGGAATGTGAGCCCGGCGGTGTTTCTCCAGGATAATAGTATAGATTACCTGGTGTATGAAGGGCCCGTTGATCCGACAATTACTGGTGGGTTTTCCAATACATTTACCTATCAAAACCTTTCACTAAATGTTTTCATTACTTACCAGGCAGGAAATAAGATCCGGTTGTATCCTGCTTTTCGCAGTGCCTACGTAGATCTTGATGCGATGCCTAAAGAATTTTTTGATCGTTACGAACTAAAGGGAGACGAGCGAGTGACAAACACACCTGCAATATCTGATGCTCTTTACACGGCTCGTACGGGAGGCCTCGGAGCCTATCCTTACAATAGCTACAACTATTCCGATGTAAGAATTGCCGATGGTAGTTTCGTAAGATTAAAAACTGTGTCACTTACTTACCAGTTTGACAATAAGCAGCTGGCAAAGATGTCAGCATTGAAAGGTTTCTCAGTTACGGCGGCTCTTGCCAACTTTTGGCTCATTTATGCCGATAAGAAACTGGAAGGACAGGATCCGGAATTCTTTAATGCGGGGGGTGTAGCACAACCGATGCAAAAACAGGTAACGCTTTCATTGAAGGTGTCGTTATAAACTTTGATCAATTTATGAACGAAAAGAGATGACTACAAAAAGAATCAATAACATAGTCTTCATTATTGCCGGACTTACTTTATGCTCGTCGTGTGGCAAATATCTCGAGAAGGACCCTGACAACCGGGCGACCCTGAATACGCCGCAAAAAGTTTCTCAGCTATTGGCTACGGCCTATCCCGGCATCAATTATGTTCCCATGGTAGAAACGTCGACTGACAATATAGGAGATCTCGGAGCTGGGGACGCCGGAAGTGCAGATCTGAATACGTTGAATGCAGATCTATTCTTTTTTAGAGACACGAGAGCGATTAATGAAGACAGTCCGGAAGCTTATTGGTTTGCCTGCTATCATGCCATTGCTGCGTGTAACGAAGCGCTCGATGCTATCAGTAAAGCATCGAACCAGGATGATTACGCGGCACAAAAAGCGGAAGCGCTGGTGGCAAGGGCCTACGCTCATTTTATGCTGGTGAATGTTTTTGCAAAGTTTTACGATGCGTCAACAGCATCAACGGATCCTGGTATTCCGTATGTGACAGTACCGGAAAGAAATTTCATCAAACAGTATGAAAGGGGCACCGTAGCTTCTGTTTACGACAATATCGAAAAGGACCTTTTGGAAGGTTTACCTTTTCTCAACGACAAATCATATTCTGTTCCAAAATATCACTTCACGAAGGCAGCCGCTTATGCCTTTGCATCAAGATTTTACTTGTACAAGAAGGATTACAATAAGGTAATACAATACGGCTTGCAGGCAGTTCCCAATAATGATTTCCTATCGAACCTGCGGCCATGGAACACCATTTACTCTTCAATAGGGTTGAATGAAATAGCGCCGCGTTATGCAAAAGCAACAGAGAATGCAAACCTGTTACTATGCGAGACAGCTTCATACTGGTTCCGTACTGTTATTGCCGCCCGATATGCGGTGACTCCGGCTGTGAGAGATGAGCTACTCAGGGACGTTCCTGTGGTTGGGGGGCAATGGGCATTTGCTACCGGGTTCTACGTAGAAAATCATATCATCGTTCCGAAGGTCAATGAATATTTTGTAAGGGTATCGGTAAATGCCGACATTGGTAATGGCTATGTAATGGTCCCCTTATTTACCGTAGAAGAAGTTCTTTTTAATATGGCAGAGGCATATGCTTATTTGGGTCAGTCCAATGATGCCATTGCATTGCTGAACACTTATCTCAGTACAAGAATCGTTTCATACAATTCTTCTTACAACCTTACTACAGCAAAGATCAATGCGTATTACGGCACGACAGACATACAACAGGGATTGGTAAAAACTATTCTTGACTACCGACATAGTGAATTTCTGCACGAAGGTTTGCGTTGGTTTGATATACTCCGGTATAAAATACCTGTTGTTCATACCGCAGCTAGTGGAGAAACATATACGTTGTCAGCAGATGATCCGCGGCGGCTATTTCAAATACCTGCCACGGCAAAACAATCGGGAGTAGAGCAAAACCCAAGATAATTTTCTAAAATAAACTTATGCGATTCATAAAATCTTCTTTGTTGTTTCTTTTCGGACTGACCGCCCTGGTTTCATGTAAAAAGGAAGATCCGCTGGATGTAGAGAACATTACCGGTCTCGGTGGCGACACATGGGTAAAGACTCCGCTTGATCAATGGTTGTATGATACACTCGTAGTACCTTATAATATAGCGACCAAGTATAAATGGGATCAGTCTGAACTGGATCTAAATAAAGACATTGTACCTCCTGATGAATCGAAAGTAATTCCAGTGATGAGTTCAGTAAAAAGAGTGTGGATCGATCCTTATATTCTGCAGGGCGGAGAATTTTTTTTCAAGAAATACTGTCCGAAACTTTTTGTGCTTGCCGGCAGTGCGAACTGGAATCTCGATGGAAGTATAACGTTGGGCACCGCAGAAGGTGGCCGTAAGATCGTTCTTTACCTGCTTAATGATTTTAAAAATAAGAGCATGCCCGGCTACACGCCTGCAGATTCGGCGATCCCGAAACAAATGTTTCATGTGATACATCATGAATTCGGGCATATACTCGACCAGAATATTCGCCGGCCCGTTGCATTTGATGAAGTATGCAAGGGCTTGTATACTGCAGATTGGATCAATACAAATGATTACGCAGCCAGGCAGGATGGTTTTGTGACTGCCTATGCCGAATCAAGTCCTTTTGAGGATTTTGTAGAAATGATCTCTATCATGTTGATAGAAGGAAGGTCAGGATTTGATGATATAGTAAACAGTATTACAGGAACCAGTGTAAGAGGTACCACGGCTGACCAGGCGAAAGCAAGACTGAGACAAAAAGAGTCCCTGGTAGTCAATTATTATAAGCAGGCATGGAGTATTGACTTTTATACTTTACAAACCCGTGTCAGAACAGCAATAGTAAATGAGATTTATTAATCAACATAACGGCAGATGAAGCTGAAAGAATTTTATTGGAGACTTATTTCTGTGTTTCTCTTTATTTCTGTGTTTGGTTTTTCATCGTGCACGAAAGATGAAACAAGAGCATTTGACCAGTCGCCGGATACGCGTATCAATGAAGCTTTGACCCAGTATGGATCTGCGTTAACAGGTTCTGCGGCCGGGTGGAATGCAACAATAAAGACCGGCACAGGAGGCATTTATCATTTCCATTTCCGGTTTAATGAATCCAACCGTGTATTCATGTATGCTGATATTAACCTGGAAACAGCTACTACCGCCAAGGAAAGCAGCTACCGGTTAAAAGCTTTACAGACACCGGCACTTATTTTTGATACTTATTCTTACTTGCATATCCTGGCTGATCCGGATGGCAGCGTAAACGGAGGTACAAATGGCCAGGGACTTATTTCTGATTTTGAATTTGCATTCGATTCGCTTGCGACAGACAGCATCTTGCTGACCGGAAGAGTCAATGGAACAAAACTTAAACTTATAAAAGCCACCCAACAGGATTTCGATGCATGGCAAAATGGTCAGTGGGCAGATGTATTGGCATTTGAGAACATCAATAAGATCCAGAATTATTTCAAAAGAGTGAACATCGGTGGGGTCAATTATGATTTGAAGGTTGATCCCGTAGCAAGAACTATCGTGTTTACCTGGGTAGATGGTAGTGGCAATCTTCATCAATTTATCACAGCCTATAATTATAACGCCTCGGGTGTCGTCTTCGATACCCCTTTTGACACGGGCTCACAAACAATAAATGGATTCGAGATAGTAAGCTGGGATGCCGGCAATTTTGTATTAAATGTTAGGGTAAATGGAACCCCTGCAACTATAGCTGGTGCCACACAACCTTTAAAGGTTGATGTAGCGGCTCCACAGCGATGGTGGCAATATGCGATCAATAATGGAGGACTATACTGGATATCGATAAACGGCTTTCATGTAAATGGAATAGAAGATGGTTTTGGCATAAAAACTTTGCCCAGTTATTATTATCTCATCTATTGGCCTGCTTATAATCCGGGCAGCAACGATCTCTTTGCGCCTGTATTTATTAATGCGGCAGGCAACGGGCTCGAGTTGCTATATGGAGCGGCGCCCAATACTCCACAGTTTACGGCCGATGGCCGTGCTGTGTTCACACTAGCGGGGAATTATGGTCCTTACCCATCAACGGGGCCGGCGGGTTTAAGCAGGACTCAATTACTGATACCGCAGGGATATTATTTTATCCAGACCGGCCCAACGAACTATGATATGGTGAGCGCCTCTGATGCGAAAGCCTGGGTAAGTTGGGAATTTTGAAGCCGCAGGGGTACAAATCTGCGTAATACAACGAGTGCACACCTGGAGAAAACGAAATTTATTAACTTCAAAAAGTATAACACACATTCGTCAAATCAAAAATGAAATTTTATGAGAACAACTTTGCGCCTTTTGTCGTACATATTAAGTGTAGCATTCGTAATAGGAATAGTGTCATGTAGTAAAGATGGTCCTGCAGGTCCGGCCGGCGCTACAGGTCCCGCGGGACCACAGGGACCGGGGGGACCGGCAGGACCGAACGGCCAACCTGGAACGGCCAACGTTATTTATTCCGATTGGATAGATACAACAACATGGGTTGCGGATACTGTGCACAATGGTGCAACCGTTGATACACTGGGATTCTTTGCAGATCTTGCTGTTCCCGCACTTGATACTAACATATTAAATCACGGAGAAATTAAGGTTTACATTAATCTTAGTACCGATCCCACATTCCCAATAGTTTTCGCACTTCCTTTCAATAATGGGTCTACCTTTATTGACCAGGTTTTTGCCCCCAACGTAATCGAGCTTTCTTCAAATAATCCTGGTTTACAGGGTTTGCCCGTCAGATATATACTTATACCCGGAGGTACCCATGCCCGAACGGCGAAGATCAACTGGAATAATTATAATGAGGTAAAAGCGTACCTGGGGTTAAAGAATTAACTTTTGAAAATTGTTTTATAAAAAAGAGAGGTTGCTGTGCAGCCTCTTTTTGCTTTTTGTATTCGTTACGATTTTTTTCAGCTGAACACTTACGATTGACGTCTCACGTCTCACGATATCACTTTCTCTTTTGCGGAGGCCTTTGTTGTGGCGGAGGTTGTTTTTTTTGCGGCTGATTTTTTTGTTGCTGGTTTTGGTTTCCCCTGTTTGGCTGTTGACCCTGCTGCTTGTTCTGCGATTGCTGCTGCTGCTGCCGTTGTTGGTTTTGCTGTCTTCTTTTTTTATCCGTTTTTTCAAGACTGCGCAAACTTATATGTCCAACCACATCTACAAATTCAGGTTCAACTTCCTGGGGTTTTGATGAAGTGAGTTCTACTGCTTCCAGCTCGTCAGGGATTGTTCCTTGTTGGTTCAATGATTTTATTTTCTTTACTCTCTCGATGGTCAATGGGTACTGTTTGGTACTGTCCGGCAGCATATACCACATCAGGTTTCGGAAAATATC
>Ga0207689_10004913_pt1 | contig 12042 bp, 9 predicted proteins | sample KBSMisM52_FD_184312 | JGI IMG/M metagenome (GOLD analysis project Ga0207689, IMG submission 184312) | Miscanthus rhizosphere microbial communities from Kellogg Biological Station, Michigan, USA - KBS Miscanthus M5-2 (SPAdes) (version 2) | ecosystem: Host-associated > Plants > Roots > Rhizosphere... | reverse complement strand
TATATTTGTCAATCTTATACTCAATTTCCTGGAACAACGGAAACTGCATTTCTTTATGTGCCTTGCTGATGATCTGGCGGGCCATCTGCAATTGTTCAATCATATCCAATTGAATAGAATTTGCCCTTTCCACAGATGAATTTCTTATATCTATTGAACCAAAAACCGGAAAGACATTATCAAATGAAATGCGCTCGATTTTCGCATCTTCATTCATTTTCTTTTTCATCAGGTAGTTCAAAGCCGCTTCTGTAAACTTCCATTCAACAGCAGGCTGTACTGCAGTGAATTGTTCCTTTACGATGTTATTGATGTTATTAATAAGTGTTTCTGTGCCCTTTTGCAATCCCAGGGAAAAATAAGTAATTGCCGGTGCAATCTTAGTAATATGGCTATGGTTAAATTTTTCAGGAATAGCAGAAGCGATTTCTAATATGCCCAGCAATTCATGTTCTTTTTTAAGCGGCGCCAATATCACACTGCGAACCCCTTGTTCATAATACAGGTTGAGGTAAGGATAATCTTTGATATCGTCCTTTGATAAGTTTTCAAAGACAACAGGATTATCTACATCCCGGAAGGTCTCAGTAGTGAGTTCGTTTAATTTATCAGCGTCTGTCTGTTTAATTTTTTTGCAGAGTAAACTTTTATCATTGTTCTTTTCAGAAAATATATAGTGACCATTTATTTTGAAAAACGGAGTAACACCCACTTCAACATCCTTTACACCCAGAAGGTTTTGCACATGTCCCTGCATCCTGTGAAATAAGTTGGCATCAGCAAATGCATTGGCATCCAGGAGATCATTTTTCATTCTCGAAATGATTTCCTGTTCAGTTACATCGTGCACTTTCACAATAGCTAACCCGTCAAATACAAAATCAGTAAGGGGCATAAATTTCTCCAGTTCTTCCAACGGTAAAAGCCTGTTTGTTCGCTTGCATACGAGGTTATCAGGAGCTATTGGCAATTCGCCAATGGGGCTAACATCTATGAAGCGGGCATCAATGCTCAGTTCAAGATATTTTGTAAGACCTGTAACAGGATCAGCAAACGGGTAAATTGTTTGCGAAATATCCGGTCCTTCGTACCCAAAATATTTTTTCAGGATAATATGGTAAGCAAACAGGTATTTTTCTTTACTCAACGCTTTGCCTAACTCATTGTCAGGGACGTTTACCTGGGTTGTCCCTGGTTTTATAAACAAATACTGGAACAGGTTGGATGAATAAATTACTTCAAACCTGAATGGGAAAGAAACTGCGTACAAATTATCCTGGTTGGACGGCGCCGGCGGAAAAATTGTCGTCAGCAGCATTTCTACCAGTTCATGGTGTTGTTTCAGCAGCGAAGTGTCTTCTTGTGGCTGCAGCAGCTCCGGTATAGCATCAAACTGTTCCAGCAAGTTGCCATATAATTTCTTGCTTCCGGCTTTGCCCTCAGTGACCGTTTTTTTCAACGTGTCGACAAGTGGCTTCAGAGAAACCCGGCTTCTGATCATTCCGTCATTATAAATTCTTACATCTTCCATACAAACCTCCTTTCCTGCCTAAGCAGACTGTTTTAAACTCGTTTTACTTTAAAAGGATCGGATTATCTACGCAAAATTAAACCGCAAGGTTCAACATGCCCTAATATAATCAGGCGAGTTGCAGTTTCTAAGGGGTAAAACGTAGAAACGGTCAGCTTAATCAAGGCCTTATGCGAATAATAACAAGGTTCCTGACTGTTTGTTGGGACAGGAGGTTTCTTTGCCGGTATATATTGGGATAGCTGATCATTTCAGCCTTTGGTAGTATTTACAGGCGGGCCGGATACCGCACTGTTCACATTTGGGGTTTCGGGCAACACAGATATACCTGCCGTGCAGAATGAGCCAATGATGGGCTTTATGTATGAACCCCTCCGGAATTTCGCTAATCAATTGTTTTTCTACTGCTAATGGAGTAGTAGCGGACTCAGAAACCAACCCGATTCTTTTGCTGACCCTGAAAACATGAGTGTCTACAGCCATGTTAGGTTGTTCATCCACCACTGAGGTGATCACGTTTGCTGTCTTTCTCCCGACTCCCGGTAGTTGCACAAGTTCTTCGACCGTCATCGGTATTTTACCATCAAATTTCTCCATCACCATCCTGGCCATGCCGATCAGGTGTTTTGTCTTATTATTAGGATAGGAGATGCTTTTTATAAAAGGAAGCAATTCGTCGAAAGTTGCTTTACTCATTGATTCAACATCCGGATATTTTTCAAATATTGCCGGTGTCGTCATATTCACACGTTTGTCTGTGCATTGAGCAGAAAGAATAACCGCGGTTAAAAGCTGGTAAGGGTTATCATAAATAAGTTCTGTTTCTGCATCGGGAGTATGTTCTAAAAAATAGTCGATAACAAATTTGTAGCGTTCTTTTCTTGTCATAGTAAATAGAAAAAATGATCTGACTGGCAAGGTATGCCATACTTCTAAAGTATGAAATACCTTCAAACCGTTATTATTATAGAATAAAGATCAGAAGCATGAGCAGAGCGTCCTTTAGTTTTTCAGGTGAATTGCACCCAAAAATGTAAAGGGAATAAGGCGCTAAGAAATATGAAAACTTTGTGGCCCGGTTCTCGGTGTTTCCCTGTCTGCGGAGTGGAGTGTAACGCTGGTTTAAATGAAATACGTTAGAGTAGCTAAAATAAAAAAACATCAGCCGGTTGACTGATGCTGACATATTTAAAATGAACCGGAATTGAACGCCGGCTATTTATATAAACAGGTTGTATAAACGAAATTTACGCTTCCTGCTTTTTCGCTTTCTGGCGGGCATAATTCAGGATGTTCAGCACTATTTCAGTGCGCGGAGACTCTGTGATGCTTTCAAGCCGCTTCATAGAAGAGCTCAAAACCTCCATTTTCTCACGTAACGTCCAATCACTTTTTAGCGCAGCTTCTATCGCCACGGTCATTTCCGGAGAGGTCTCTTTGTACAGGTACAATAAGATATCCTCAGGTGTAAAACTTTGCATAGGCAAAACCATTGATGTCCTTAAAAAATATATGTCCTTTGGTGGGGGTAGTGTCCGTTGTCCTTATTATAAACGAAAGATAAGTAGCCTTATTGTATAAAACAAGATCAATTTGCCAGCTTTTTGTTTTCGGCAGGTATTATAAAGAGGTCTTCATTGTCCCGTTTCATGTAGTATTTTTCACGGGCGTATTTTTCCAGTATAGCAGGATTGGTTTGTAGCTGATTTAGTTCCTTTCTTTCCTGGCTTATTTTCTTTGTAAAATCTTCTTTAGTAGACTGTAAATCATTGAGTTCTCTGCGTCTTTGCAACTGGGTAACCAAATCATTTCTGTCAAAAAAACTGATCCAGGCAATAAAAGCCAATGAGGCGATAAGGTATTTATTAGTCAACCAGGCGGAGATACTAGTGAGGAATTTCATAATCAATGATTGTTTTGCAAAGGATGCAGTTGGCAGCTAAAGTTATTGAATTTCTATATACTGCCAACTGCAATTTGCATACTCTATTTACCAAATTTTATTTTTCCCTTCGGGTATACTGCGGATGAGCCGAGTTGCTCTTCAATTCTGATCAATTGATTGTACTTCGCTATCCTGTCTGTACGGCTTGCGGAACCGGTTTTAATTTGTCCGCAATTCAAGGCAACAGCAAGATCAGCAATAGTTGTGTCTTCTGTTTCACCACTGCGATGGCTCATGATGGTATTATAGCCATTATGCTGTGCCAGCGTTACTGCATTAATGGTTTCAGTTAATGTTCCGATCTGGTTAACCTTAACTAGCAAGCCATTTGCAATTCCCTTGTCAATACCCTGTTGCAGGCGGGTTACATTGGTTACGAAAAGATCATCACCAACTAACTGGCATTTACTGCCGACTGTTTTTGATAAGTTTTTCCAGCCATCCCAATCATCTTCCGCCATTCCATCCTCAATAGATGCAATCGGATATTCCTTCACCCATTTTTCCCAAAACTTCACCAATTGATCGCTGCTTACTTCTTTACCGCTACTTTTATGAAATACATATTTTTTCTTCTTGTTGTCCCACAACTCACTATTAGCAGCATCCATTGCAATTACGATCTGTGACCCTGCTTTATAACCTGCAGCATCAATCGCGGTTAACACGGTTTCAATTGCTTCTTCATTACTTTGAATATTTGGCGCAAAGCCGCCTTCATCCCCTACGTTAGTGCTAAAGCCTTTTTTCTTCAGTACAGATTTTAAAGCATGAAAAATTTCAACGCCCCAGCGAAGACCTTCGCTGAATGATGAAGCGCCAACCGGCATTACCATGAATTCCTGGAAGTCGATTTTGTTATCAGCATGGGCACCTCCGTTTAATATATTCATCATCGGTATGGGCAACGTTTTAGCATTGGTACCACCTACATAACGGTAAAGTGGCAATGCGGCTTCTTCCGCCGCCGCTTTTGCTATCGCCATACTTACAGCCAGAATTGCGTTGGCACCGAGCTTACTTTTGTTAGCTGTGCCGTCCAGGTCAATCATAAGTTGATCTACCCCGGTCTGATCGGCCACATCATAGCCTAACAGTTTTGGAGCAATCGTTTCATTTACATTCTTTACCGCTTTCAACACACCTTTACCCAGATATTTTTTCTTATCATCATCCCGCAGCTCTACCGCCTCATGTATACCTGTGCTGGCGCCGCTCGGTACCGCAGCACGGCCAATAGCCCCTTCATCGGTTATTATATCTACTTCTACAGTGGGGTTGCCGCGGCTGTCTAATATCTGTCTTGCAAAAATTTCGGAAATGTAACTCATGATTGGTTTATAGTTTTTTGTTGAATTGAATTTTTATGGGGCAAGCTTTTGTATTTCTATTTAGCTTTCGTTGCGTCGTTTCGGATAGCTATCCGGACCTATGCGCTCTGTTTGCTATTCAGCTTTTTGGGTCAAAGCCCTGAATATATCTTCAAGGCTCTGGCTTTCGCTTTGCAAAGAAACAATATTGAGGTTATGCTGCAATGCTAATTCTAAAATTTGTTTGCGGACGGATTCAGGATTTGCAGTTTGTAGTTTAAAGTATGCAGTTTGCGCTTCTTCCACATTTGTAACGCCATTCATTTTTTGCAGCAACGCTTTATCAATTGCTTCTTTGAATTGTACTGCTACCACATGCATTTCACGGGTTCCACTCCGCAGGGTGCTGAGCTTATCGTCGGCAACAAGATTGCCTTTATTTATAATGATAACCCGGTCACAGATCGCCTCTACTTCCTGTAATATATGAGAGGAGAAAAGAACTGTTTTATCCTGTCCCTGTTTTTTGATTACATCTCTTATTTCAATAATCTGGTTGGGGTCGAGACCGCTGGTGGGCTCATCTAATATCAATACTTCGGGGTTGTGAATGAGTGCGGCAGCAAGGCCTACTCTTTGTTTATACCCTTTTGATAGCTGGCCAACTTTCTTCTTTGATTCAGGGGTAAGACCTACCAGTACAATGACCTTTTCGATTTCTGCTTTTGGGTTCTTTACGCCGTGCACTTCAGCAATAAAAGACAAGTATTCCCGCACATACATTTCATAGTACAAAGCGTTTGCTTCAGGCAGGTAGCCGATTTTCTTTTTTGCCTCAAGGGGTAGCTCAGAAACATTAATGCCGCACACAAAAGCATTTCCGCCTGTTTGTTGTAAGTATCCTGTCAGTATTTTCATCGTTGTGCTTTTGCCTGCCCCATTGGGGCCCAGAAAACCAACGATTTCACCCTTGCCGATTTTGAATGAAATATTATTAACCGCTTTTTGTTCCCCGTATTCTTTGAGCAGGTTGCTGACTTCAATGGACATGATACAAATTTAATTTGCTGATGTGACAATATGCGATTTAACCAGGCCCCGGATTATTAACTGATGTCAGAATTATTTTTTCTCCGGGCAGGACCCGATTTTAAAGATCTTCATATTTGTATAAATCATCTATTTTATCACCCACCTTCATCTCTATTATAGGATCAATAAGCCCATCATGCAGATCATACACCCAGCCATGAAGGTCAGGTCTTTTTTCATTGCTCCATGCTTTTTGAATAATCGCTGTTTTGGCAAGGTTAAAAACCTGTTCTTTTACATTTAATTCCACCATCCGGTTTAGTTTCTTTGTTTCATCCGCAATTGATTCCAGTTCTTTCCGGTGAAACCGGTATATATCTTTAATGTTCCGAAGCCACATATTGAGCACCTGGTTAAAATCTTCGTTGGACATGGCCGCCTTAACGCCTCCGCAACCGTAATGCCCGCAAACTACAACATGCTTTATTTTGAGATGGTTAACCGCATAATCTACAACGCTCATCAGGTTTACATCTGTGCTTACAACCAGGTTAGCTACGTTGCGGTGAATAAATATTTCGCCGGGCTCTGTTTGCGTTATTTCATTTGGAGGTACCCTGCTATCGCTGCAGCCGATCCACAAAAACTCCGGGCTTTGAACATGTAGCAGCCGTTCAAAAAAACCCGGGTCTTCAGCCTGTTTCCTCGCCGCCCAATTTTTATTATCATTTAAAAGTAATTCGTATGCCTTCATAATATGTCTTTTGTAAATACAAGATATCTCATAAAATTAATTACTCGTTACCAGATTAAAATCTTTACTCTTCAGCATCGACACCTGTATCACGCTTTGGTGACATTAAAACCTAACAGATGTTTGTGAAGGTGTGCCATATCAATTGTAAAAAAACTTGCAATAAAATGACAAACGACAAAAAAGATTTCTGATAGCTCACCTTCTTGCTTTATATTTTTTTAGCCGGAAATAAGATTTAAACAGGAATTTGCCCGAAAACTTATAGTTATTATTCTTTATGATTTTTTTAATGTTCTGTAAATGTGATTATCAAACGATGAATTTATCATCAATAACGATTAAATTTTTCAAACCATCCATGAACGGTTTGGTTTAAAAGTTGTTATTTATTACTTTGCAACGCATTTCATGGATAAAAAACGAAAAAAATATAGAATTGCTCAGTTGGTTTCGGCGGTATTTATGATACTCGCTCTCTTCTGGCTCACTGTAAGTGCACCTTTCGTGTATTCATGTATGCAAAATATAGCCGCGCAGGATAAAACAGCAAATACCCATTCAAACCCTGCGGATAATAGCGAGGAAGAAACTGCCAATCCTTTCGGAAACAGCACTGAGGAAAAAGCCTCAGGAAGTATAAATTCATTTTCAGAAGAATACCTGCATGATCATCATGTCACAGATAACTTCTTTTCAATAGCATCGCAATATCATAAATGCGAAGACGCAGGTACATATGTTGCTTTTCATGGCGAATTACTGGTTCCCCCACCCAACGCCGCATAGTTTAAATCCCATTTATTGCTAAAGCTTTTCAGTAAGCTTATTTTATTTAATAATGATGTTGTCATTTTTAATGGCAACTATTTAAACTATTTACCCAATGAGAAAGCATTCAAAAGAATTTTTGCAAAACCTCACGCCATTCCAGGGATATGAATTACTGGTAGAAGGCAATAAGCGCTTTATCAACAACCTCAAAGCGGATCACGATCATTTTGAAATGATCAACGAAACCAGAGAAGGTCAGTATCCATTCGCTGTAATACTCAGTTGTATGGATTCGCGCACTTCGGTAGAATTAATATTTGACCAGGGGCTTGGGGATCTATTCAGTATACGTGTAGCCGGAAATATTGTAAATGACGACATACTGGCCAGCATTGAGTATGCAATAAAGTATGTTGGTTCAAAAGTACTCATGGTGCTCGGTCATACTGAATGTGGCGCTATCAAAAGTGCAAAACAAGGCGTGGAGGATGGGCATATAACGAACCTGCTTAAGCGCATTCAACCCTCAATCAGTAAAGCTTTATTGCAAGACGACAGGGAATATATGCACGGTGATATGGTTGCCTATGCGAATGTAGAAAACAGTCTTGAGCAGATACTGACAAGAAGTGAAATCGTAAAAGAAATGTTTGCCAAAGGCCAGATCGGTATAGTGGGCGGAGTATATAACATCGAAAATGGCAACGTGGATTTCTTTAAAAATTTAACCAGGAAGAAAAAAGAAGTTAAAAAGTTAGTCAGTATCTAAAAGAACAGAAAGATGAAATTTAATTCAAAGCTTTTAAAGTCAGATCTGCCTGCGGGCCTCGTTGTTTTTCTTGTAGCATTACCGCTTTGCCTGGGTATTTCGCTTGCATCCGGTGCACCGTTTTTCAGCGGATTAATTTCCGGGATTATCGGTGGTGTGGTCATCGGTTCGCTAAGCAGTTCCAGGTTAAGCGTAAGCGGGCCTGCGGCAGGTCTGGCCGCTTTGGTATTGGCAGCTATTACCAATATCGGGGCATTCGATCTTTTTCTTTGCGCGGTGTTTATTGCAGGCATTTTACAGGTATTGATGAGTGTTGCCCGACTGGGGGGAATCGCGAATTATTTTCCCTCGAGTGTTATTAAAGGCATGCTGACCAGTATCGGTATTTTAATTATTGCAAAGCAAATACCTCACGCCGTTGGATATGACAAGGATGAAAAGGGAAATTTAACGGAGTTGTTTCCATTCGGTGACGAAGATCTGCATGAACTATTAAGACCATTGCAGCATATAGATGCCGGCGTGTTGCTGATCTGTCTTGTTTCTATCCTTATTATGATGGTTTGGGAAAAACCGTTTATCAAAAAGAAGGTCAAATTTATACCCGGTGCGTTAGTAGCTGTTATTGTTTCGGTTATTATTAACGAGCTATTCAAGTCAACTCAATCATCGCTTGTATTATCGCAGGAACATCTCGTGCAGATCAAAGCGGCGCAAAGCCCGTCGGAGTTTTTCAGTTTTTTCACCCTACCGGATTTCAAAGGATTTCTGAACGGGAAGATAATTGTAACAGGTATTATGATTGCAATCATCGCTTCACTGGAAACACTTCTTAGCATAGAAGCGATAGATAACCTGGATCCTGAAAGAAATGTAACCAATACCAACCGGGAACTGATGGCACAGGGAATCGGCAATAGCATTTCGGGATTGATTGGCGGCTTGCCTATAACAAGTGTAATTGTAAGAAGCAGTGCAAATGTGCACGCAGGGGCTAAATCCAAACTCTCAACTATTTTTCATGGCCTCCTGCTCTTATCAACAGTTATACTCATTCCAAAATTGCTAAACCTTATCCCCCTGTCTTCCCTCGCAGCAATTCTGCTTTTAACGGGATATAAACTATGCAGGCTTTCGGTTTTTAAGCAAATGCTAAAAAACGGAAAATATCAATCCATTCCTTTTTTTGTTACCGTTTTTGTTATTATGGGCATTGACTTATTCGGCCTTTATAAACCTTTAAAAGGAGAGGGGCTGCTGGTAGGAGTTGTAGCCGGGCTTGTTGCTGCATTTGGGGCAATATTGCACGGCAATCTTAAAAACTCGTATTACTTCCATGAAGACAAACACCATGAAGGCGATATCATAAGGATTCGGTTAGCGGAAGAAGTTTCATTTCTCAATAAAGCGGCAATACGTGAAACGCTTGATCACATACCCGAAAAAGCTTCTGTTGTTATTGATGCATCCCACACTGACTATATAGATTTTGACGTACTGGGACTTATAAAAGAGTTCAGGGACATTAAAGCGCCACTGAAGAAAATAAAATGCAGGTTGGAAGGATTTAAAGAAGTGTATAGAATCGAAAACCAGTTAAATGTACAATCCGTTCATTAACCAAAACCTACTTATTGAATGACTGAGAAACACTTTGATGAGAAGCATGCGCTGCAGGAACTGAAACATTACCTGCCTTCACAACAAGCGTTAAAAGATTTCATTCATCACAACTCATTACATGCATTCCAGCATATGAAGTTTTATGATGCGATATTTAAAGCGTCTAAAATTTTCGGGTTCCAGGTGAGTTTGCAATTGAGTGAGTTCAGGCAATTATATAGTAATGGAAGGATCCGGGAAGACATCCTGGATATGGTGATTGCGAATAAGAAAGGCAAAGAAACCGTCGCGGAATGGAAAGGAAAATTATTCAGTAAGGAATATGATACAGTCAATCATCCCCGCATAGGCCAGCTTCGTCGTTACTGGAAAGAAAAATATGCCCTTGATTTAGACAATAAAGTACACCCGTTTTTATTCCGTTTCCTTTGCAGTTTTTTAGATCAGGGCATTGCAATCGATAGTTTTCCCGTTACTGATAAGTCGCTTTTAGAAAGCGTTACCGAAATTGAGCAGAATAGCTTTGCCAGTTTTTTTAAAACAAAAAAAATCAGGGAGACATTTCTGAATGGGAACTATTCAATAGCAGGTTTACTGAAGACGATTGTTGGTAAGGAGGAATATTTCGAACAATATCTATTTGACCAGCAATTTTCGCATCATGGATGGAGTGGTTTTATCTCAGCGGTAGAAGATAACCCGCAAACTTTACTCGACAGAAAGAAAGTAACCCTTGAAGAACTGGTTGCTTTTGAATTGCTATTAGAACTGGATACGCTGAATTATGAATTAGGCACCCATTGGAAGCCATTGGCGGAAACTATTACTGAACCACCGGTAAACTTATTTGCTGATGTAGCGAAAACAGAGTTCGCTGAAGTAATTGAATTATGGCAGGATGCTTTTGAATGGAGTTATTATGATTCGGTGTTAGCAGGTATATTGATTGCTTCTTCAAACTCTGCGGATACAAAAAGTTTTTCGAATCAGGCAGACTCTTCGGTTCCCGGAGAGAGCTTTCAGGCAATCTTTTGTATTGATGAACGCGAATGTTCTATCCGCCGGCATATTGAAGCGACAGATAAAAACTGCGAAACATTTGGCGCTCCCGGTTTTTTCGGCGTTGAATTTTATTTTCAGCAGCAGGGTAGTAAGTTTTATGATAAGCTATGTCCCGCACCTGTAACCCCGCAATTTTTAATCAAAGAATACGAAGCAAACGAAGAGCACAAAGGAGAACTGCTTTACACAAAACATACGCACGGTTTTTTAAGTGGCTTTGCACTGAGTATCACCTATGGGTTTTGGGCAGTTGTGAAAATGATACAGAATATGTTTCTTCCGAAAATGAGCCCTGCTATTTCAAATGCCTATTCACACATGACGGAATCATCTATACTTACAATAGAAAACAAAAATAAAAATGATCGCGAAAATGGTTTGCAGGTTGGTTATACATTAGATGAGATGGCTGCAAGGGCGGAAGGTTTTCTCCGGGGTATTGGTTTGTTGAAAGATTTTGCTCCAATTGTTTATATAGTTGCACATGGCAGCAGCAGCGCCAACAACCCCCATCATGGTGCACATGATTGCGGAGCCTGCAGTGGCAGACCAGGCGGTACCAATGCAAGAGTGATGGCGTTTATTCTTAATCATGAAGGCATACGGGAAAAATTAGCTGCAAGAGAAATTTTAATCCCCGGACAAACACAGTTTGTGGGCAGTATGCATGATACAGCTGCTGACAGGATCGGTTATTATGATGAACTGAATTTAAATAAAGAAAACAGCAAGCTTCATCTCATAAATAGAAAATCGTTTGAAAAAGCGCTTGATTTAAATGCGAAAGAACGCTCAAGAAGATTTGCTTCTATCAATTCAAAAAAAGAATTGCATGAAGTAAGAAAAGCAATATTGGACCGCAGTGTTTCTCTGTTTGAGCCAAGGCCTGAGCTGGGACATGGAACAAATACACTTTGCGTGGTAGGAAGACGAAGCGTAACCAAAAAATTGTTTTTAGACAGGAGAGCCTTTTTGAACTCATATAATTACCAGACAGACCCCGAAGGAAATGTATTATCCAATGTGATGCGCCCGATTGGATTAGTATGCGGTGGTATCAATCTTGAATATTATTTTTCAAGAGTAGATAATATTAAGATGGGAGCAGGAACAAAACTTCCGCACAATGTAATGGGCTTGTTCGGCGTGGCTAACAGCAGCGATGGTGATCTGCGACCCGGGCTGCCCTGGCAGATGATTGAAGTGCATGACCCTGTCCGGCTTTTGGTTATTGTAGAACAC
>Ga0207689_10004912_pt1 | contig 12042 bp, 11 predicted proteins | sample KBSMisM52_FD_184312 | JGI IMG/M metagenome (GOLD analysis project Ga0207689, IMG submission 184312) | Miscanthus rhizosphere microbial communities from Kellogg Biological Station, Michigan, USA - KBS Miscanthus M5-2 (SPAdes) (version 2) | ecosystem: Host-associated > Plants > Roots >... | reverse complement strand
CGACCGATGAGAACCTGATCGAAGGAATGAAGATTTACACCATGAACTGCTCGCTGTGCCACGGTAAGTTGGATAATCAGCGAAGCCCGCTGGAGCGTCATTTTTATCCGCCTGCGCCACAATTGATTGTCGAACCTGTGGATGATCCTGAGTGGCACATCTATTATGCGGTTCGCACCGGTGTTCGCTATACAGCAATGCCTGCCTGGGAAGGAGTTTTGACTCCGGATCAAATGTGGAAGGTCACCGCATTTCTTACGCGGTTAGAAAAGCTGCCTCCGGGAGTGCAGGACTACTGGAAGAACTCTTTTGGGACAGGGCCTCAGACCCATGCTGAGGGTGGGGAAGAGCATCACCATCACGATTGAGTGACCAAAGTCTTAAGCTGACTCCGCAACTTCGCGAAAATCTTTATAATCAGTAGTTGCGCTCCGGCATGCCTAGCTATCCGGGGCCGCGGAAGGAAACTATGGCTACCGACGTCATCATGCCTCAGATGGGAGAGTCCATCGTTGAGGGCACCATCACCAAGTGGTTAAAAAAGCCTGGAGACAAAGTCCAGCGCGATGAGCCGCTATTTGAGATTTCTACCGACAAGGTAGATGCGGAGATTCCTTCGCCAGCCTCGGGTGTGTTGCAGGAGATTAAGGTGGCCGAAGGCGCCACGGTCGGGGTCAACACAGTGGTTGGCAGTATTGCGGCGGATGGGGAAGCGGCTGCACCTAAGGCCTCAGCGCCCGCACCGGCCGCACCGCCTAAGAAGGAAGCGGTGCCGACTCCAGCGGCCCAACTGGCAGCGCCTGCCCCGACTGCTCAACCTTCTGATGAAGATGAGCATGCGCGGTCCTCACCACTGGTTCGCAAAATTGCCCGCGAGCACAATGTGAATCTCGCACAGATTTCTGGAACCGGACTGGGTGGCCGGATCACCAAGCAAGACATTCTGGAATTCATTGATAAGAGTCAGGGTGCTCCCGCCGCCGCTGCACCGACGCCTTCTGCGTCTGCTCCATCGAAGCCAGCGCCATCTGCTCCCGAGGCGAGACCAGCACCGCCCGCTTCGATTCCCGGCGATTTGGTACCCATGACGAATATGCGCAAGATTATTGCGCAGCGCATGGTTGAGTCGCGCCGCACTAGTGCGCACGTTCACTGCATGTACGAAGTGGACCTTACCAACATCGTACGGCTTCGCGCCAAGAATAAATCTGGTTTCGAGCAGCGCAATGGAGTACGGCTGACCTTCATGCCGTTCTTTGTCCGTGCAGCCCTGATCGCATTGCAGCAGTTTCCCATCATCAACGCTTCAAGCGAAGGCGACAGCATCCGCTACCATCGGCACGTGAATGTCGGCATCGCAGTCGCGCTGGATTGGGGATTGATTGTTCCCGTGCTTAAGCATGCTGACGAGCTCAACTTTCTCGGCTTGCAGCGCGGTATTTCCGACTTGGGTGAGCGTGCTCGAGGCAAAAAACTGAAACCCGAGGATGTCGAAGGCTCCACCTTTACGATCACTAATCCTGGCCAATTCGGCGCCGTGTTCGGATTGCCCATCATCAATCAGCCGAACTCCGCCATCATGGGCGTGGGTGGAATCATGAAGATGCCGCTTGTCATCACGGACGCTGAGGGCAACGACTCGATTGCCATTCGCTCCGTTGTCCACCTGACGTTGGGATACGATCATCGCCTGATTGATGGTGCTGTGGCCGATCAGTTCATGGAGTTGGTCAAAAAATCGCTGGAAGAATGGAGCGAGGAAATCGGCTAAGGCGATGCCCGATCCATCGGGCACAGGGCGTTGAAGCAGTAGCGAAGGGCCTAAACTTCTACCTGGTCCAAAAACCTTTCCACGCTCTCAACATATACTTCAGCAAAGTCTGCAACCGGGCGTTTGTGCGCGATGGTTTGCATCGCGGTCTCCAGCTTCCAGCCGAGCGAGCACAACACCGCCAGCGTCATCATTGGCGCCCGATGAACTCCAGCCGCACAATGAATGAGTATTTTGCTTTGATCTTTTGCAAGAGCTTTCTGAACGAACTCCACTCCGCGTTGAAAAACCTCAGGAGGCTTGGGTTGAAAATCATCGTCGACAGGGTTCCACAGGACCTTGATGCCCAGTGGTTCCACCAATGATGTGTCGTCAAACTCAGCCTGCATGTCGACAATGTGCGTCACACCGGCGCGCGCCACATCCACCATGTTGTCGGCATTCCAAATTCCGCCGCCGACCGCTATGCGGTCGGTCACCCAAGTCATGTCCATTCCCGAGTCCAGGTAATTCCGAGTCGCATAGCGCGACCAGAATTTTATTTTATCGTTTGCGAATGCCTAAGTTAACTTTGCGCTGAATCTTTCGTAACTGTGTTGTCCGAAGCAAAAACTTCAGGCAGTCCCAACGCCGCGCAACCAAGTTGGAGGCCAAAACATCCTGTTGTTGCGTTTCGTTTTGAATATCAGCAGGAAATAAACCCACTGCTTCGAACAGATATTGCAACGCGGCGTATTGCCCATGATTGACCGCATCAATGTGCGTCGCAGAAGCGATGCCTTTGCAGAAGGGAAGCACAGCCCACCAGTACATCATTGGCCGGGTATACCAGGTCGGAATCGAAGCTTAGTCGACTTTTTTGGCTGTACGCTCGTCTCTGGCGATCACGCCATCTTTAATGTAGATCACGCGATGCGCGGACTCAGCGATGTCGTGCTCGTGTGTGACCAGTACGATGGTGTTTCCTTGCGCTTGAAGACGGTCGAACAGAGTCATGATTTCACTGCCGGTCTGAGAGTCGAGATTCCCGGTGGGTTCGTCGGCAAGAATGATGGATGGACGGTTCACCAGCGCACGGGCAATCGCCACGCGTTGCCTTTGTCCACCGGAAAGCTCATTTGGCTTATGCGTCATGCGCTCGCCCATGCCGACAGAAACCAAAGCCTCCTTGGCCCGTTCCGCACGTTCGGCGGCGGGCACGCCAGCATAAATTAAAGGCAGTTCGACGTTGTGCAGCGCAGTCGCGCGTGCCAGTAGATTGAAAGTCTGGAACACGAAACCAATTTCTTTATTGCGAATCCGTGCAAGTTCGTCATCATCAAGCTCGCTGACCTGCTGATGATTCAGCCAATACTGGCCCTTGGTTGGCGAGTCGAGGCATCCGATCAGATTCATTAAAGTCGATTTGCCTGACCCGGACGGTCCCATGATCGCTACATATTCATTCTGGCGAATCTGCAGATTCACTCCGCGCAGCGCGTGCACCTGCTCCGAGCCCATGTCATAGGTCTTCCACAAATCCTGGGTGGCGATCATGTACGAGCCGGGAACATCTGACACGACGGGTTGCGCGATATTGATGACTTCTGCGGTCGCCATTTTCCTCTCCTGATTCTCGAAAGCCACTTGCACACTCTTCACACTGCTGGTGTTGTTTGGACGGTCCAGACTGCCAAAGGTTACGAACTCTCTTCCTTCTTCGGCGCCGAATTGTCCACTTTGACGCTGGTTCCCGGCTTGATCGTCCGCAACACCTTATAACTGCCAGTAACGATCTCGTCGCCTTCTTTTAGCCCGTGAGTAACTTCAATGTCGGTGGTGCCTGAGACACCGGTTTCGACCGGAATAAACTCCACCTTTTTATTGCGAAGAACGAATACTCCCTGGATTTCTTCCTTCTTGTTCGATGCGGCCTCAGCCGGCGCAGCAGCTTGGACGGACCCAGAACTTTTATCCGCCGGTTTTAACTCATCTTCGCGGCGAACCGCCAGTGCCTGGATGGGAACCGACAGAACGTTGCTTCGTGAAGCGGTCGTAATTTTTGCGGTCGCGGAAAGGCCAGGACGCAAATTCTGCGGCGGCTCCTGCAAGGTCACGACCACCTTGAAGTCTTTCGCTTCCTGGCTGGCGCTGGTCTGCTGTGAAGTTGAAACACCAGTCGAGCGCACAATCGCATTATCGCCAATTTCACTTACGACCGCTTTGAATACTTTTTTGGGTAACGCATCAATCGTGACTTCCGCAGGCTGACCCAATCTCACGTTGACGATGTCGGTCTCATCCACGCGAACTTCCGCGGTAATCACAGCCATGTCGGCCAACGTCATCAGCGTACTACCGGGTGAATTCTGAATCCCGACAACCACCGTTTCGCCCTCACGCACCGGAAGATTGGTGATCGTGCCATCAAATGGCGCTTGATAGACGGTCTTTTCTAAGATGTCGGCAGCTCGAGTCAAGTTCGCCCGGATCTGGGCAATATGTTTATCAGCGGAGTCCTTTTGTGCCTTGGCCTGCGCTACTCTGGCCTGGGCCTGAGCCAGCCCCGCATCGGCTGTTTGCCAGGCGGCGTTGCTGGCGTCATATTCCGATTTCGCAATCAGCGCCGCTTTGTAGAGACCTTGTGCGCGTTCCCAGTCCAGCTTCGCGCGTTCGTAATCGGACTTGGCACGATTCAAATCCGCCAGAGAGGTCCTCAGGGCAGCGTCAGCCGCCACAGCATCAGTGGCCGCGGCATCGAGCGATGCTCGCGTCGCATTCACGTCCGCTGAAGACTGAACATTTTCCAGCTGCGCCAGCATCTGCCCTTTCTTGACCTTCTCGCCTTCCTTCACGTACAGCTTGGTGATCTTGCCGAATGCATTTGCTCCGATGTTCACGTAGGTCTTCGGTTTCACTTCACCCGAAGCGCTGACAACCGAAGCCAAGTCTTTCATCTGGGCCTTGGCGGTCTGGACGGTAACTAAGTTTTTCTTGCTCTGATAGACCGTGACCGCAATAAAGATCACGACCACTACCAGCACTGCTGCACCGATCGCGACTTTCTTCCAAGTACTCATTGCGCCTCTGACTCGGGAGATAAAAATTCCAACACGAGGTCTGATCCAAGCACGTCACGGATGTCACACCCAGTAGACTGATATTAAGAGGTACGTCTACCGGCAGGAAAAGTTCCCTCGGTCACATATCGTAAATTTGTGAACTGGACAAGGGAGAACAGCAACGTGATAGCCGTCAGTGATTATAGCCTGTAGCGACGCCCTTATGGTTATGGTCGTGTTGTATACTCCTTTACAAACTATTGAAAAAACGGCGTCTGCGGTAGAAGTTTTTCTGAAATACCAGCCAACCTTCCGCCTTGATTTGGCATTCGTACGACGATAGAATAATGCAAGTGGCTGTAAGTCTTAGGAGTACCCCTCTATGGTGCTTTCAGGTTCCCGTTCCTTTTTTATCTGCTTGGTTTCATTAGGTCTTATCGGCGGTCTAACAGCACAGACCGGTAGACAGCAAAGCTCCGACCAGAGTGCTACCGCCTCCACGCCAGCAGCCAAGGAAGAGGACCCGCTAAAGCGCCCGATCAGCGATAAACAACAGAAGAAGAATTCCAAGGCGCTCCGTCAGGAACTGAGTAAGACGGAAAAGGATTGGCTTGAAAAAGACGTAGCCTACATCATCACCGATGAGGAAAGGGCAGCGTTCAGGCAGTTCTCCAACGAGGAAGAGCGCGATAAATTTATTGAGGCATTCTGGCAGCGGCGCGACCCCACTCCCGACACCGAAGAAAACGAATTTAAAGAAGAGCATTATCGGAGAATGGCCTACGCCAATGACCACTTTGCGGCAGGCATCCCCGGATGGAAAACCGACCGCGGCCGCATGTACATCATGTATGGCCCAGCCGACGAAGTTGAGTCCCATCCCTCCGGCGGTACTTACGAGCGTCCCATGGAAGAAGGTGGCGGCACCACTTCTACCTATCCTTTTGAAGACTGGCGCTATCGCTACATTGAAGGTATCGGACAGGAAGTCATCATTGAGTTTGTGGATACCTGTATGTGCGGCGACTATCACATGACGATGGATCGCGGCGAGAAGGACGCACTGTTGCACGTTCCTGGTGCTGGATTGACGCTCTACGAGCAGATGGGAATCACCAACAAAGCCGACCGCTTCAATAATGCGGGCATGGAAACGCTAGGTGTGAACCCTGCCACCAGCGATCTTCAAACCAAACAATTTGACCGCCTGGAACAGTTCGCTAAATTACAGCGGCCGCCACAGGTCAAGTTTAAAGATCTGGAAGAAGTGGTTAGCCACAAGATCAATGTGAACTTGATGCCGTTTGATGTGCACATTGATTTTGTCCGCGTTCTGAGTGACATGATTCTGGTTCCGGTCACGGTCCAAGTCAAAAACCGCGATATCACCTTTGTGAACAAAGATGGCCTGCAACGCGGCGTGATTAATATTTTCGGACGTGTCACTACTTTGTCGGGCAAGATCGTCCAGACATTTGAAGATACAGTCCAGAATGATGTTCCTACTGAGACCCTGCCAAAAGTTGCAGAGAATGCCTCGGTGTATTACAAGGCCTTGCCGTTAAAGCCGGGTCTTTATCGGATAGACATCGTGGTAAAGGACGTAAACGGAGACCGAGTCGGGACTTGGAATAAGCGGCTCCCGGTACCCAATTATGAGGATGATCGCTTGGCCGCATCCTCGCTCATTGTTGCCGACCAGATGGAGCCAGTTCCAGCCAAGACCGTCGGCACAGGAAACTTCGTGATCGGCACCATGAAAGTGCGTCCGCGAGTGCCTCCTGCGGAGGACAAGCCGGCGGTTTTCAAGCGAGGGCAAAAGGTCAACTTCTGGATGCAGGTTTACAACCTTGAAGTCGACCAGAATACGCATAAGCCGTCAGCGACCGTCGAGTACGAAATTACAAGTAAAGCTACAAACAAACCGGTGGTTCATACGGTAGAATCGACGGACAAGATGGGCAACATCGGTGACCAAATGACCCTACAAAAAACGCTTGCGGCCGCCGCTCTTGACCCAGGGGTGTATCGTATCCAGATCAAGGTGAATGACAACATCTCCAAGCAGACGGTTACTACTCCGGCTGAATTTGCTGTAGAGTAGTCCGGCACGCTTGGTCTCCCATAAGGTGGTGGTCATGCTCCGTAAGCTCGGATGCTTAATATTTGCAATCGGGCTCGTGCTTCCCGCTGTCGCAGCTGATAAGCCTGGGACAATCTCAGGATACGTCCGCACAGCGAATGGTGTCCCTCAGATGGGCGCCATGGTGGAAGTGTTGGGGTCTGCCCTTCACTCGTTCCGCGTATTCACTGACGATAAGGGTTTCTACTCCGCCGTCGGCCTGCTGCCCGGGGTTTATACGATTCGCGTTTCCGCTCCTACATTTTTAAGTCAGTGGAAAGAACATGTAGGGCTAAAAGCGGGTGGAAGCACCACCGTTAATCTGACTCTTACCACTCTGTTTGACGCCATCCAATTTGCTACGTCGAATTCCTCCGGAGACGAGGATGATTGGAAGTGGGTCCTTCGTTCCGCCGCTAATCGCCCGATTCTGCGTCTGCATGACGATGGCACAGCTGTCCTGGCTTCCAATGAAACCAAGGGACGGCAGCTCAAGGGAACCGTCTCGTTCATGGCCGGGGCTCCTTCTGCCGGATACGGCAATGCCGCGGACATGAGCACGGATTTCAAAGTAGAGAGATCCATCTTCTCTACCAGCACGGTGGGTTTCCAGGGGAATGTCGGCTATAACGGCTCCTCTAGTGTTTTGCGTGCTTCCTACAAGCACAAAATGCTGGATGGTTCCGAGCCGGAATTGGCCTTCACCGCTCGCCGTCTGCCGGCTCCGGATTTCTACGGGGATAACGCACTCCAGGCGCTTTCGCTTAGGACGTCAGACAAGATCATTCTGGGCGATGTGCTTGAACTGAAGTTCGGGAGCGAACTCGAGACCATCCAATTCATGGGCCGCCTTAACGCCTTCCTGCCCTTCGGCTCGGTGGGACTGCATCTCTCTCCTAATACCATCGTCGAATACGGTTACACGACATCGCTGCCTAATGGGCGCATGGAAAAAGGGTTTGATACCGCTCCTGCTGATCTGAGCGAGTCCGGGCCACGCGTCAGCGTAGTGAACTACCAGCCTTCTCTCGAGCGCGATCGTCATCAAGAGATTTCGCTCTCCCGCCGCATCGGCAAGAATAATATTCAGCTGGCGGCTTACACCGATCATATTAAGAACCCGGCCCTGACTGGAGTCGGCTCCGTCTCGAGCGATAGCGGATATGTCTTGCCCGATCTTTACTCCGAAACCTTTACCTATCAGGGAAGGGAACTCAACGCCAACGGCATGCGTGTTGTCCTACAACGCAAGTTGAATGACAACTTCACTGCGACCATAGACTACGAGTTCGGAGGAGTTCTGGCGATGGATGAAGCAAATGTCACCTTGGAAGACGCCGCCTCGCACATGGTCCTGCGCAATCGCCACAGCGTTGCAGCCAAGGCCAGCGGCACCATTCCGGTCTCCAAGACAAAGTGGATCGCCTCCTACCGCTGGACTGACGGTCAGGCGTTGACTCCGGTGGACATGTTCAATTCGTCTCCCGGTCAGGCCGATCCGTTCCTCAGCGTCTTCTTGCGGCAACCGATTCCGGGAACCAGCTTCCTCCCGGTAAAGATGGATGCGGTTCTCGATCTCCGTAATCTGCTCGCCCAGGGTTACGTCCCGGTAGTAGCCCAGGATGGCCAGACCGTCTACCTGGTCCAATCCGCCCGCGCAGTCCGCGGCGGCCTTGCCTTCACCTTCTAAAATCCTTTCAAAGTGAAATGAGAGTTAGGTAGCAACATGCCCTTGCTTGTTCAGGATCGGGGTTTCGCAGGTTTTTGTCTCTAGTGTAACTGCCCTAAAACTGGTGCACCGCTTGCAAGCTTTTCCCAAAGTCGCACCGCTCCACCCCAACCCGCCTGTGAAAAAAATGTAGTCCCCCCTATACATTTTCGTGCACTTGGTGCAATAATGGCCGCCCATTGAGTTATCCAAGCTTCGCAAATTGCTAGAAAAGAACGAGATTTAGGCCCCCATGCTACTAGACAAGCTGTCCGCAGGTGTACTGAGAGTTCTGACCCCACTCGGTCCGCGATATATCAGGCCAACTTTTTCTCAGCGTCTGTTATTGCTCTGGATCTTCCGCCATTTCGAGATGCTTCCGCTGCAAGTATTGAGCAGCTGGCAACAATCACTCATCGATGCGCTGTTTATTCAGCAACAATTCGTCAGCATGCATCCGCCGGGCGCTGGCGAAAATTTTCCGGTGATCGGAACGGTCGAGCGCCGTCCTCCGGTAGAAATAGAACCGCTACCACTGCGGCGTCCGAACGCGCGCGTCGCATCCGTTGCTCACGTAGCGGGCAGCGCTCAGCAACCTTACTAAAAAGGTTATTCAGGAAAATCGCGTCAGGCACGAAGCGCGAGCGGAGAAGTCCACAAAAAAATTGTGTTAAACTCTTTAACGGAGCCGCAGAATTACTGTGTGGAAGTAAGGCTCCGGTCGTGCCAACCATCCGGCCTACCTCAGCAGAATCCTCGAAGGGCGCGTAGCTCAATTGGCAGAGCAACTGACTCTTAATCAGTAGGTTGTAGGTTCGATTCCTACCGCGCTCACCATATTTTCAACAACTTACAAAGTTCCGATTTTCAGGTGTGCCGTAAAGTGTGCCTTAAAATTTTTTCTATGGCCTACGCTGTTACGCTTTCACCCTCGTTAATAGTTGCCCGGACGATTTCAATTTCCGGGTGTTGATACTGCATCGCGGTCTTCACGTCCTTATGTCCCATGGCAGCATTACCACTCACAATGAACTTACGCCGCTGACCAATTGCCCGGTGAGCTGACTCTGGTGTTTGCCAACGGCAAAACGCAGATCCTTACTCATGAAAAGAAGGAGGAGACATGAAGGATGCTCATCTGCGCTTCGGATGGCTTACTTATGTGAAGGTCACAGAGAAGACCACCACCAACATCAAATTGCGACTCGACCGATTCATCGGCGAATTGTTGCCGGACTCACCGCGACAAGCCAAGGCCCATCTAATATCGGTGATTGGAGGAGACACGCAGATTGCCGCGGTTAGTGCGGCGATTTCGCTGGGAGACAGGTTTATGGTGGAAGGGCCAGGTGTGCAGCCCATTAGGATTTCAACACCCCAGCTGAGCCAGTCGAGAAACTGTTCTTTCTCGCCATTCTACCCAGCTTTCTTAATTTCCGGATCGCCGAGATTCATCCGGAACCCAGTCTAACGTTGCTTCTCCCGAAGTGCGTTATGGCACGCCGCCTCAAGGCGGATGCCGTAACCTAGAGGGGTTCTCTCCGTATCCCAAAGGCGATTAGCTGCGTAGAGATAGATATGGACAATCGGCACGACATGGAACCCCCAGGTCCCTTCGATGCACGCTATCTGGCGTTCCTTGAAACCATCGCTCAGCTACGCCCCCGCCTGCACCGATACTGTTCGCGCATGACAGGGTCCGTAATGGACGGCGAGGATGTTGTTCAGGATGCCCTATTCGAGGCTTATCGGAAGCTGGACCAGTACGACGACAGCCGTCCTCTCACCCCGTGGCTGTTCCGGATTGCGCACAATCGATGCATCGACTTCCTGCGGAGGCGTGGGGTTCGGGTTGAGGCCGAAACTGCCGCTGTGAGCCCAGATTCCGTGCTGCCTGGCAATGCTCCTGTCCTTGGTGTCGGGCGGGCGGTTGAACAGCTGGTCATGAGTCTGCCTCCCAAGGAACGCGCATGTGTGCTGCTCAAAGATGTTTTTGACTACACGCTCGAAGAAATCGCAGAACTTGTCGGCTCCACTTTGGGCGGCGTCAAGGCGGCGCTCAGCCGGGGTCGGTCGAAATTGGCGGCCTTGCCTGAACCCGTGACGTCACAACGCGAAGTGAACCCTGAGTTGTCACGGCTCTTGCATCTCTACGTCGACCGCTTCAACAAGCGCGATTGGGACGGACTCCGCAAACTCATTAGCGCCGATGCTCGACTCCGCGTTGCCGATCGTTTTGCCGGTCCCATCGACGAAGCGCCGTACTTCAGGAACTATGAACGCCAGACTATACCGTGGCGGCTGGCAATGGCAGAAGTGGATGGCGAGTTGGCAGTCGTCGCGCTACGTCAACGTGGGGACGAATGGAGGCTTGAATCTGTAGTTCGACTTGAAGTGATAGATCACAACATCGTACGCATCATGGACTACGCGCATTGTCCGTGGGTCCTCTCAGCGGCGAGCTCTGTGATCATGGCCGATCCTTCCTGAGCATTCTGCCGGGCGACGTCTCCCGAACCACTCCAGAGCCGTAATACGGAATGAGAGTGCAATTTCAGGAGGAAAGAAAATGCAAACGAAAGACGCTATTAAGTTCGCGCTGACCGTTTCGAATGGAGCGGTGCTAAGCGTAGTCGATGAGATGAGTGGCGCTGCAACGACGTTTCCAACACCGAATGGCGGGTGTCACCCGCTCTGGGTCCTCGGACACCTCACACTAGTTGAGGGGATGATCCCGGCGATACTTTTCGGAGAGAAGAATCCCGCGGCAGAATGGCAGCCATTTTTCGGTGAGAACTCGAAACCTGTCGCCGATGCCAGCGCGTATCCACCCTTCGCCGAGGTTCGAGAGAAGTATCTGCAATTGCGCGAGCAGAACCTGAAGCTTCTGGAGTCGCTGAGGGAGGTGGACCTCGACAAGCCGACGAAAGCGCCTCCCAAGGGACGGGAGCGGGAGTTCGCCACTTACGGGCAGAGCTTCCTCGTCCTAGCCCTGCACCAAACGATGCATCGCGGCAACGTGACCGACGCGCGACGTGCGGCTGGGCGTGCGCTGGGGACATCGACCGCCAACTAAAGCTTTGCAATCCGGGGCCGGTGACGAGCTTAGGCCATGACTTATAGCTCGTCCTTCGCCCTATTCGAATCACCTTTCGCGTCAATTTGATCGCGAATGTTCGCGCGGTCGGGAGCGTAATGCGGCATGCGAGAGTAATTTTGCTAAGGAGATAATCTGAAATGAAAAAGCTTAAGCTGGGTCTGGTTTTTCTAGTTGCGATTTTGGATGCGGTCGCGCTGCTGGCGCAGGGCCCCAAGTATTCCCCGCTCAGCGAGTATGTGATGGGTCGAGACGCAGAAATTGCGCTGGCCAAGAGCGCGGCTCCGGACTACGTTTCCGACC
>Ga0207689_10004909_pt1 | contig 12048 bp, 8 predicted proteins | sample KBSMisM52_FD_184312 | JGI IMG/M metagenome (GOLD analysis project Ga0207689, IMG submission 184312) | Miscanthus rhizosphere microbial communities from Kellogg Biological Station, Michigan, USA - KBS Miscanthus M5-2 (SPAdes) (version 2) | ecosystem: Host-associated > Plants > Roots > Rhizosphere... | reverse complement strand
AAAGAAAATACCTGGTTGGCGTTCTCTCCTTTGCACAGTTAAAAATAAATGACTGGTGGAGGAAACATAATACTTCGCTGATCCTTCTCCCCGACCCGGTGATTGAAAATATTGAAATTAAAAAATTGAAAAAGAAAAGTTTGGAACTGGCAGGATTGATATAATTATACTGATTAAGTTATCAAAAGACGCTTCACTATTTTAAGCGTCTTTTTTATTTGTTGACGGTCAATTGATTTCTTATAAGCCTGTTGTTATACTGCTGTATAAATGCTTTCAGGTTTCTCTCCATTCCTGAAACAATTTCAGTGTTTTTATCAATAAGATTTTCTTTAAAAAGTCTGTCTGTTTTATAATTGTACAGGCTCTTTGTTTTTTCTCCATCAAAAAATAATAAATAATTCCCCTCTATCCACCGGTAACCACCGCCATAGCTTACTGAAAAGTTAAGCCGGGTTGTATCAAAAACATTATTCCCGAAAGCAACATAAGGTTTATCATAATTCAGGTAAGAAAGCACTGACGGCATAATATCAGTTTGCTGTATAATGCCCTGCTCAATACCATGAAAAGAACTATCACCCGGACTGTATAATAAAATAGGTATCGACACATCGCCCCAGGCGTTCTGATACTCCTTGTGATAGCTGATCGTTGCATGATCAGCAGTAATCACAAAAACTGTATTCTTAAACCAATCCGATTTACCGGCCTGTGCAAAAAACTCACGCAACGCCATGTCGGTATAACTGATACATTCGAGGACCGGCAAAGGGCCTTTTTTAAATTTCCCTTTATATTGTTCAGGCACTTTAAAAGGATGATGAGAAGAAACAGAAAAAATGGTACTTAAGAACGGTTGTTTAAATGTATCCAGTGTTTTTGAAAAATACTGGAAAAAGGGTTCATCCCATATTCCCCAGATGCCATCGAAGTCAGCATCATTATTATACTCATCCTTGCCATAGTAATGTTCCACTCCCAAAAGATTTACCAACGCTTTAAAACCCATTGAACCATTGGGAGCGCCATGAAAAAATGAAGTTGTATATCCTTCTTCCCGTAAAATCTCTGGCAAACTATGAATACTATCCGATGCATACGGGGTAAGCACAAAAGGGTCCTGGCCATTAGGTATAGAAGCTAATACAGAAGGTATCGCATCAATTGATTTCCGGCCGGTGCAAAATGAATTCCAGTAAATCTTACTTACGCCCATCAATGAATCCAGGAAAGGTGTAAAGCCGGTATACGTGCCATTGTCAAGGTCTCTGTTGTAGCCCCCTACAGCTTCTTTTCCAAAACTTTCCAGTATAAATATTACGATGTTCTTCTTCTGAAAACTCTTTGCACTATCAGCTTTGGGGTAATGAACCGGTGAAAATATTTTTTCAACGTCTTTATCTGAATAGTAATGCAATTCAGTCAATCGCTTTACATTCCATGTACGGACCATGCAAAAAGGAGTATTGAGTACAAGGTACATTTCATTCGGACTTTTCACATATTCACCTGCATTACTGATTGTAATCGGTCTTGTACTATATTTAAAGTCACCCCGTATTCCGCCTATTGCAAGTGTTACCACTAAAGGCAATGCAATTGCAGCTTTTATATAAAAAAACAATTTCTTTTCAGGAGGATCGGCTTTACGGATTCTTACAAGATTATATAACCAGATCATCAGAATTACCAAAGCAATAAAGATGAGGGCTACATACCAGTAATCGAGTAAGAACCGCCCGGCCAGTTTTCCTTTATTTGTTTCATGAGCGAACTCTCCAAATACTGAACGGGTTGTTCTCCGCAGGGTAAAGCGGTAATAGATAAAGTCAATACAGTTCAATAAAATGGCAAGACCATTGGTAAAGAAAAAAACATATTTTATCACCCTTTGATAGCGGTAAGAAGTGCGGGCGGGAAATGGAGACAACATTAATACAATAAACAGGGCATTGAAATAAAACAAGGCAGCGATATCAAATACAAAGCCTCCTTTAAAAATTCTCATCCACCCGGAAAAGGATATGCCCGGAAAAAGCGCGGGATTTAAAAGAAAGAACAATATCCTGCATAGAAAGAATAAAACTAAAACAACAAATAACCTGTAGAGTAAAACAAGATAATAGTTCCCATTTTTCCTGGAAAAGAAAGACATCCGCTCTTTTGCATTTAAAGGATAAAGATAGATAAACATCACAGAGTTACACCCTATAGCGTATTGTTCTACATTTATTTGTGAAAAATTTTACGGGTCAAGGCTACTCCCTTGGTTTTTTTACCGATATAAACCAGTAAAGGGGGAATTGCAGCCCTTATTCACGAATGAAAATCGCGTTTATCACAAGGTCTACCTTATATGATGTACCCGGAGGAGATACTGTCCAGGTAACACAATTGGCTAAACATTTAAAAAAACAGGGCGCGGTTGCCGATATTTTCTTAACTAACCATCGTGTGGATTATGCCGGTTATGATTTGTTTTATTTCACCAATATTATAAGGCCCTCGGATATTCTTTTTCACATCTCTAAACTTAAAAAACCATTTATTGTCTCGCCGATCCTGGTCGACTATAGTGAATACGACAGGCAACACCGGAAAGGAGTTTCAGGAATGATACTTCGTAAATTCCGGCGTAATACTAATGAATATATCAAAACCATTTCGAGATGGCTGAAGGGAAATGATAATCTCCGCAGTAAAAAATATATCTGGCAGGGGCAGCAAAAAAGTGTCCGCGAAATTTTAAATAAAGCGGCTGCTCTTTTACCCGGCACTGAATCGGAGTATAAAACATTACAAACCCTTTTCGGCATCCAAAAAAAATATACAATAGTGCCCAATGGTATCGATCCTTCCTTATTTTATCCTGACGAACACGTAATGAAGGACAATAAACTTGTACTGTGCGCGGCAAGAATAGAAGGGATAAAAAATCAGCTCAATCTTATAAAAGCATTGAATAATACCCGTTATACGCTGTTACTTATCGGGTCCCCGGCGCCGAACCAAAAAGATTACTATAAAGAATGCGTGAAAATAGCCGCGAAAAATATTTTGTTCTATAATCATGTGCCGCAGGAAATATTAATCGGTTATTACAAAGCAGCCAAAGTACATGCATTGCCAAGCTGGTTTGAAACATGCGGCCTTTCATCCCTTGAAGCAGCAGCAATGGGTTGCAATATTGCCATAACGGATAAAGGCTACACGAGGGATTATTTCGGTAATGATGCTTTTTATTGTGATCCGGAAAGTCCTGAGTCTATTTTCAATGCCGTTGACAAGGCCGCAAGAAGCGCTTCATCCAGACAATTACAGGAGAGGGTGATCGCAAATTATACCTGGCAAAAAGCCGCCACCATAACGTTTGAAACATGCAAAAACATTATATCCGGATGAGAAGATTGAGGATCGGTATTATAGGAACGAGAGGAATTCCTAACCATTATGGTGGATTCGAACAATTTGCCCAGTATCTCTCTTTGGGCCTGGTGCAAAGAGGTCATGATGTATACGTCTATAATTCCTCCAACCACCCTTATAAAGAAACAGAGTGGAATGATGTACAGATCATTCACTGCAAAGACCCGGAGCCCAAACTCGGCACATTTGGCCAGTTCATTTACGATTTGAATTGTATTAACGACTCACGAAACAGAAGTTTTGACGTTTTATTGCACCTTGGCTATACCAGCGATTCAATATGGCACTGGCGCTGGCCAAAGAATACAATCAATATTGTAAACATGGATGGCCTGGAGTGGATGCGCAGCAAATACAATAAACCTACCCGGCAATTTTTAAAATGGGCTGAATCACTGGCAGCAAAAAACGCACAGGTTCTGATAGCAGATTCAAAATACATGCAGGCATATCTTGACAAAATATACAAAAAGCGTTCTGTGTTTATTCCCTACGGCGCTGAAGTATTTTCTGCAATTGATTTATCCATATTCAGAAAATATAAAGTCAATCCCGGCGAATATTTTTTGTCGATTGCAAGAATGGAACCTGAAAATAATATTGAAATGATTATCCGGGGATACCTGGCCTCACACAATCCGTACCCATTAATGATTGTTGGTGATATAAATAATGCATTCGGCAAAAGGATTGTTTCAAAATATTCCAGCCGTTCACTTATTTTTTGTGGCCCTGTATATGATCAACCGGATCTGAACAATTTACGCTATCATTCCGTAAAATATTTTCATGGGCATTCGGTCGGTGGTACAAATCCATCATTGCTTGAGGCAATGGCTTGTCAATGTAATATCGCCGCTCACAATAATACTTTCAATAAAGCTATTTTGCAGGAGGATGCGGACTATTTTTCATCGGCGGAGGAAATTGCATCAATGATCGTTTCGCCTGTTTGCGAAAAAACCAATGTACAACGAAAGTTATCTAATCTTGATAAGATCAACTCCATTTATAGCCAGCAAAAAAATATTGATGACTACGAACAACTGATGTTTATGGCTGCCAGTAAAAATGCCAAAATAAAAAAACAGCTTATACTTTCTCCCGCTTTATATCAAACTGATGAAAAGCCCTGGTAAAAGCGAATATCCACACAAGATATTCTGCTATATTGGTAATAAAACTACCTGTGAACTGGTAGATAAATACAAAAAGAAATAATAACAGGCGGTAATAATTAGTCCATACCCGGGTGAAGAAGAAAAGAAAGATTTCCAATGCGAACCTGAAGAAAACGCCCACCCATCCGAATATGGTCATTGTCTCTGCGACTGCATTCGGTATCGCAACCACATTATCTGTGTAATACATGTAATAATTGCGGATAGTTGTCTCTCCCATTATTTTTATCTGTCCTATTCCAACTCCCCAAAACTCGCTTTTCTGGTGAATGAGTTTATCGGCAAGAATAAAAGCATCCCGGATACGGCCATTACCTGATGAATCGTCGCCGGAAAGAATATTCTTTATGCGCTGAAATATAGGGTTATGCCGGAAGAATAAAATCAAAATCACCATCCCGGAAATAAAACCCGCTCCTGTATAAACTAACCCGTTTAATATTCTCTTCTTTTTTGTAAGACTGCTAAAGTAAATTATCCATACAATCACTCCCGCAACAAATACGGCTACAATAACTCCTATTGAGAAAGACAGAATGAAAGGAATAAAAAGCATGGGCAATAGCCATTTGCCGGGAATTTTATTTTGTTGAAAACAATACTGCAGGAGAAAGAAATAGAATACCGGTGTAAACAGAAAAGCATAATAAGACGGCTCATATGTAAGCAACTTCAGCCTGCGAAAATGACCTACATTACCACCAATATCCTGGTCAACCCATAATGGCTGAAAGTAAGGCGTAAAATAAAAAGGGATTGCAATGAGGCAGAACACAAAATTCAAAATCAATATATACCTGAATATTTTTTCCGGCTCTTTACATGTAATTAAAAAAGTATAAACAGCCTGGCAGGAAATATAGACCAATACGAAATTTACAAAAGAGATCGAGTAGCTTTTTATATCAACACCAACATAGGTGATATGAATGACAATGAATGGTAAGAGAATAGCTAAAAAAGGAAGCAATACTTCCTTCTTTCTCACCAGTAAAATCCATACATAAAACAAAGGGGCAAGCAACGCCATATACGTCAGTCCGAATGGCAAAGCAAGCGAATTGATGAAAAAGTAAATAAACGCAAACGGAAAATACTTACTAATCTTCATAGTTCATTCAGATTGTCATAATGGGTTTATCCATTCCCGGCTCCCGGCAAAACCGGATGCCTGCTTAAGATATTCAGCCTGAATAATTCCCTTGTTAATCCCAACGTAATAAATAATTCTGTAATCAAAATCGCGATTGCTGTTCCTGTAGACTGAAAAAAATAAGCAAGTAACAGGTTAAGCAAAACATTTAATAGAACCCCGGCAGTATATACCCTAAAATAATTTTGCCGTTGCTCTGTTGCAAGGAGTATTAATGTAGCTGGTATATTAAGGCAGGCTATTACCAGCACAATGGCAAATATCCTGAGTAATAGGCTCGAATTCCCGTTTTCATGGTGAATAAAAAAATAGATAGCCCACGGTGTTAAAAAAAACAAGAGCACACTGCCCGCAAATAATAAACCCAAAAAAGGGAAATATATTTTTTTGAAGTAAGAAATAATAACCTCCCTGCCGCTTGCAACCACCAGGCAAACCTGCGGATATATAGCTTGTGAAAAAACGCCCAACATTTGCCTCAAAGTAAGAAACACACGCTCAGCAACGCTGTAATAACCTGTTACGAGGTCATTGGTAAAAAATCTAAGGATAAAAATATTTGAATACTGGCAAAAATTATTTGACAGATTAGTGACGGTAATTTGCCATCCCTTGCGCAGTTCCTCTTTTATACCATTAAGACCTGGATTAATAAACAAAAGTTTATATTTCTTTATCACTAAAAAGATGCTTATCAACCCCATTACGAAATTCCCGGTTCCCAGGAAAAAAAGATAGAGTACACCATCTTCTTTTGATTTTATAAATAATAAAACCAACACAACAAATATTAATCGTGCGACAAGGGTAATGACTGCCATTAACTGCATTTTTTCTATCCCGCTAAAAAACCAGTTGATCAATACAGCCTGGCCTATAACAAATACAAACCCCGTTATGTACAAAAAACTTTGCTGCCGGAAAACGGGAACAAAAAGAAACAACAGGAGCAATACCAGGAAGGATAAGGCGCAAAGAATGATTTTCGAAAAAATAACGCGAAAGAAGATTTTTGAAATCATCAGCCGGTCGTTCCGGTAAATAGATATCTCCCGTGTTGCCGTTTGGCTGAATCCATATTCTGTAAACGCAGACAAATAAAACATAACAACCTGTGCCACGGCCACGACACCAAATCCGTCTACGCCGATTTTTGTAATTACGTAGGGTATAATGATCAATTGCAAAAGTGAAGTAATTAACTGCACAATACCGAGAGAGAAAAAATTATAGAATACATTATTTTTTTTCTCCCGCTGCATAATAACGAAGATAATAACCTATGTAAAAGAAAATAAAAGTCTTTGTTCATTTTTTAGAGAATGGCAGGCAACCACCGATCATTAAAAGCCGTTATGAAAACAGGAAATCCTCCAGGGATAGGTATGCCCATCTGCAACCGGGGAACAATGCTTTATCAACTGTTTACTTGACCGGATATATCATGAATGACGAAATAAAAACTCAACCGGCAGCATCTGACGATATTGATCTGCTTTTACTTATAGAAAGGATTATTCTATTTTTTAAAAAATACAAATGGATTTTCCTGTTCTCAATTATCTGCGGCATTGCTTCGGGGTATTATTTTTACCGTTCTCAGCTCAGGGCATATACTTCCCGGCTTGTGGTACACGCTTTCATCCTTACGAACCAGGAAGAGATTCAGATTATAGATACATGGAATCGTCTTCTCGGAAGGCACGAATATGCAGCCCTGGCTGCATTATTCAATTGCAGAGAAAAAATTTTACACCCCCTGAAACAAATAAAAGGGGATGAAATACAAAAAGTATTTTCCCCAACTAACCCAAATGGGTTTATTATAGATATTGTAACGACAGATAGCTCCATACTGGATGAACTGGAGCCGGCAATTTTACGTGGCCTGGAAAATAATGACTATGTAAGTCAAAAAGTAAATCTGAGAAAGGCTGATCTCACGGGATTAATCAATAAGTTAATACCCGAAATCCGGACCCTGGACTCAACTAAAAAGGAATTAGAGAAAATAATACGGGGTGACAAGAAAATTTCTTCGTCAGTTGTCATTGACATATCCGGTATAAACAGGCAACTGATTGATATGAACGAAAAGCTGGCAGGTTATGCTGATGGGCTTCGTTTTGCAAATTCAGTCCAGTTGCTACAAGGGTTTAGCCATTTAAAACAGCCAGTAGGACCAAAATTATTTGTATGGCTTTTTCTCGGGTTGGTATTCTTTCTTTCTATCGCCTCTTTATACGCCTTTATCCATTCAGTCAGCCAAAAATTGAAAAACCGTTCCAAAAAAAGAAACTCCTGATCATTGCATCCATATAAATCAAAGTAAATGAACTATGCCTTTACAAAAACCAAGATGCGGGTGTCATTTACAGAAATGCTTTACCTCATTTTCTTTATCAGTCTTATTTGTGCTTTCCGGGCTATCACAAGCATGTGCATAGGCACAATGATACTGGCAGGAATAATTATACATAAACCATCCCTGAAATCAATCTTCAATACTAAAGCTGCGAACCTGTTTGCAATAGGTTGTATCTTATTTTTTTTCCTTCAGGCACTTTCTCTATTATATACAAACAACCTGCATGAAGGGCTGCATGATGCCCAACTAAAAAGCGGTTTGATCTTTACTCCCCTTGCTCTGCTTATTTTACATACTTCAAACAACGAAGAAACCGGTAAACTTTATTTCTCGTATTGCCTGGCACTCTTTTTCGCTTCGGTTTATCTGTTATGTATCGCATTCACTCAATACCTGCATCATAAAACCGTTAGTGTCTTTTTTTACCATGCTTTAGTCAGTCCCTTCCGCTTTCATGCGGTTTACTATTCGATCCTTGTCTTTATGGCGCTTCTTTTCCTGATTGAAAACGTTACTTCAAAGAACTATCTTCTCAGTAAATTATTTCATCTGTTACTACTTGCATTTTTTTCATTCTTTTTATTCCTGCTTGCATCTAAACTTGTTATTTCATTCTACATAATTTATTGCTTTTTTACGTTGATTAAACAAAGCAGGCTATTTAAACAATCCAGGTTGTTTATATGCTCGTCTACAGTTTTGCTTGTATTCAGCACCGCTTTTATTTTGCTTACCAAAAACCCGATCGGTGCACGATTCAGAGATTTTTCAAATGGTAATATCAGCCTGATCAGCCAGGACAAGTTTTCTCCCGCAGTATATTTTAATGGCCTTCAGTTCAGGTTGCTTGAATGGAAATTGGTGCCGCAAATACTGAATGAGGCTCATGGCTGGTGGATGGGTGTAAGTACCGGCGATGCCCAGGCTTTGTTAAATCAAAAGTATATTTCGCTAAACATGTACAGGGGCGAACCCGGAAAGCCCGGTGATGGGTACCTCGGTTATAATGCCCACAATCAACTATTACAATCGCTTTTACAAAACGGCATTCCGGGGGTTTTAAGTTTTTTGTTTATCTGCTCCGCGCTAATCATGATGGCCCGGCTGGCAAAGAAAAGAATATTGAGTTTTACCATTATTCTCCTTATTTGTTATTTGTTTGTCGAATCACTTTTTGAAGAACAATACGGTATTGTCATTTTTACGTTCTGGCCACTGTTCATCAATCAGTATTGTAAAGAAAATTTTATTTCAACGAAAATTAAAGAGGCATTTTGAACAATTTATTTAAAAATATTATCCGGATACTCAGTGAGAAAGAACGAAAGCAATTTTATTGGCTTATTTTGTTGAATACCCTGATCAATATTGCGGATATATTTTCAATTGCACTATTGCTTTTTGTTATCAACTTTTATATTCATCCGGCAGATAATTCTTTTATTTCTTTACCGGCATGGTTATCCGATCAAAAATCCCCGGCACTTATCGCTTTGTTCCTTTTGCTATTCAGCCTGAAAAACTTATTTGCGTATATTATTACCCGATCTCAATCTCAACATGCATATAATGTAGCTGGCAGGATATCCAAGGAAGAATTGTTTGATTACCTTGAAAAAGATTATTCTGAACATGTTCATACCGATTCGTCTGTTTTTATCCGAAAAATCGGTCAGCAGCCGATGGAGTTCTGTCAATATGTGTTGACCGGGACGCAACAAATAATTTCCCAGGCCATCCTTGTAGTACTAACTGTAACCGGTATCATTTTGTTTAAAGCAAAATTATTCCTGCTGCTCCTCCTGATATTATTACCACCTGTTTTCCTCACCGCGTACCTGATGAAACGAAAATTAAAATCAGTACGGCTTCACACCAGGCTAAGCAGCGAAAAGGCTTTACAACATCTTAAAGAAGCATTGAATGGTTATGTAGAAAGCAATATTTATAATGCACAAAGTTTTTTCTCTGCCCGCTATGGACGCTTTCAGAATGAACTCAATAATCGTCTCGCTGATTTACAAATCATACAAGGTATTCCAAACCGACTGATGGAAATTTTCGCGGTACTTGGCTTGTTTATCCTTATCATCATCAATCAATCAACAGAAGCTTCATCAGCGAGTATTGTCATTATCGGCGCCTTTATGGCGGCAGCTTATAAAATTATTCCGGGTATAGTGAAGATAATCAACATGGGCGGCCAGGTAAGCGCTTACAAATTCTCAATCGAGGGATTGGCACATGCAAATGAAAAAAGAATAGCCGAAAAAGAAATTGGACCCGTTGAAGAACTGGAATCCGTTCAATTAAAGAACATAAGTTTTCAATACGTTGATCGCAACATTCTGAATAATTTTTCTCTCTGTGTTCAGAAAGGAGATTTTCTTATTATCACGGGTGAATCCGGTACAGGAAAAACAACATTGCTTAATTTGCTATCCGGGTTCCTGGTTCCTTTATCGGGAAATATCGTGATCAATAAGATGTCCACCCGCAAAGAAGATTTAAAAAGTTACCGATCAAGGATTGCCTATGTAAAACAACAACCTTTCCTGATTCACGATACGTTACTTCGCAATATCACATTGCAGGAAGATGGTTATAATGTCGACCGGTTGCGCTCCGCCATGGAAATTTCCGGCCTGAATCAACTTGTAGAAACCTGGCCGGAAAGGCTTAATAAAATAATCACAGAAAATGGCAAGAACATAAGTGGCGGGCAAAGGCAACGGATAGCTATCGCCAGAGCGATTTATAAAAACCGGGACCTGATTATACTGGATGAACCATTCAGTGAGCTGGATAAAGAAACGGAATGTGACTTATTGAAGAAACTAAAAAAACTATCACTGGGCGGAAAAATAATTGTATTGGTTACGCACAATAAAGAGAGTTTATCTTTTTGTACTAAACGTATTTCCTTAGATGAAAGATAGCAAAACATTGGTTATCCTGAGTCCTGCGTTTCCGGAAAATGAAGCAGCTACTTACTGGGTACCTTCCCAGCAATTGATGGTGAAATCATTGAAAAGAAATTACCCGGAATTAAACATCATAGTGCTGGCTATTTTATACCCTTATCATACATCACCTTATCAGTGGAATGGAATCAATATAATAAGCTTTAACGGAACGCATAAACGCAAATTCAGGCGGATTAGTCTTTGGAGAAATATCTGGCGAAAACTAAAAAGTGTTTCAAAAGAACATAATATCATAGGAATATTCAGTTTCTGGTGCGGTGAATTCGCATTCATCGGTAACCGTTTTGCAAAAAAACATTCCCTGAAGCATTTAATATGGATATGTGGCCAGGATGCACGAAAACTTAACAAATGGGTTCGCTTTATTCGTCCGGAAGAAGATCAATTGCTGGCCATGTCCTGGTCATTGGTAAATGAATTTTATAAAAATCATGGAATAAAACCGAAATATATAATCCCCAACGCAATTGATCCGCAGTCTTTTCCGCAAAGCACATCGCCGGCAAAAGATATAGACATATTGGGGGTTGGCTCCTTTGAGCCTTTAAAGCGATATGATCTGTTTACCGGAATTATAAAGTCATTGAGCAGCTCATTGCCGGAAATAAAAGCCTTTCACTGCGGAATTGGCAGAGAGAAAGAAAAAATAGAATTGCTTATCGAAAGATTACATTTAAAAAACAATCTGCAGCTATTAGGTGGAAAAACGCAGGAAGAAAATCAAAATGGCCGGTTCACGTTATTTCCGTTCTATTTCCAGCAACGTTCCGAAAATTCTGAACTCAATTACACTGCGCTTATTCCATTTTACGGCACGTTAAGAAATCGTTTGTTCCGCGATGAAATCCATTTCGTCCTGTTTCCCGGCTATGTAAAAACGCGCAAGAAAGACATCGTCACCTCCAATTATCTTTTTCCAGTATTTCATCT
>Ga0207689_10004907_pt1 | contig 12050 bp, 12 predicted proteins | sample KBSMisM52_FD_184312 | JGI IMG/M metagenome (GOLD analysis project Ga0207689, IMG submission 184312) | Miscanthus rhizosphere microbial communities from Kellogg Biological Station, Michigan, USA - KBS Miscanthus M5-2 (SPAdes) (version 2) | ecosystem: Host-associated > Plants > Roots >... | reverse complement strand
TTCTCGCGACGCGGAATTGCGCAATTCAGTGCAATCGCCGCGACCTACAATCCGCCGCCTGCGGCGGCAAACGCCTGCTGCGCCCAGCACGGATAGGCCGAGTCGCCCTGGTTGAAGGCTGGGTCACAGGGTGCACCACTGCCATCGATAAACAATGTGCCCTCTATTCCCGTGGTAGGAAGATCGCCCCTAAGCGGGCGCACATCGTAAGTCAAATTGTTGCCGTTGAGGCGGGGATTGTTGAGCACGACGACGGTGCTCGTTGGAGGCGCTTTGTCGTTGAAGACCGATAGCACGGCGTTGGGCGGATCGCTCTTGAAGCTATTGCTATCCTCGGCCCATTTTTTCAAGAAGAGATCGTTGCGCATGCCACGCCACCGCCGGCCTTTGAGCTGCCGCCATCCCTGATTGTCGAGAAGACGCGCAAGGGTATGCCGTGCGTTGCCCAAATGTGGGGTAGTTCGTTGTAGGCCGCGGCTGTTCAGCAATCGCTTCTCGACGGTATTTGCCTTAATGCGACGCAAGGCTTCCATACCCGCGTCTTTGGGATGCTTGCCCCTACGCATCTCTTCAACAATCAGGAACGAACAGAGGTTGTAAAGGTTAGCCTCGCCACGTCCGGTCGAGCCGGCAGCGCCCACGGCGCCGTCAACATAGAGGCCGGCGCCTAGAATCGGCGAATCACCAAGTCGCCCCGGGATTTTCCAGGACAGCCCGCTGGTGGTGGTCACTCCGCAAATCTCGCCCTTCGCATTGATGCCGTCGCAGTTGATGGTGCCGTAGTAGTGTTCGCGATCAACCAGGCCCTCTTCCACCATTTTTAGTCCTTCACGACGCCAAACTTCGGCGCGTGCTTTCGGATCTAAATAGTGCGAGGGATCAGTTCGCCGCTTCCACTCGAGCCACAACTCTCGGGAATGTTCCGTATTTAGATCGTCTTCGATCTTGAAACCCATATTGCGGGCAAAGTCCTGCGCTCCCTTGCCGACCAGCAGATGGTGATCGGTGGTTTCTAATACCGCTTTGGCCACCAGCGAGGGGGTGCGCACGCCCTCCAGTGCCCCGACCGCGCCGGCGCGTTTCTTTGGCCCGTGCATGCACGATGAATCGAGCTGAACGACCCCTTCGGCGTTCGGCAAGCCGCCATAACCGACGCTGTCGTCAAGGGGATCGAGTTCCACAATGTTCACTCCGGCAATCACCGCATCAAGCACGTCGGCGCCCTGCGTGATCATCGTGAAGGCTTTCTGCACGGCCGTCACGTTACCGTCGTGTTTGAACTTATTGCCGTTAGCTGACGAAACGACGATTGGTTTCACAGCCCCCTGAACAATTATGTTAGGGAACTGCAGCACTGAAGCTTTGGTGCCGGCCAGGGTAAGCCCGGCGGCTGCGCTGGTGCGGATGAAGTCTCGCCGTTTGATTCGTTTGGTCATAAAAAAGGGTCTCCTCGAGCTTATTTCAAGCTCTCCTTAATTCGCTCAGCTGTTTTCGGCCCAATACCATCGACAAGTTCGAGGCCGCCGTTTTCAACAAACTCGCGCAACGCCTCCAGGGAAGACACCTTGTACTTCTGATGCAGGACCGCCGCAGTCTTTGGTCCAATGCCCGGAATATCCAACAGGTCGAGCACCCCTTCCGGTGTTTCCTTTATGATTCGCTCCCAGGCGTCGAAGGTGCCGCGCTCGAGAAGCTCCAGAATTTTCCCGGCAATCGCTTTACCCACGCCCGGGATCGACTGCAAGCCCGCGATACCATCTTCCGCAGCGATCTTCTGCATCGGCGTCGGCCAGGTTTCAATTGCTTCCGCAGCGTTGCGATAGGAACGCAGCCGAAAAGGATCATCGCCGCGAATGTCCATTAGTGCAGCCAGTCGATAAAACCTTCGCGCAATTGCTGGGTTGTCCACACTCGTTCCCTGAGGACGGCAAAGCTGCCGCAGAAAAGTTGTAAACGGAATGCTTAGTCTACGTCCAAAGGAAGACGGAGAGCAAAGGTTGTAAACAAAAAGTAATAGTTCAATTTGAGCCGTAGTAAGACTCGACGAACGCCACACAAATGCGGAACCGGGAGTGGTAGCGACCGGGTCCAAGTCTCGCTGCAGTCAACATCGAACGGTACATATCCACTGGTTTATCGAGCAATCAACCTTCAAGTCAAAGGTCGCGAATCTCGCACCGTGCCTCAGGTCGCTACCGCTCCCGGTTCTGTATTTGTGTGGCGTCCGCCGAGGTCGACTGCCTGAGTCAGCCCAACCGGACTAATGTCAACCAAGGACCGTGTTATCCTGAAGCTAAATCCCAACAGGAGAAAGTAGATGGAAATAAAAAGAAGAGAGTGGCTGGCTGGGCTCTCGAGTCTTGGCGCGGGCGTTGTCTTGATAGGATGCAGGCAAACTGCCCCGACCACCGCCAATGAAGCCAGGAAAGACAACGCGGATGAGGAAGTGGAGGTGACTGCCACTGAAGATTTGATGCGCGAACATGGCGTGCTCCGTCGGGCGCTCCTGGTCTATCGGGAAAGTGCGACGAAGTTGCGCAACGCAGTCAACGTCCCGCCAGAGCCCCTTCAGAAAACCGCCAGGTTGTTTCGTGCTTTCGGCGAGGAGTATCACGAAAAGAAACTCGAGGAAGTCTATATTTTTCCGGCGGTTAAGAAAGCCGGTGGTGCCGCTGGTGGTTATGCCGACGTGCTGGTAGCCCAGCATCAACGCGGCCGTGAAATAACAGACTTCGCCATCGCAGCCACTGCTGGACCGAGGCTTGCCGCTGCCGACATCAAGAGCTTTGCCGCGGCGTTGGAAGACTTAGTCCGCATGTACGAGCATCATGCCGCGATCGAGGACACTATCGTCTTTCCGGCGTGGAAGCAGACCCTTACCGCCGACGCCCTGGATGAGCTGAACGAAAAATTTGAAGAGATCGAGCACGAGCAATTTGGCGAAGATGGTTTCGAGAGTGCTTTGAAACAGATGGCTGAGATCGAACAGAGTCTCGGCTTAAGCGACCTGGCTCAGTTTACCGCTCCGCCACCTCCGGCTATGAAGTGACTAACGCAGAGTTGATGGTTCTAGGGTGGTAGCAAGCGATCGAGCGACTTCAGCAGATCCTGACCGCGCAGGCCGGGTTGCTTCTTTTTCGTTTGACCAAGCGAAATGATTTTGGCGTCCGGATCGATTAGCAGCGTGGTGGGAAAAGAATGGATGCGGTAACGCACTTGCAGCTGTTCGATACTGTCGTTAGTGGCCTGTGGCCAGCCCATGCCATTTTTCCTGAGGAACGGTTTGATTTGTGAATAATCCGGATCGTTGTTCATCCCCAGAATCTCGAAACCGCGCGCCTGGAAACGCGAATAGGCGACTCTTTGATAAGCCAACTCACGCCGGCACGGTCCGCACCACATCGCCCAAAAATCTACCAGCACATACTTGCCGCGAAACTCCGAAAGTTTTCGTTTCTTGCCATCAAAGTCGGAAAAGGTAAAGTCAGGTAATTCCGCTCCCATCACGAGTTCGACACGCTTATAGTCTGACGCCGAATGTTCGCGCATTATGATCTGGTTCTTTTCAAGGTCTACCTTCTTAGTGGAAAAGTATTGGTTGCCGACGCGAAACACAACGGTCTCCTCTCGCGCCTCGGCCGCTTCCGGCGAAAAGTGATCGAGGTCGATGGTGTTGTCTCCATCGCTGTCTACACCCAACCAACCATTGCTCAACGTGATATTCTTTGATTGCGCGTTAAAGCCATACTCAACCATCGTGGGTTTGCCCTTGAGATCCACCTTGCCTTTGGCAAAGGCCTCTTTCGACTGTAGTAACAGTTTTTCGTCTTCCTTCATTTCGTCCCACTGCACGTCTTTGTAGTATTGAACGAATATCGGATAACTCTTGAACAAGGCATTCTTGAAGGGAAGCTCGATGGTCGTCTGAAAAATGTAGGGGTTGCCCTCCTCGTCGTGTTCGAGAGAAAACTTCTCGCTGTCAGCCATCGTCCCGTCAAGGTCGAGGTCGGCAAATAGAACCGGAGCTTCGTCCTCTGCTTCGACGAGCAGTGTCAAGATCGCAGACTTGTCGCGAAGCGGATCATAGAGACGGCCGGCTGTGATGTTTGCGCCTGATTCAAGCGGAGTAGCAAACTTAACTTTGGACAGATCTCGCAACGGACGAAAGATAATTTGATCGAGGCCGTCGGTATTGGGTACCAGTTGACCATCAAGGCTCCCGATATATTCAGGATCGCCGGCTTGCGATGGAGTTGAAGGCAGCGCGGAGATCAAAAGCAACAGGGCAGCGGCAATGGCGATCTTAAAAATGGTTCGGGCCGGCTTACTGTTCATTTCTGCATGAGGCATGTTGTTTTGTTACCTTGGAGTGGGAGTAGAACAATTGCGACGCGATTCTAGTTTCGACGGAAATAGCTGTCAATTTTTTCGCTCAGCGCGTATCTATCAGGCCACGATCATGGTGCCGGTACCGCTGTCAGTGAAGACTTCGCTGAGCAATGCGTTGCGCGTGGTGCCGCTGAGGATGTGTGCGCTGTGAACGCCTCGCCTTAGTAGTTGAACAATACTCTGCAGCTTGGGAATCATGCCGCCGGTGGCAGTGCCGTCGTTAATCATCGCTTCCGCCTCGTCCGCTGTGAGGCGCGATAGTTTGGTGTCGGGCTCACCGGCACGCAGATAAAGGCCATCGACGTCGGAGAGCAAGATTAACTTTTCGGCTTTCAATTGCGCAGCGATTTCCGCGGCTATCGTGTCGGCGTTTATGTTGAAGACTGTGCCTTCAGCATCTGCGCCCAGCGAAGAGATGACCGGCAGGTAACCCTGATCGAGCAATACCGTCAGCAGGCGCGCATTGATTTTCACCACGTCGCCGACGAGACCAAAGTCGACTTGCGAACGTTCGCCGGTTTCACGGTTCAAAATTTCCTTTGGTGGCCGGCGCTCCGCATGAACAATATTGCCGTCAACACCTGATAGCCCGACGGCTTCAATGCCCCGATTGCGAAGGGCTGAAAGAATGTCAGTGTTGATCTTTCCCGCGAAAACCATCTTGGCCATTTCCAGGGTTGCATCGTCGGTGACCCGACGTCCTTCGATGATCGTTTGCTCAATTCCCATGCGCTTAGCGAGTTCACTCAGCTGTTTGCCGCCCCCGTGAATGACGCAGATGCGGATGCCAACCTGGTGCAGGAGGGCCAACTCTTCCGCCAGCGAGCTCAGGTTTTCGTGGTTTTCGGTAGCCTTTCCAGAAAGCTTGACGACAAACGTCTGCCCCTGGAAGCGCTGAATGTATGGCAGGGCCTCGCGCAGAAGATCGAGCCGTAACTGATCGCCGACGTGGTTGGTGTTAGTCATAAAAGACAGTTTCGAGTTTCAGTTTCAGGTTCAAGTTTAACTGACTAAGGTAATCTGCATCGTTATTTGAACGCACGACTCACAATCTCAGAACTTGAAACCGGAAACTTCTATTTCAGTAGCTTCGCCATGATCGCTTTCTGCGCGTGCAGCCTGTTCTCTGCTTCGTCGATTACCACCGAAGCAGGCGAATCAATGACCTCGTCGGTAACGATTACGTTGCGTCGCACCGGCAGACAGTGCATGAAGATCGCGTTATTTGTGCGCGCCATCTTTTGCTCGTCTACCATCCACTGTGATCGATATTGAGCACGCTTTTCTATATCACCTTCGGAATTGCCGTAAAACAGTTTCGACCCCCAGCTCTTCGCGTAGATAACATCCGCGCCCGCAAACGCACCTTCGATATTGTTGGTAACCCGAACCGTGCCGCCGGCTCCTGCCGCTTGCTCCTGGATACCGGCCATCAGATCCTCATCAAGTTCGTAACCTTCGGGGTGTGCAATTACCAAATCGTGTCCCATCTGCGCGGCGGCCAATGCAAAACTGTTCGGCACCGCCATCGGTAAAGGCTTCGGGTGCCAGGCCCAGGTCAGCACCACCCGTTTTCGATCCGCGCCAGATTTTTCGCGAATGGTCATCATGTCTGCCAGCGCCTGACAGGGATGATGCATCGCTGATTCAAGATTGATGATCGGCACCTCGGAATACCTGGCAAACGCCGCGAGCACCGGATCAGTCCGTTCCTCTTCCCAGTTTTTGAGCGCTGCAAAGGTACGCACGCCGATTGCTGAACAGTAACGAGCGAGCACCCGAACAAATTCCGCGACGTGCTCGGTCTTATCACCATCCATCACGACGCCGTCGCGATGCTCCAAAGTCCAGCTCGTACTGCCCGGTTCTAGAACAACCGGATTTCCGCCGAGGTCATAAATCCCAATCTGCATGGACGCGCGCGTTCGCAGGCTGGGATTGAAGAACACCAGCGCCACGGATTTTCCCGCGAGCGGCTGCGCTCGATCTTTCCCATGTTTGAACTGCAGCGCCGATTCGATCAGACCGTTCAGCTCAGCAAGCGAGTAGGCACTGGTTGTTAGGAAATCTCTCATAGTGCGCGCCTGGCTAACAGTGGCTTGGCCAGCCCGTACAAAGTGATCAGTAACCAAAACGCTTCCATCAAAAACGCCGATAGGTTGAAACGAAACGCCAACGAAATCATGACCAGGATGGCGCCCAGAGCATTCAACAACAAATAACTAATTGCCGCACTCGACAGTTTCTCAAGCTGCAACAGCAGGTAGGCAACCACCATCAACAACACGCCGACATTGCCGACAAAATCAAACCAACTGTAATCCACTCGAGCCTCCTGCGGCTTTGCCGTGCACCGAACCCCACGCCGGTTGGGTCTTGAATAACTCCGGTCAAAGTCCCGCGGTTATCGTGAGCAAAGCTTCAACGAATAGATCGATTTCTTCGCATCGCAAACACAACGGCGGCAATAGTCTAAGAACGTGTGGATCGCTTGACGTGCCGGTAATGATCTTTCGCTCAAGCAGGGCTTTGTGAATCGGCGCCGCCGGAGTGCGAAACTCGATGCCCAACAGAAACCCACGTCCACGCACAGCCGCAACCTCAGGAACTTCTGCCAATCTCTGACGCAGATAAGCTTCGACAGTTTTCACATTCTGGAGCAAACCGTCGCTTTCGATCACTTCAAGAGTTGCAGTCACCGCTGCCATTGCGATCATGCCGCCGCCAAACGTAGTCCCCAGATCGTTTTCCTTGATGCTCGCGCTAATTTTTTCAGTAACCAGGCAGGCGCCAACCGGAATACCGCTGCCCAGAGCTTTTGCCAGCGTAACAATGTCCGGCACGACCTGAGATCCCGCTTCGCCGCCGGCGAAGAACCAATCGCCTGTGCGACCAACGCCCGTCTGCACTTCGTCATAAATCAAGACGATGCCGCGCTCATCGCAGAGTTCCCGGAGTGCCTGGTAGTAGTCGGAAGCCGCCATGCGAACCCCCGCCATCGACTGAATCGGTTCGAGCATTATGGCTGCGACACTTTCATCCGCCAGGGCGCGGACGGATTCAAAGTCGCCAAACTCTGCTTCGATGTGGCCGGGCACATTAGGCTTGCCGAGTTCGCGATATTTCCCCAGGAAGGTTGCGCTGATGGAGTCGGCGGTGCGTCCGTGAAAGCCGCCCGAGAAGGTAATGACAGTCTGCCGTCCGGTCGCCATGCGGGCCATACGCATGGCATTCTCATTAGCTTCCGTGCCGGAATTACAGAAGAAAGCTTTGGTGAGTGCGGCCGGCGCAACTGAAACCAACTTCTCGGCGGCCTCAGCGCGCGCAGCCGAGTAAACCAGGTTGGAATAGAACAACAACTTCTCGGCCTGGGCCTGGATGGCAGCAACTACGTGACTGTGCGAATGGCCTGTACCGGCGACCGCGTGCCCGCCGTAGAGATCAAGATACTTCTCGCCTTCGCTCGTGTAGATCCAAACACCTTCACCGCGCTCGGCAACGATTGGCATCTTCTTGTAAGTCGCCAGCTGATAGCGTTCTTCAACCGCCGCCACTTCCGCAAAAGTCGTTGGTTTGTTGCTCTGAGGTTTCATCCGGCTCTCGTTCCATTTGGGACAATACTTTCGGGCACCGCAAGCACGGGCTGTACGCCATCAGCATACCCAATGTCGAACAGCATGCCTTCCGACGTTTCTCCCATTATTTTCCGGGGCTCAAGATTCACAACAAAGAGCGCTTGTTGTCCTTTGATCGATTGGGGATCGGCTCGCTCCTGTTTCATGCCGGCCAGAATGTTTCGCTGATGATCGCCGAGGTCAACAATCAAACGTACCAGCTTGTCTGAGCCGCTCACGTCTTCGACCGCCAGTATGGTGCCGACGCGAATGTCGAGCTTCTCAAGATCGGCAAGCGTGGCAATCGCTTTGACGGGCGCCGGTTGGACCTCTTTGTCGTTCATGGAATCGTGCCTAGTAGCATGCGGCGGTCATTGCCTTACTAATCGCCATATCATTAACCGCCAGGGTGCCAAGATCGCCAGGAAATAAACCAGGTGAACCGGCAACAAACTGCTGCTAGTGGCGCTGGCCTCCTTTTCTTTCCTTCATACTTTTCGTCAGTTCTGTTTTGTGCTCTGCGTACCTTGGCGGTTGATTTATGGGTTCGTTCCCACAAGCATTAATCCAGTTTTCTCGTCCAGACCAAACATCAGATTCATATTCTGTACCGCCTGACCAGCGGCGCCCTTTACCAAATTATCAAGCGCGGAAAAAACCACTATTTGTTGTCCGCGGCTGGCAAATCCAAGATCGCAAAAATTCGTAGTCTTGACCCAGTTAATATCTGGTGAACCCTTTACCAGTCGCACAAAAAATGAATCGCGATAAAACTCGTGGAATATCGACTGTAGCTTTGCTTCAGTCAGACTCTCTTTTGTCTCAATGTAGATCGAGGAGAAGATGCCTCGCGAGACCGGCAGCGAATGCGTCATGAAAATCAACTCATTATTCCAGTCGCCGACGTTGCCCAGTTCCTGTTCAATCTCCGGCAGATGTTGATGTGTGAATGGTTTGTAAGCGTAAAACGAGTTCATACGCTGCGGATGATGCGTATTCGCGGCCGCTTTCGCGCCGGAGCCGGATGAACCGGTCTTGGCATCAACGATCACGCGTCCGCTAACGAGTCCGTTCGCAACCAGTGGCGCGAGGCCGAGCAAGGTAGCGGTAGCAAAGCAGCCAGGATTCGCAATCAGCCGCGCACGTTTAATCGCCTCGCGATTTGTTTCGGTTAAGCCATAGACGAATTCGCTTTGCCAGGACATCGCCGTGTGCGCGCGACCATAGTGTTGCTCGAACTTTTCCTGGTCACGAAGCCTAAAGTCTCCGGACAAGTCAATCGCTTTCACTTTCTCGGGCAGACCTGGCACAACTTCCATTGCCTGTCCATGCGGCAGCGCCAGGAAGACGCAATCCAAATCTTCTAATGCAGTGGCGCCTTCAGGAGCCGTGCTGAAGTGGAGATCAGTCAAGCCGTAAAGGTTTCGATGAACTTCACTGACAGCTTTGCCGGCCTGCTCATTCGCAGTGACAAAAACGATTTCAACCTCCGGATGGAACAGCAGAATGCGCAGCAATTCTGATCCACCGTAGCCTGATCCGCCGTAAATTCCGACCTTGAGTTTCATGTCAGTACCTAAAGAGTCCAAAGTCCAAAGTCCAAAGTCTGTGCATAGCAAGTTGAGTCTTAAGTCCCAAGCGATCTTTGAAGAGGCAGACCTTGGACTTTGGACCTTTAGACTGAGATCTCGACTTCGGGCTGAATTTTCGCTGAGACGAGTTCGAATAGTCTGGCTCCGTTCCGCCTCGCATTCGCGGCCGGCACACCAAACTCCTTCTCAATGAAATCTTCGCCCATTTGCGAGTCAGTAACTGAACCGGCAATCACATCTATCTCAATTCCGCGACGGCGCAGGAGCTCAATACCTCCCCAGGCGCCCACATAATCCGAGGCGCAGAAGACGAGACCCGCGGTGGCTTCACGCAATTCCAGATCTTCAAAGACCGATTCCACCGAGTAACCGCCCAACAATCCATCGCCTAGCTCAATGACAATCAAGTCGGGCGAACTCTCGTTCAAACGAGCGATGATCGTTTTGGCAACTGATGAAAGATTCTTGGCGCCCACCGTTGACGGTAAACCGCAATCAAGAAAACTGGCGATGGCGATGGCGCCATGGTCGGCCATGTTAAGCGTGTCCCGTAAGCAGGCGATGCCCGAGAGTTTGGCGGCTGCCACTCGCATGCCGGCACGCGTTGCTTGTTTGATTAGCTCGGTAGCGGCGTAAGTCTTGCCGCTGTTCATGCAGGTACCGGCAATGATTACTAAAGGCGCCGTTTCACCAAGGGTGGTTCGCGGTGTCAAGGCGGCGTCGGCGATGTTCATCAGGCGGCCTGTTTCGTCGCAGGCGAGGCCAATGACTTCAACCTGAATTGCATCGCTCAGACTGGAGTGATGGCCGGTGCATTTCCCAATAACGCCGCCCATGTTCAGCAGGTGTAACTGATCGCCGGCATTAACTGTTTCCGGCACGTCGCCAACAAAACCCTTCAACGCGCGTCGTCTGCCGAGCACGCCTATTAACACGTCTCCGGGATTGATCTTTGCGAGACGGCCAGTAGGTAGTTCCAGCATGTTGTAGGTGGCGCTGTCAGTGAGCGCGCGCACGACCACGACATCGCCGGCACGCGGAGTTTCTGATGACAGGACAATCGCGTTAGTCCGGCCGAGATTGAGCGGCGAAGTGGCTGAGCCGATTTTGTCAGCGTCGATAATCTGGGTTTGTATTTTCATGTCCTTATTCCTCGTTCCTCGAATGAGCCTACTTTCCGTCTCTCAACCGCAAACGCAGTGCGTTGAGCTTGATGAAGCCCTCAGCATCTCGCTGGTTGTAAACGGTATCCGCTTCAAATGTTGCAACCTTTTCGTCGTAAAGCGAATGTGGCGAGCGCCGTCCAACTACGATGGTGTTGCCGCGAAACAGTTTCAAACGCACGTCCCCGGTAACATTTGTTTGCGTTTCGTTCACCATTTTCCGCATCAATTCAAACTCTGGAGCAAACCAGAATCCGTAGTAAATGCTCTCGGCAAACTTTACGCTGAGCGAATCGCGCAAGTGCATGACCTCGCGATCGAGGGTTATTGATTCCAGCGCCCGATGCGCAACTTGCAGTACCGTCACGCCCGGTGTTTCATAAACCCCCCGCGACTTCATGCCGACGAAACGGTTCTCAACCAGATCAACGCGGCCGATGCCATGTTCGCCAGCCAATTTGTTTAGACCTTCCAGCAAGGCGACCGCGCCGAGCTTCTTCCCGTTGATGGCCACCGGCTCGCCCTTTTCAAACGTCAGCTCGAGGTATTCCGCTTCCGCCCTGGCACTTTCAGGCGAGCGCGTAAGTTGGAAAATATCCTCCGGCGGTTCAGCCCAGGGGTCTTCCAGAATTCCACCTTCATAGGACACATGCATCAGGTTGCGATCGGTTGAATATGGTTTTGCTGTCGTGGCCGTGATCGGAATGTCATGAGTTTTCGCATAAGCGATCAGATCGCTGCGCCCGTTGAATTCCCACTCGCGCCACGGCGCAATTACCTTGATGTTCGGCTGCAGGGCGTAGTAAGTGAGCTCAAATCGCACCTGATCATTGCCCTTGCCGGTAGAGCCGTGCGCCACTGCGTCGGCGCCTTCACGACGTGCAATTTCAATCTGGCGTTTGGCAATTACCGGACGGGCGAGGGAAGTCCCGAGCAGGTAAACACCTTCGTAAAGTGCGTTCGCCTTGACGGCCGTCCAAACATATTCCCGGACGAACTCTTCACGCAGATCTTCCACGTAGAGTTTTGAGCCGCCCGTAGCCAACGCCTTTTCCTCGAGCCCGGCAAGCTCTTCACCCTGACCTACATCTGCGCAGTAGCAAATGACCTCGCAGGCATAACGCTCCTTCAGCCAACGAAGCATCACTGATGTGTCGAGCCCGCCGGAGTAAGCTAAAACGATTTTCTTAATATTGTTGTTATGTGCCATTAGATTCTTGTCTTAAGCTTTGAACTTTAAGCTTGGCTCTCTGTGTACTTTGACTTCTATTCAATGGCGCCCGTGCCAAAAG
>Ga0207689_10004904_pt1 | contig 12068 bp, 16 predicted proteins | sample KBSMisM52_FD_184312 | JGI IMG/M metagenome (GOLD analysis project Ga0207689, IMG submission 184312) | Miscanthus rhizosphere microbial communities from Kellogg Biological Station, Michigan, USA - KBS Miscanthus M5-2 (SPAdes) (version 2) | ecosystem: Host-associated > Plants > Roots >... | reverse complement strand
GGGTCTGGCTGCCTCTCGGCTGTGTACCGGCTGCCCAACGCATGGTCAGGCCAGAGGTGCAATCGCGAGGCCAGACCCAGCTCGCCCGCGACGGCTTCTACAAGATGTAATTGACCCAGCGCGTAGTCTTCCCACACGCGCCGGTTCTCGAAAACGTCCACGCGCATTTTCAACCCCAGCGTCCGCGCGTGCGCCGCTATCCGCGCCACGTTCTCCGCCCGGATGTTGATGGGCTCGGCGAAAATCGTCAGCGGCTGGGAGGGACGTTGTACCCAACGTCCCTGACTCGCATTTAGTGAGGCGCCCTCCCTGGCTTCAGCGCCCTCCCTGGCTTCGACACCGGATCGATCAGGGACGTTGTGGACAACATCCCTCCCGTTTTGGAAGGCCAGCGCCTCGAGCGTGCGCGCCAGGTCATCGCGGCCGATCTCCGGATACATCGGCGCCACCGCTACGAACAGGTTGAGGCCGTAGTCCGCCGCGTGTTGCAGGCAACGCAGGCGCGCCGAGGGCGAGGGCGCATGCGGTTCGTAAATCTGCGCGAGGCGATCATTGAGCGTGGGGAGACTCATGCCGAACATCAGCCGGGGACCGAAACTTTTGAACAGGTCAAAATCCGCCGCGGCCATCGGCGAGCGGGTGAGGATGCGCACGTTGAGCGTGGAATAATCGCGGATGAGCTCGAGGGATTCCCGGACCATGGACCGCGCTTCCACGTGCAATTCCTTCTGGCGCGTGGGGTCGCCTGCCAGCCGGATGGTTTGATAGGGGTCGGTGGTGCTGCAATAAATCACTGCGCGATTGCCGCCGCGGTCCAGTTGCTTGACGTCGGTATATTCGGCCGCCGCCAGGCTGTGCAGGAAAATGTCCCGGTCGAACCGGCGCAGGAGCAAATAATTCCCCCAGTCCGCATCGCCATCGGCCACGCCGTAGTCAGACATGGTCGATTGCATCCGGCCGCGCGACGTCGCGGGCACATAACAGAAGCGGCACCCATGCGAGCAGCCTACCGCGATGTTGAATGACCAGTTGGAAAGGGATTTGTGCACGAAATTGGATTCGGCAATCCGCGCCGGCTGCGGCCATACGCCGACGGGGCCGCGCGCGAGGGAAAGAAATTGCGTCTGACTCATAGCCAGCACTCCACGATTTGAGGTTCATCACCTTCGTAGCGCGGGATGCGCAGCTTGCCCGGCGGGACGAGTTCGCGCGCCAATTCGAGGGTTTCCGCAAAACCGGTAATCTCGGCATCGGTCACGATCACCCCACGCTCGACCACGGCCCTGCGCACCACGAAGAAATTCGGGTAGTCCAACGGCTTGGAATAAACCGTCCAAATCTCCAAACCGTCAAACGCCACCTCGAAACTCTGGCTCTGAAGTCTGGCTTCTGACCTCTGACCTCTGACCTCTGTCTTTCTCATGCTCCGTTCGTCCGCCTGGTTTCGCGGCGGCTCTTCAACGCGCGGTCTGCGTGCCAGCCAGCGAGCACGGTGTAAACATCCGCCAGCGGCGCGCGGAACGTGGTGGTCTGCCGCTCAAGCCGCATGGCCAGGATGTCCCCCGGCTCAAGCGAAACTACAATCCGCCGGGCGTAATGCGCGAATGGCTTGGCCGTGCGCCGGCTGACTGGTTTATTCAAATTTGTCATTTGCTTTCCTCCCATTGAGGCTCTTCTGCGCTGCCCGCTCCGCTGCCTTGGCCTCCGCCCGTTCCAACGACTTGATCCAGACGCCGATCATCACCATCCCCACGCCGAGCGTGGCCAGCGCGATGAACACGCCCACGATGACGCCGTGCCAGAATTCGTTCATGGAAAAAAAGAAGGCGAGAGAGTTGTTCACCCTCTCGCCTTCGATGTTGTTCACCACGGTTGACTGAACCTATTCACAGTTTTCCTCCGCTGTGAATAAATCAGGCGGCCTTCTTGGTCTCGTCGAGCCGCGGTGCAAATTTTGCGTATTTGCTCCGCACGGCTTCGGTGATCAGGAATTTGAACGATGCGCCAGTGGCCTTCTTGGCTGCACGCAACAGCTCGTCGATGTCTGGCGTAAGACGCATGTTGGTTCGAACGTCCGAGTTTTTGTATTTGTTGCTCATTGCGAGTCATACCTGTAAGTCATGTAATACCTAATTGCAATAAATTTCGAGAAATATCTTGCAACCGCCGAAAAGCAGATGTACGGTCCAAACTCATAATCGTGATGAAAAGCAGGGCTAAACAAACCAACCCAATGCCTGCTGAGAACCAACCTGAAAAACGAAAGCTAATCACCTTTGAGCCGCCCGATGACGTCAGACAACTTTTAGAAGCCGCCGAGAAAGCAACGGGAACCGATCGAAGCAAGCTTATCGTGGAAGCCATTCGCACGGACCTGCCCAAAGTGGTGCAAAAGATTCTCGATGAACGTCAGCGCGCGGCTGAAGCATTTTTCCGCCTGAGCAGCGATAACCCCGGTCAGAGCATAGCGTTCTCATCAGAAACCAGTCCGCCTTACCGGCCCGGAGGCCGCAAAACTAAATCATGAAACTTCTCCTCATCGCCAGTCTCTGCACTCTGGCCCAGCCAGCCTTCGCCGAGTGGCGTATGATCGGCACTCCTCGTTACGGTCTCCCGTACTTGCCGCCGCCGCCGCGACCGCTGTCAGCCCAGGAGCCCCAGCCGCAGCCGGCGCCTACTTATGACCGGCCATCAGGGCCTTATTCGTGGGCCTGGCGCGAGAATTTTTCTCGAGCGTGCAAAGATCCCTATCGAACCAGCGGCGGCAAGAGCTACGACCTCACGCCCGTTTTTGATTGGCTCAAGAGCAACTCGCCCACCGCTCAGCCATTGCCCGAGTGGGGTTTCATAGTGGGCAAGATCATCTCGGTGGCGCCGGATGGGCTGTTGGTCGATCGCTGCAAGCCAAACGCGAGCATGGAGAGCACCGATGAAGTCATTTTCATCAAGAACGACCCTTTTGAAAACAGCGCGGTGGATGGGAAAATGTTTGTCACGTTGGCCAGGATGGACGGTCGGCATCAATATACGTCGGTCCTGGGAGCTGGAAAGACGGTCAGAGCTTTTGACCACGGAACACGCGCGGGCGGCGAGGAGCTAGCTCGTTTCAAGCAAAACGCCGCTGAGGAAAAGCGCCGCGCTGCCGAAGAGACGCAGCGAAAAGAAGACGCCAAGCGAGATTCGCGCGACCAACAACATCTCGAGCAGTTGATGAAGTTCGATGCGCAAGATGCGAAAACCGTCGAGTTCCAAAAGCTCCGCGCGGCGGCCGGCTCAGCCACGGCCCAGTTCGACCTTGGTTGCCGTTACTTCGAAGGCGTAGGCGTCCCCAAAGACGTGGAGCTCGCCCGCCAATGGCTTACCCGCTCCGCCGAACAAGGCAATGCCCAGGCGAAAGCAAAGCTCACCGAACTATGAAACTGCCGGCATGAAGAACAACCGTTACGCAGTTTACGTGCGCGACGCGCGCGGCTGGCCGCCGCAGTTCGATGAATTGTTTTACGGTGAGCGGGCGTTGCGCAATGGCGGCAAATTCGTGCCGTATAACGACGGCGGCGAGCCCCCGTGCGGTCACATCGAGGTGCAGGGCCGCAGCGAAGCCATCGCCCTCAAGCACAAGCTCAGCAACACCGGCGATTGGCTCGCCCCCGACACGGGCAAAATCGTCCGGCCCACCTACGCGATCAAGAAACTGCCTTGAAGAGAGCCATCGTCAAAAGCGGCGTTTATCAGAGCGAAGATGCGTTCTGGATACGCCCGGTCATCGCCGGCCGGCGGACGTGGAGGAAACTGCGCGCCATCAAGCTCAAGCCAGCCCTCGACGAAGCAGCCGGGCTTTTGGTGGCCCATCGCCAATCCGCCAGCGGCTCGTGCCGCAGCCCCTTGACCAAGGGCACCGATTTCGCCGAGGTCGCCGACATGTATCTCGAGGCCGGTTGTCCCAATTCACTGGACGAGGGGCGCGACGAAAAGTTCGTGGCCGCCGAGGCCTGGCGCCTTGAATATCTGAAACGGTTTTACGGCACCTGGGCGCTGGACGACATCAAGCGCGGCTCGCTGATGAAGTATCGCACCTGGCGGATCACCCAGATTTCCCGAGGCAGCGGAGCGCGCACCACACAAATCGATTGGTGCACCCTGAGCAACGTCCTCAACTTCGCCGTGCGCTCCGGCATCGCCAATTTCAATTACATCGCCCAGGAACGGCCGCGCCTGCGCGCTGACAATCCGCGAGGCGCGACCTTGGCCGAAAAGATTGCCCACTGCCGCGAGTTCGCCCCTGCCGATGGGAACGAGTTGAACTTGTTGGCCCACTACTTTTTCGCCGAACGTGAAAGCGAGGCCATCGGATTCCAAATGCTCTTCGAGGCGTTCACCTCCTGCCGGTCCAGCGAGGCGCGCCGATTGCGCATCGATGCCACCAACACGGACCAGCCTGGATTCATCCAGGGCAACCATTTGTTCATCTCACGCTCCAAGCACGGAGTTTATCCGTATGTGCAAATCACTCCGGACCTGAAAGATTTTCTCGAATGCCATCACGCCTGGCATCAGGGTAGCCACTCGGGTAACCCGTGGTGGTTCCCCGCCGCGCGAATCTCCAAGCGCGAACCCGACGCGTTAAAGCCACTGGGCGTCCTCTCGCTAAACGCTGCGCTGCGGCGCGCGACCAAAACTCTTGGACTGCCAAAACGCAGCGCCCACGGTCTGCGGAGCTTCTATGCAACGCGCCGCCGCGGAGACGGCGCGACCGAAGCGCAAATTGCGGCGGAGATGGGCATCACATCGATTGCTTTACTCGAACAAGTCTACGGAGGCCGTCCGCCGAATTGGGACGGCATGAAGAAAATCAGTTACTGGCCGGATAATGCAGCCCCGGCCTGGCACAAGTGGAAGCCAGGAGCGACCCGGGAGCTGGATTTTGGGATCGAAGCGAAAAAAATCGTACAAATGCAATGAGAGGGACTACTAATGGACTACGCAAAAACAGGAACGAAAAACATGTGTTGTAAGTCATTGATGGATGGTGCGTCCGACAGGACTTGAACCTGTAACCTTCTGATCCGAAGTCATAATTCACACCATTCGCTAAATCCGATATGGGCATTAGCGCGCAAAACCCCTGTTTTCATCGGGTCGAAACACCTGCAGCAACTCCGTAAAACCGATATGGGCAACCCAATCGGGACTACGGAGGGACTACGGAAATGATTCCCACGATCGCCATCGACTGGAAACAACTCGCGGCTCAGGTGCGCGGCCACCTGGACCGCGCCGTCCTAAAAGAACGGCAGCGGCGCGTAACGGAGATCGTCGTCAAGGCCACACTGGTCCGGGGGCGTTTGTGTGTGCGAGTGCCAAGGCTGGCCGAGTTCGAACATCTGATCGGTGTGACCAAGGGCAACCTCTCGGTCATCTTCGGCGAACTGAAACGGGCGCGCATTTTGCAGGTGCGCGCGTTAGCAGAGGGCGGAATGGAAATTGTCATCCTGCCTGATGCACGGAATTGGGATGTTGTGTGGAGGTACGAGCGATCCGAGTTGCAGAGGTTTCTGCGCGGCCTCGATGCCTACACTGGACAAGTCCAGGAAGAACTTCTGCCGCCCGAGCCCAGCCTTGTAGCTGCTCTGGCAGAAGTGTCTGCCGAGTCCTCGGTTCCCGATTTGGGAACCATCCCGTTCCCAATTTGGGAACGCGTTCCCGATCTGGGAACCAATCCCGTTCCCGATTCGGGAACCGACCCCGTTCCCAATTTGGGAACGGGGTCGTCGAAAGGGCCGTCAAATAAGGCTCCTGTTGACCTCGTTCCCAATTTGGGAACCAACCCCGTTCCCGTATCGGGAACCACAGCCATGCCTTTGGGGGGTAGGGGGGGCTTTACCGTTCAACGTTTTACCGCTTCTGAAGAAGAAGATCCTGATCCAAAGCGGTTAAACGGTGAACGTTTAAACGGTACAAGGGCCAATAATGCGAAGTTGGAATCACAGTTGATGCAGCGCATAGCACAGTGGACCGCCGATGACATGAATCAATGGGGAGGTGACTGGCGCAAGAATTGGGTTCGAGTCCGTCCGGTCGCCTTGAAAAAAGCCCTGAACATTTTGGAGGCAGAGAGCGAGAGTGGCAGTTGGGAAGCCACCAAGAACCGGGCCGCTGCTCTGAAGGATCTGACCATGCGCCTGAGCAACGAGTAAAACCTAACCGGGGATATGCTTCGACATTGGGTGTCCAAGCGCCCAAGGTGCGAGCATGGATCAAATTCTCACCCGGTCCTGCGTTGACTCCACTGGCGTACATTGGATGGCTCTTCCTTATCAAAGTTCCCTGATTGGCTTGCAGCTATTACAGCCCCGTATCCCCGAAAGAAAACCAATCCCACAACTCAGAGATCCCGAGGATGAGGAACCCAAAGAGGATGACCGGCTCGAAGGGCTGATCCGCATAATGGTGTGGGTGATAGGCATCAGCACAGCTCACGACAACAAGCGGATCCTGCGCGCGCGCTTCCTTCGCACCCTCGTCGTCCTCTGGTTAATCGATCCCCATCACTTCGGCTGTGCCACCCAGGCATCGATGGCCAGGCAATTCCACTTCGACAAGCAGTCCTTCAACGCGTCAGTGGCCAGCTTCCGACGCCAATTCGATTACATCGACGCGCGCTTCCGCTCGCCTATGGCCGTCGCCCACATGCGCAAACCATCGCGCGAGTGACCCCCCCAATAAGGAATCTTTTCGCCCCACACCATTCGGTTAGAGCTTGCCTCCCCTGCTCAAATTTCGCGCGATATGGAAAAAACGAAAAAACGCGCAACTAGCGACCTGGACGTCACCTTTCCGGAGTTTCTGGAAGAGCAGTCGGTCAGCGACATAATGCGGGCTCAGGACAGCGAGAAGCCTGCGCTCAAACCCGCCTGGGCCACCGTGAACCTCCCTCGCAAGCTCACCTTTCGCGAGAAACCCACCAAGCGCGTCTTTTACGATTACAGCGAGGTCGACAACGCCATCAACCTGCTCGAGCGGCTACCATCGCCCGGAGAAACCGTTCACGCGGTTATGGACAGTCACTTCAAGGGCATCGATCTAGTCCCTGCGATCCTGCGCCTTGCGGGCGTTCCTGCCAGCGAGCTCATCGTAACCACCCTTGGCTTCAACCGCCGTGACGCGGCCTGTCTTTGCGAATTGGTCCAACGCGGCGAAATCCATCGCCTCAGCATGGTATGCAGCAACTTTTTCGCGGAAAAGGACAAGGGCGCTTACGATTACGCCCTGGGCAGCTTCGCTGATTTTGGGCCGACGCACTTTTACACCGTCGAATCCTCAGCCAACCTCCGGAGCTGCAACAATTTTGAGCAATTCGCCCTCACCAACAGCCCTGAACTGTTCGCATTTCACCGATCCTGGGTCAGCAAAATGTTATGAGAGCCAAGCCAAAGCCAAAACCCGCACCCGCGACCCAGGACGGCCTGGACAAAGACACCTCCCGTCTGATTCTTTCCGCTGACCTCGCCAACATCGCCAAGAAGGTCAAAGCCGGAAAACCGCTCAGCCAAAGCGAACGCGAGCTCATCCGCAAATCCACCAAACCGGACCCGCCCAATAAAGGCCAGGGAACCGCTTACGATTCCATTGCGCAGGCGGCGGCGGCCATGGGAGTGCCCAAGAGTGTTTTGCGTAAATTGAAGCGGGACGGCGCGCCAGGCTTTCACGGCTCGCGGGTTTACCCGGGGGAACTACGACCGCACCTGGAAACCCTGCAAAGCACGACGGGCGAAACCGCCGATCGTGACGCCCTGGAATGCCGGCGGCTTCTCGCGCAGTGCAAGCGCATCGAGCACGCCAACCTCGTCGAAAGCGCCGGCGTGATCGCCGTGGCGCCCGTGCTCGCGGCGATTGCGACGATCGGCGAGCAGCTCAAGGGCGCGCTGCGGGCGATTTACGAAGATGAACTGCCCCCGGTCATCTCCGGCCTCTCGCCCGAAGCCATCCGCATCGAAACCCGAAAGGCCAACGACCGTTTGTGCGCCAAGTTTTTCGCGGGCACCGACAAAATTGCCAAGGCCGCGTGATCAACAACCGCGGCATGAATCTGTTCAACTACATCCTCGACGACAATGGCAAGCCGGTGATCGAGCATGACCTGGTGAAATGGGCGAAGTGGCATTGCACCCACCGTCCTGGTGTAGCCCGCGAAACAATTGGCGACTCCGACATTTCGACCGTGTTTCTGGCCTTCGACCATAATTTTTCTGGAGTTGGACCGCCGTTGCTTTGGGAAACCATGGTCTTCGGTGGCAGGCTCGACATGGAGCAAGACCGCTGCGCCGGCTCGCGTGAGCAGGCCGAAGCCATGCACGCCCGAATGGTCGAACGAGTCAAAGCCCTGGGCGTCCTCCCCGCTGACCTCTGACCTCCGACCTCTGACTTCGTTGACTCCACCCCACTCAGTAGCGGCTCCTGGCGCTGCATTGTAAGAGCAGTTTGGCTTATCGTTGCCATCATCCTTGCAGCGCGGGAGCGGCCTACTGTGCCCTCCCCCGAAGAACCCACCTCGACCGACCAGATCCTCGCTGCCTGGCGCGCGGCCTGGGAGCCATTCGATCGCCGGCCGATCTACGAATGGGCCGGCACCCACGTCAACCTGCCCTCGTGCTACGCCATCAGCGGTTTTTTCCACGTCGCGAAAAGCCGCTACCTCATGGGCCCGCTCGACGCCATCCTCGATCCCCTCGTGCGCGAGGTCACCGTGCTGGCCGGCGTCCAAACCGGCAAATCCTTGATTGGCGACCTCACCGTCTGCCACACCATCGAGAACAACCCGGGGAACATCCTCTGGAATTTCCCGACCGAGGAATGGGCGGAAGATTACGCCAAGCGCCGCGCCACCCCGCTCCTAAACAACTGCCCCGGCATCGCGGCCAAGCTCGACAAAATTCACCGGCACAAAAAGGGCAAAAAAGAAATCCACTTCCCCAGCATGTGGCTGGCGATCCAGGGCGCTCATCCGAGCAACCTGCAGACCCACAGCGTGCCGATCTGCATCAACGAGGAACTTTGGCAATGGGAACAGGGGATGTATCTCCACGCGAAAGCGCGCACCACATACTTCCACTGGCGCTCGAAGATCCTGAACATCTCCCAGGCCGGCGAGAAAGGGGATGACCTCGATCAGGCTTATGAAGCGGGTACTCAAGAGGTCTGGCAATTTCCTTGCCCGGCCTGCCATTTCTATCAGCCGTTCGCATGGTCGGTCCGCCGCCAGGACGGCACTTACGCCGGCGTCACTTGGGCCACCAACGACACCACCCGACCGGGAGGCCAATGGAATTACGACGCCGTCAAAGCCTCCGCTGCCTACAAGTGCGCCAACTGCGACCACCTCATTCTTGACACCCCAAAAAATCGCCGAGACATGAACGACTTCGGTCGTTACATCGTCACCAACCCCAACGCCCCGCGCGACAAAAAATCTTTTCAATGGCCCTCGCACGCCAGCGATCAGATTTCGTATGGCCTGCTCGCCGAAGAATATCTACGCGCCAAGGAGCAAGCCAAGCTCGGCAATCGCATCCCCCTGCGCGAATTCTGGCTCAAACGCATGGCGCAGCCGTACGACCCCGTCCTGCACGACGACGTCGAGACCATGCCAACTATCGAACTGGTATCAACCGGTGAGAATTCAATAGTTCACGACGGCAAAACCTTCACCATCCTCCTGATGAGCGTGGACGTGCAGACCGATTGTTTCTGGGTCTGCGTCGAGGCCTGGACCACCGCGGGCGACGACCTGGTCCTCTGGGCCGGCCGCCTGGTCACCTGGGCCGACGTCAAAGCCAAGCAAGAGGAATTCAAAGTGAAGAACGGCCTGGTCACCGTCGACTGCCGCTTCCGCGGCCACGACACCTTCGTCAACTGCACGCGCAACGGCGATTGGGAAGTCGTCCCCGGCGGCAAGCGGTGGCAATGCTGGCGCGCGGCCAAGGGCGAAGCAGGCGACGGCTACTACTACAAGCCGCGGTCCGGCAAACAGCAGGGCAAATCCATCCTCATCCCGTACGTGTGGCCATTGCCCAAAGGCGACCCGTGCCACGGCTACGCTCACGACGATGTCACCCTCGCGGACGTCCGCGGACGTTACTGTTCGATCGTCGTGTGGTATCACGGCTGGATCAAGAGCGTGCTAGCGGACCGCCGCGATTCCATGACCAAGACCGTGCGCAGCTACATCCTCAAAGGCCCGTGGAACCAAACCTACGCGCGGCAAATGTACAGCGAGCGCAAAGAATTTAACGCCACAACGCGCAAGTGGTTCTGGAAAAAGTTTCGCGACAACCATCTCTGGGACTGCCGCTGCATGAGCCTGACGCGCGCCTTCATGCTCCGAATAATCGGTGACACCGCCGCCATCGAGGAGTAGCTACGTTCGTGAGAACGTGGGCTGATATGGGGAGAGAGGTCAGAAGTCAGCGGTCAGAGGTCAGCCAGCCGGACGTTGGATCTGTCTGACCTCTGATCTCTGACCGCTGACCTCTGTCTTGCCCGCGTTCTCACGAACGCAGCTACGAAAAAAAATGGAATCCGAAGCGCCCATCATCAAGCACCGCCTCCTGGCTATCGTGCGCCTGAGCCTCGAGCTGGTCATCCTCGCGCTTTTCTGGTGCATCGCGCACCTGGTGTGTTGCCTGCCCGCGCGGCGTCAGACCTCCCATCCGTCCCCTTCGTTCCCATTGACTCGGCCTCCTTTAACAGATGCCGCTCAACTATTTCATCGGTAAATCCCAAAGCTGGCTCGAGGAACAACTCGCCAGCGCCCAGGCGGACGCCGCCAGCGGCAAGACCACCACCAGCATCACCACCAGCGACCTCTCGACTGCCAAGGTGATCGAGAGCGACGTCAGCACGCGCATCGAGCGCCTGCTGTATGCCCTCTATCTGCTGGACCCGATCAACTACCCGCTCACGAACATCCGCCGCGTGACCAGGACCAAGGCGGTGTTCTCGTGAACGTGAACCGTGAACCGTTAAATCCGTTAAACCGTGAACCGTTGAACCGGGAGGACGATTCAACGATTCAACGATTCAACGATTCAACGCCTTCGGGAGGACGATTCAACGATTCAACGATTCAACGATTCAACGTCTCCCCATGACCGCCCCACCCCCCTACAAATTCATCGAGAAACGCAGCTCGCAAGGCTACGTGAACAACCGCCTCGTGCGCGCGGCCACGCAGACCGCCGATCGCAAAGTCATTCCCGCCCTCGACAACGACGTCCACAAAAACGTCTCCACGCTCGGCCGCCGGACCTTGATGACCCTGGGCCGCTGGGTCTACAGCAACATCCCGATCGTCAGAGGCGCCCTGCACGAAAAGGCCGAGTATGCGAGCAGCCATTACCTGGCGCAGTACACCGGCGCGAACAAAGCGTGGGGTGAAATGGCCGAGGAATTCCTTTACGAACACGGCAAAATTTGCGATGTGGCCGGCTGGCCGTACACAGCCCGAACCTACCGTCGGAATCTCTGCATCGCAGTGCATCGCGATGGAGATGCTGGCACCCTCCTCACCCGCCGAGCGGATGGCTATCCACAATTACAGTGCATCCCCGGCCATCGCATCGCCAGCCGGCCCTATGAATTGACCGTCGCAGGCGGCCCGTACGACGGCGCCGCCATCACCGACGGCGTCATCACGAACGAATACGGCACCCCGCTCGCCTACCGAATTCTCACGGGCAACCCGTTCGACTACGACACCCACACCGACATCAGCGCGCGCGACATGTTCCTGACCTTCGTCCCCACATACGTGGGCCAGGTAAGAGGATTCTCGACCCTGGGCGCGGGCATGTTCGACTGGCAGGACATCGGCGAATGGAGAAGCGCCGAAATGATGGCCCAAAAAGTCAACAGCGCCATCGCCCTCGTCGAAGAAAACGAAGCTGGCGAACCCGCCCCTGGATCGGACTTCCTCGTGGACGCCAGCGGTGGAGTCTCCCAGCCCGGCACACCCACCGGTTTGCAATACGAGAAATTCGACGACGGCCTCATCCGCTATTTCAAGAGCAAGA
>Ga0207689_10004900_pt1 | contig 12074 bp, 8 predicted proteins | sample KBSMisM52_FD_184312 | JGI IMG/M metagenome (GOLD analysis project Ga0207689, IMG submission 184312) | Miscanthus rhizosphere microbial communities from Kellogg Biological Station, Michigan, USA - KBS Miscanthus M5-2 (SPAdes) (version 2) | ecosystem: Host-associated > Plants > Roots > Rhizosphere... | reverse complement strand
AGGCCGGCCAGAACGGCGCCCACTTCCTGGTCGACACGGATGGCAGCATCTTCCAGACGGCGCGGGTCGACCAGAAGTGCTGGCACGTCGGCAAGATCCGCGCGAAGTGCCAGGAAATGAAGGCCTGCGCGCCCGACGAGCTGAAGTCGATCAACGCGATATTGTTCAAGCGCGGCGAGTCGTACGCAGTGCGCATCAAGAACCTGCACGAGCATGAATCGGACAAGTCCTATCCTGACCGGTACCCGACCAACGAGGACTCGCTGGGCATCGAGATCGTCAGCGCCTTCAACGAGAGGACCGACACCTACGACGCCGTCAACAAGTCGCAGAACGATTCGCTCGCTTGGCTGATCGGGACGCTGGAACGCCTGCTGGCGATCGGCGACGCCGACGTCTACACCCACGGCTCGATCGGCTACAAGCAGAAGAGCGAAGGCTCGACGGCGAACTGGAAGCGCCCGTGATGAGCGGCGCGCATCTCGCCTTCGCGACGTTCCTGGGCGTCGCGCTGTCCCTGCCCGGATGCGCCGCCACGCCGGCCAGGCCGACCTTCGACGACCTGCAGGTGATCGCGCGCGGCCAGGACAGCGGCGGCGAATTCTGTTCGGACTTCGCCCTCACGGTGGCGCAGGCACGCACGTTCTTCGCCAAGTCGGCTGCCGTCGACGCCATGACGCTGCACGATCGCTACGACCTGTTGCCGTGCTGGGTGCGCGGCACCGCGCGCGACGCGCGTGGTCTCTGGCGCTGGGAGATCCGCGCCGGCGGCACCGCGCGACTGGAGTCGCCGGCCGGTGACGTCACGCTGCTGGCCTGCGACGCCTGCGACGAGCTGCTGGGTGGCCGCGCCAGGCGCTGACCTCGATCGATCCCGGCGACCTGCGGATCACCCGCCGTCCCAGCCGGGCGAAAAACCGCGACACTAGCGGTCCATGCAACGACCGCTTCCGACCCTCGCCGCCCTCGCGCTGTTCCTGACCGGCTGCGCCACGGCGCCGCCGATGGGCGCCGCGCTCGACGAGGTGCGAATCGACTCGCGCGGCTTCGAGACCGGCGGCGACGCCTGCGCCGATTTCGCGCTGACCGCGGCCCAGGCGCGCTACTTCCTGGCGCGCTCGGTGGTCGTCACTGCGCGCCAGCAGCGCGACGGCTGGGACGTGCTGCCCTGCTACGTGCGAGGCACCGCGCGCTCGGCCAGCGGCGTCTGGCGCTGGGAGATCCGCGCCGGCGGCACCGCCACGCTGGAGACGCCCGCCGGCGACACCGAACTGCGCGCTTGCAGCGACTGCGACGCCGTGCTGGGCCACCCCGCCGGCAGGCGCCGCCCCTGAATCCACGGCGCGGCGACGGCCAGCGGAATTCCGGCCCATCCAGGGCCTGGCGTTCGACTAGTGGTTCTTGTCCCAGTCGTCGAGCGCCTTGCGGGCCGCCTGGACGCGGCTGTCGTCCAGCTCCGTCAGTGCCCTGTAGCGGCTGTCGATGGAGGCCAGCGCGTCGCGCAGCGCCTGCGCGTTGGCCGGGTCATCGCCGAACTGCCTCTTCGCGCCGGCGATGTCCTGCAGGCGCGCGGCGGCGCGGCCGTCCTTGTCGGCCTGGGCACTCTGCACCGCCTTCTCGAGCGCGTCGCGCTGATGCTGCCGCTCGTATTTGGCCAGCATGCGCTTGTCGACGTTGTCTGCCGCAGCGGGCACCGCCGCCGGCGCGACGACCCGCGGCGGCGCGGCACCGGAGGCCGACGACGCGGCGCCGGAAGCCGGCGGCGGGTGGCCGTTCGGGACCACGGTCAGCTTCTGCTCGACCTGCGCGGCCGGACACGGCGTCTGCTGGAACGTGACGGCACCGTTGGCCGCGGTGCACTTGTACTGCGCGAACGCCGCCGTGGCAGGCACGGCCAGCAGCAGGAGGATCAGGCGGGACTTCATGCCATGACGTTAGCACCGATGCGCGCCGGCGCCATGGCCGCGGCCGACGGATGGCGACGGCCCGGCGTCGAACGGCGCGCGGCCGACGAAAAAGCCGCCGGACGCGAACCTCGCGAACGGCGGCATGGGGTGTGGCGGCGCAGGCGTCAGGCCATCACGGAGTCGGCCTCGGGTTCGGAGTCGGGCTGCGAGTCGGGGGCCATCGTGTTGGGCGGCGCCATCGACAGTTCCTCCGGCGGGCCGCCGTCCTGGATCGGGCGCAGGAAGGCCAGGATCATGAAGCCCAGCATGCCCAGCAGGCCCATGGCCGCCCAGCCGCGGTGGTACTCGTTGGCCGCGGCGTACGACCAGCAGGCCCACACGCTGAGTCCGATCGCCACCGCCATCACGGCGCCGACGCCGGCCATCGGCACGCCGGTCATCATCAGCACGATGCCGACCAGGCCCGACAGCACCGCGCCGACGCACGCGCCGCGCGAGCTGGCGTCCAGGCGATGCTTGAAGAAGCCGACCCACTGCTCGATGTACGCGTAGATCACCGGCACCACCACCAGCGTCAGCAGCGTCGAGGTGATGACGCCGCCGATGATGGCGCGGCCCATCGGCGCCTGCAGCTCGCCGCCCTCGTCGAGCGCGAGCGCGAGCGGGAACATGCCGAACACCATCGCCGCGGTCGTCATGATGATCGGCCGCATCCGGATCTGCCCCGCCGTCAGCACGGCCTCGGCGAGCGTCGCGCCGGCCTTGCGCGCATGGTTGGCGAAGTCCACCAGCAGGATGGCGTTCTTCGTCACCAGGCCCATCAGCATGATCAGGCCGATCAGCGAGAACAGGTTGATGGTGGAGTGGAACAGCTTCAGCGAGATCATCACGCCGATCAGCGACAGCGGCAGCGAGGCCATGATCGCCAGCGGCTGCAGGAAGCTGCCGAACTGGCTGGCCAGCACGATGTAGATGAAGATCAGCGCCAGGCCGAGGGCCGAGCCGATGTTGCCGAAGATGTCGTCCTGTTCCTGCGCGGCACCGCCCACGTCGAAGCGGTAGCCCGGCGGCAGCACGGTGGCCTTGACGATCTTGTCGATGTCGGCATTGACCTGGCCCACCGTGCGGCCCGACTTCACGTCCACGCCGGCGTACACCGCCTGGCGGCGCTGCAGGTCCTGGCGCTTGATGACGTCTGGGTTGGTGATCGGCTCGATCGTGGCGACGCTCTCCAGCGCCACCGGCGTGCCGTCGGCGGCGAAAGCGACCGGAAGCTTGTTCAGCTGCGCGATGCTCTCGCGGCTGGCCTGGGGCAGGCGCAGCTGCACCTCCACCTGCTGGCCGTCCGGGGTCGTCCAGTACGTCGACACGTCGCCCTGCACGTAGGCGCGCAGGCTGGCGGACAGCTGCTGCGGCGTCATGCCCAGCTGGCGCGCGGCGTCCGGGCGCACGCGCACGGCGTACGCGGGCAGGCCGGGTTTGACCGAGGACTCGAAGTCGGTCACGCCCTTGACCTTCCTGATCTTGGCGCCGAGGTCGGCCGTGATCTGGTCGAGCACGGTCGGATCCGGGCCCAGGATCGAGATGAAGATCGGGCGGTTGCCGAGCGCCACCGAGATGCCCGGCAGGCCTTGCAGGCGCTTGCGGATCTCGTCCTCGACCTGGAACTGGTTGAGCTTGCGCTGGTGGCGCGGCTTCAGGCCGATGCCGACGTAGGCCGTGTTGTGGCCGTTGTCGCCGCCGACCTGCGTGGACAGCGAGTCGATCTCGGGCATCGAGCCGATGATGGCCTCGACCTGCTTCATCTTCGCGTCGGCGCGCGCCAGGCTGGTGCCCACCGGCATGGTGATGTTCAGGCCGGTGTAGCCCTGGTCGGTCTGCGGAATCGCTTCCGCGCCGATCGTCGTGGCCAGCGCGATGGCCGCGAAGAACGTGGCTCCGGCCGACCACAGCACGATGCCGCGCGGGGTCAGCGTGGCAAAGCGCAGCTGGCGCCGGCCGTGCACCAGGCGCCGCCCGTCGGCGCCGAAGCCGAAGCCGTACGCCGGCACCGGCGGCACGAACATGCGGTAGCGGCGGCCGCTGAAGGCCCACGTGATCAGGCGTTCGTAGATGTGGTGCAGCTTGGCCATGGCCCAGTCGACGGCCCGCATCATGTGGCCCACGCCCCAGATGCGCTGCATCGTGACGGCCGGCGGATCCTTCCAGATCGACGACAGCATCGGGTCGAGCGTGAAGCTGACGAACAGCGACACGATCACCGCCGACACCACCGTGATGCCGAACGGGAAGAAGAACTTGCCGACGATGCCCTTCATGAAGGCCACCGGCACGAACACCGCGCAGATCGCGAACGTGGTGGCCATCACCGCCAGGCCGATCTCGTCGGTGCCGCGGCGCGCGGCCGTGTGGTGGTCCTGGCCCATGCCGACGTGGCGCACGATGTTCTCGCGCACCACGATCGCATCGTCGATCAGGAGGCCGATGCACAGCGACAGCGCCATCATCGTCATGAAGTTCAGCGTGAAGCCGAAGGCGTTGATCGCGATGAACGACGCGATGACCGAGATCGGCAGCGTCAGGCCGGTGATGATCGTCGAGCGCCAGCTGTGCAGGAACAGGAACACGATGGCGATGGTCAGCAGCGCGCCTTCGCCGAGCGTCTTCTTCACGCCGTCCAGCGACTGCTCCACCCAGTCGCTGCTGGCGTAGATCAGCTTGAGCTCGACGCCCGGCGGCAGCGACTTGCGCATCTCGTCGGCCGCGGCCTTGATCGCGGCGCCGGTGCGCACGATGTTGGCGTCCTGCTGCTTGTAGATGTTGAACGTGACCGCGGCCTTGCCGTTGATGCGCGAGAGCGAATCGGGCTCCTGCTCGCGCTCGACGAGCTTGCCCACGTCGCCCAGCATCACCACGCCGCCGCTGGCGTTGCGCGAGACGACCACGCCGGCGAACTGCTTGGGATCGAGCACGCGGCCCTCGACGCGCACCAGCGAGTCCTCGTTCCCGTTCTGCAGCATGCCCACCGGCTGGTCGGTGTTGGCGCGCACGAGGGCGGCACTGACGTCGGCTGGCGTGAGCCCGAAGCCGCGCAGGCGCTGCGGGTCGAGGTCGATGCGCACCTGGCGCGTGACCAGGCCCAGCGGCGTCACGCGCGCGACGCCCTCGACGCTGGTCAGGCGCTTCTGCACCGTCTGGTCGGCGATCAGCGAGAGCTCGCGGTCGCTGCGGCCGTTGGCCATCAGCGCCAGCACCACGGTCGGTTGCGCGTTCTCGCCGTCGAAGCGGTTGATGAACGGCGGCTTGACATCGCGGTTGAAGCCGGCCTGCACGACGGCGACCTTGTCGCGCACCTCCTGCGTGGCGCGCGTCATGTCGACCGAGAGGTTGAACTCGACGTAGGTCTCGCTGCGACCTTCCCAGCTGTTGGAACGGATCATCTTGACGCCGGCGATGCCGTTCAGCGCATCCTCCAGGGGCTTGGTGATCTCGGTTTCGACCGCGCCGGGGGACGCACCCGGGTACTGCACGGCGATGAAGACGTCCGGCGGCGAGATGTCGGGCATCTGCTCGACGCCCAGCCGCTGGTACGAGAACAACCCGAGCACGCACAGCGCCACCATGACCATGGTCGCGAAGACGGGGTTGTTGATGGAGACACGCGTCATCCACATGGGAACTCTCCTCGAGTCGAGGCCGTGGGAACGGCGTGATCAGCGGGTGGCGGTGGCGGCAGCGGGCAGCGGCTTGGGCGTGGCGGCGGTCGCGACCGCGACCACGCGCGCCTTGGCGCCCTCGCGCAGGTTGTCGAAGCGCGCGCCCAGCACCAGGGCGTCGGGCGTCAGGCCCTCGAGCACTTCGGCGCGGCCCTTGACCGGGTCGCGGCGGCCGGTGGTGACGGTGCGGCGCAGCAGCTTGCCCTTCTCCACCGTCCACACGTATTCCTGCCCCGACGCGGAGCTGATGGCGCTGATGGGCACCGTCAGGCGCGGCGTCGCGTCGCCGATCTGCACCTGCGCGACGGCGTACTGGCCCGCGCGCATGGTCTCCTTCGGGTTCTGCAACTGCACGACGACGCCGATCGAGCGCGTGCCGGCCTCGGCGGCAGGCGCGATGCGGGCCAGCTTGCCGTCCAGGGGCTTGTCCAGGCCCTCGATCTTCAGCGTGACCGGCATGCCCGTGGCCAGTTGCCCGACCTCCTGCGTGCCGACCGTGCCGGCCAGCTCCAGCAGATGCAGGTCGACGATGGTGACGACCTGCTGCTCGGCGGTGACCTTCTCGCCCGAGACGACGTACTTCTTCGACACGATGCCGCTGATCGGCGCGATCAGGGAGGCGTCGCGCAGCGCGATCCGGGCCGAGTCCAGCGCGGCCTGGGCCGCGGCGACCCCGGCCTTGGCGCTATCGAGCTGGGACTTCGAGTTGTCGAGGGCGATCGGCGAGATGAACTTGTCGTTGGCCAGGCCGATGTTGGACTCGTGCGTGCGCTGGGCCTGGTCGAGCGTCGTCCTGACGGCCGCCAGGTTCGCCGCGCGCTCGGCCACCTTGCTCTGCAGGTCGCTGACGTCGATGCGGCCGAGCGGCTCGCCCGCCTTCACGCGCTGGCCTTCCTGCACGTCCAGCGACAGCAGCGTGCCGGTGGCCTTGGCGCGCACGATCGCGGTGTTGGGCGCGACCAGCGGCCCCGAGAACTCCACGACCTGCGGCAGCGCCACCTGCAGCGGCTTCGCGGCCTCGCTGGGCGTGAAATCGAGCGGCACCTCGCTCGCGGCCGCGTCCGGCGCCTGGGCGGCCATCGCGGCATTCGCCGGCATGGCGGCGCTCCCCTTGCCCGCCTTGATCGCGAAACCCGCTCCGATAGCCACGACGATCGCCGCCAGCCCGAACACCAAGCGTTTGCGCATGTCCTCTTCCTTCATATTCTTTCCAGGGGCATCCTGAATTTCGACGGAGTGTGGATCGGCTGGCACGGTCATGGGGGCGGATTGCGACGAAGTGCTGCTGGGCCAGGACGAGTTGCAGTGCGTCCGGATGAAGCGGAATTCCGGCCGACGAACTGCAGGAGACGGTGCGCGGGATGCCCGCGAGCCGCGCCGCGGCGGGCGCGCCGGGACCCTCGACGGCAGGCTCCGCGAGGATAAGCCGCCGGGGGCCGGACCGAAAGCCGCACGACACCCCCCAGACGGGGGGCGCGGCCGTCACAGGCGCGTCACGCGCGCGGGGCGGCCCCGGGAATCGGCGGCTGGTCGAGGTGGACGTCGCCGCACTGGGCGCGGTGCGCCAGGACGTGGTCCATCACGACGAGGGCGAGCATCGCCTCGACGATGGGCGTGGCACGGATGCCGACGCAAGGATCGTGGCGGCCGAAAGTCTCGACCATCGCCGGGTGGCCGGCGCGGTCGATCGAGCGGCGCGGCGTGCGGATCGAGCTGGTCGGCTTGATGGCGATGGCCACGCGCAGGTCCTGGCCGGTGGAGATGCCGCCCAGCACGCCGCCGGCGTTGTTGCTGACGAAGCCCGCGGGCGTCAGCTCGTCGCCGTGCTCGGTGCCGCGCTGGGCGACGCTCGCGAAGCCGGCGCCGATCTCGACGCCCTTGACCGCGTTGACGCCCATCATGGCGTAGGCGATGTCGGCATCGAGCTTGTCGAACAGCGGCTGGCCCAGGCCCACGGGCATGCCGCGGGCGATGACCTCGATGCGCGCGCCGCAGGAGTCGCCCGCCTTGCGCAGTTCGTCCATGCGCTCCTCGAGCGCCGGGACGATTGCCGCGTTCGGCGCGAAGAACGGGTTCAACGGGATCTGCGCCTCGTCGACGAATGGAATGGGGATGTCGCCGAGCTGGCTCATCCAGCCGACGAAGGTGGTGCCGCGGTGCTCCTTGAGCCACTTGCGCGCGACGGCCCCCGCCGCGACCATCGGCGCGGTCAGGCGGGCCGACGAGCGTCCGCCGCCGCGCGGGTCGCGCAGGCCGTACTTGCGCCAGTAGGTGTAGTCGGCATGGCCCGGGCGGAAGGTGTCCAGGATGTTGCCGTAGTCCTTGCTGCGCTGGTCGGTGTTGCGGATCAGGAGCGCGATCGGGGTGCCGGTGGTGACGCCTTCGTATACCCCAGACAGTATCTCCACCGCATCGGGCTCGTTGCGCTGGGTGACATGGCGCGAGGTGCCGGGACGGCGCCGGTCGAGCTCGACCTGGATGTCGGCCTCCGTCAGCGCCAGGCCCGGCGGGCAGCCGTCGATGACGCAGCCGATCGCCACGCCGTGCGACTCGCCGAAGTTGGTGACGCGGAACAGTTCGCCGAAGGTGCTGCCAGACATGAGGCGATTCTAAGGGGCGCCACGCCGGGCGTCTTCGCGATGCGCGGGGCAGCGCTTCGCGGCGTCCGGCCCGGGCGGAAATCGACCTTCGGACGCCGCCAATGTCGAGCAGCGTGAAATAGGGCACGTCGGCGCGGCTTATCCGTCCGTCCCGGCGCGCGAATCCAGGGCAAAGTGCCGGGATGCTGTCCTTTGGCCCCCGTTCACGCGTCATGGGAGGCGCGATCGGCGAGCCGCAGGCGGATCCACAGACGCATCCGGCGGCCGCCGCCTGCGCGCGCCCTGCCCGTCTCTTCCTGGTCGCATCCATGGGAGCGGCCACCGTCGCTCCCGCGCTGGCGGCACCGGCCGCGTCCGGCGCCCTGGTCACCCTGCCGCCGTGGCTGCTCTGGCTGGCCGCCGTGGCGCTGCTGGCCCTCGGCAGCGCCCTGTTCGCCCAGACCGTGCGCGCCCGCCGCTCGCTGCAGCGCGAGCGCCTGGCCAACCGGCTGATCGATCGCAGCCCGAACCTGGTGTGCGTGCTCGACCCCCGCGGGGCCCTGCGCCACATGAACGGCACCGGCCGCCACTGGTTGCGCGTCAGCCATCCGCAGATCGCCGGCCGCCGCCTCGAAGAGATCCCCGAGCTGGGCCTGGACGCCGTCCAGGCGCGCGCGCTCCAGGGCGCGATCGAGCAGGCCGCCGGCGGCGCCGTCCTCACGCACGAGCTCACCGTGCGGCGATCGGACGGCATCACGATGACGCTCGAGCTGTCGATCCGCGCCATCCCGCGCAGCGGCGACACGCCGCCCAACCTGCTGGTGGAGGGGCGCGACATCACGCAGCGCAAGTCCGTCGAGGACAAGCTGCAGCTCGCCGCCGCCGTGTTCGAGCAGGCACGCGAGGGCTTCGTCATCGCCGACCGCAACGGCCGCGTCGTCACCGTCAACCAGGCGTTCTGCGAGATCAGCGGCTACGACGCGCGCGAGCTGCAGGGCCAGAAGGTGGCCGCGCTGGGCTTGGGCATCGGCCGCCGCGAGGTGCGCCGCCAGGTGCGCGGCGCGCTGCAGACGTCCGGTCATTGGCAGGGCGAGTTGCGCACCTCGCGCAAGGACGGCAGCCTCTACACCTGCTGGGCCGCGGTCACGCAGCAGCGCGACGCCAACGGCGCCGTCACGCACTACATCGGCATCCTCAACGACATCACGCAGTTCCGCGAGGTCGAGAGCAACCTGGTGCGGCTGGCGCACGTCGACACGCTCACCGACCTGCCCAACCGCAGCCTGCTGGCCGACCGCGTCGGGCAGCTGACCAGCGTGTCGCGCCGCGACCATCGGCCGTTCGCGCTGATGTTCATGGATCTGGACCAGTTCAAGAACATCAACGACACCCTCGGCCACAGCGTCGGCGACGCGCTGCTGGGCGAAGTGGCACGCCGCCTGCAGGGCACGCTGCGCGAGGTCGACACGGTCGCCCGCCTGGGCGGCGACGAGTTCGCGGTGCTGCTGCCGGGCGCCGACGCGGCCGGCGCCGAGCTGGTGGCCTCCAAGCTGCTGGAACGCCTGGCCGAGCCGTGCATGGTGCAGGGCCACGAGCTGAGCATGACGATGTCGATCGGCATCGCCTGCTACCCGTCCGACGGCGACGACTACGAGATCCTGTCGCGCAACGCGGACACCGCGATGTACCGCGCCAAGCACGAGGGCAAGGCGACATGGCGCTTCTTCGCCGCCGGCATGCAGCAGCGCTCGGCGCGCCAGCTGCAGCTGGAGTCCGCGCTGCGCCGCGCGCTCGAGCGGGGCGAGCTGCTGCTGCACTACCAGCCGCAGCTGGACGCCGATGGCGAGCAGCTGGTGGGCGTCGAGGCGCTGCTGCGCTGGAAGCACCCGGAGTTCGGCTTCGTCTCGCCCGCCGAGTTCATCCCGCTGGCCGAGACCAGCGGCCAGATCGTGGCGATCGGCGAATGGGTGCTGCGCACCGCGGTCGCCCAGCTCAAGGCCTGGATGGACGCCGGCGTGCCGCCGATGGCGGTGGCCGTCAACCTGTCGGCCGTCCAGTTCCGCCACGCGGGCCTGCCCGACGCCGTGGCGCGCGCGCTCAGCGACGCCGGCCTGCCGGCGCGCTACCTGTAGCTGGAACTGACCGAAAGCGTGACGGCCAACCCGTCCGCCGCCATCGCGATGATGGATGCCCTGCACGCACTCGGCGTGCGCCTGTCGCTGGACGACTTCGGCACCGGCTACTCGTCGCTGAGCTACCTCAAGCGCTTCCCGCTGCACACGCTCAAGATCGACCAGTCCTTCGTGCGCGACATCGACACCGATCCGGACGACCGCGCCATCGTGCAGGCCATCATCCAGATGGCGCGTGCGCTCGACCTCAAGACCATCGCCGAGGGCGTGGAGACGGACGCCCAGCACCAGTTCCTGCGCCGCGAGGGCTGCGACATGATGCAGGGCTACCGCTTCTGCCGTCCGATGGACGCCGCCGCGCTCGAGATGTGGATCGCCGGCCGCGAGGCGGCGTCGACGGCCAACGTCGTGCCGATGCTCGCGGCATGAGCACCCGCGATCCGGCATTAACATAGCGCGATGTCAGTACCCCGCGCGTCCCGCACCTGGCTGCCCTCGAGGCGGCGGCGCTTCATGGCACGCGTGCACCACTGCGGTCCCCCGCCGGCCCTGGTTCAGTCCTTCACTGCAACCGTTGCCAGGATCGCCACATGCTTGCCCACCATCGCTTCAGACCGCGCCTGCTCGACTCGCTGCGCGGCTATCGACGCACGGATTTCCTCGCCGACCTCGGCGCCGGCCTGACCGTCGGCGTCGTCGCCCTGCCGCTGGCCATGGCCTTCGCCATCGCCTCCGGCGTCAAGCCCGAACAGGGCCTGTTCACCGCCATCATCGCGGGCCTGCTGATCTCCGGGCTGGGCGGCTCCAGCGTCCAGATCGGCGGCCCCGCAGGCGCGTTCATCGTCGTCGTCTACGGCATCGTGCAGCGCTTCGGCGTGCCCAACCTGCTGGTGGCCACGATGATGGCCGGCGTGCTGCTGCTCGCGATGGGCTGGCTGCGCGTGGGCGCGCTGGTGCGACAGATGCCCGTGTCCATCATCGCCGGCTTCACCAACGGCATCGCCGTGCTGATCGCGCTGTCGCAGCTCAAGGACTTCCTCGGGCTGCCGATCGCATCGATGCCGGCCGGCTTCTTCGCGCAGATCGCCACGGTGGCCCGCGAGGCGCCGCATGCCAACATGCAGGCGCTGCTGCTGGGCGCCGGGTGCCTCGCGGGCCTGCTGTTCTGGTCGGGCCTGGCCGCGCAGAAGAACCTGCCCGGGCAAGAGCGCAGCGCCGGCCGCTGGCTCAGGTTCGCCGCGCGCGTTCCGGGCCCCATCGTCGCGCTGGTCACGCTCACCGCGCTGGCCGGCGCGCTCGACCTGCGCGTCGAGACCATCGGCAGCCGCTTCGGCGGCATCCCGCGATCGCTGCCGGCGCTCCAGGCTCCGGACCTGTCATGGGGCAGCGTGCAGCAGTTGTTCGTTCCGGCATTGACCATCGCGCTGCTGGGGGCCATCGAGTCGCTGCTGTGCGCACGCGTGGCCGACGGCGTCGCCCAGGTGCGGCGCCACGAGCCCAACCAGGAACTGATGGCCCAGGGCATCGCCAACCTCGTCGCGCCGCTGTTCGGCGGCATTCCCGCGACCGGGACGATCGCGCGCACGCTGACCAGCGTCCGAGCAGGCGCCCGCACCCCGATAGCCGGCATCCTGCACGCGGTCACGCTGCTGCTGGTGATGCTGGCGGCCGCGCCGCTGGCCTCGCGCGTTCCGCTGGCGGCGCTGTCGGGCATCCTGCTGTACATCGCATGGAACATGC
>Ga0207689_10004896_pt1 | contig 12077 bp, 10 predicted proteins | sample KBSMisM52_FD_184312 | JGI IMG/M metagenome (GOLD analysis project Ga0207689, IMG submission 184312) | Miscanthus rhizosphere microbial communities from Kellogg Biological Station, Michigan, USA - KBS Miscanthus M5-2 (SPAdes) (version 2) | ecosystem: Host-associated > Plants > Roots >... | reverse complement strand
CTCACCATTCACCACTCACTCATTAACTCCACAATTCAGATATCTGCTTGGCGCAATCCTCCAAAAATTTTACATCTTTCTCACTGAAGGCATTTACCTTTTCACCTTCCACATCGATTGTTCCAACTATTTGTTTACCGTTTTTATCAAAAACCGGCACAACTATTTCCGATTTTGTGTTCGTGAATGTCAGTAAATAGTCCTCGTCTTTATCAATATCATTTACAATAACCGTCTTACCCTGCATCACCGCTCTTCCATTCAGGCCTTTATCCTTAGGGAATGATGGAATAAGAGGCTCCGCTCGCCCTGCGCATGAAATGATTTTTATTTCATTTTCCTTTACATCGTAGATACCTGCCCAGGGATATCCTTTCGACAAGCGAATTTTATCGGCAATCAATCTCGCTTTCTCATCGCGGGAATTATTCGATCTGAGTATCTCAGTAAATGATGCTTCCATATTACATACTGAAAATTTTATCGTTTTCGCTTAAATATTCGTTTTCTATCACTTCTTCATGGGGTTGACGGTCTTCAAATTCTTTCAGCTTCTCGTGAAAACCATGGCTCGATTTGATAATGGCAACCCTTGCGCTCCTGACAAATTCGATCAATCCGTAAGGCTCCAGCGCCTTTATCAGTGCGTCTATTTCTTCGCGGTGACCGCTTGTCTCAAAAACAATATAATCCGTGCGGATCGCAACAGCCCTGGCGCCGTATTCCCGTAATAATCGTTCAACTTTTACTTTTTCAGCGATCACATCCGTGGGCACCTTATACATCGCCAGTTCCTGCCATACAATTTCTTCATTCGTGTTATAATAAGCCTTCAATACCTCGACTTGTTTTTCGATCTGGCGACAAAGCTTTCGCACGACATCCTCCGTCTCATTAATGACAATCGTAAAGCGGTGAACGCTGTCTATTTCGGAAGGAGAAGTATTCAAACTTTCAATATTGATCTTCCTTCTCGAAAAGATAATAGCGATCCGATTGAGCAGACCAATCTGGTTCTCCGTGTAAACCGTTATCGTATATTCCTGCTTATTCATTGTTTTCCAATTTAATCTTAGTTACAATAATGATCCCTGTGGACCAGTTTAATTTTGTAAGTAGTATGTCATTTCTTCTCTGCAGCTCCGTTATGAACCCTTCAACTTTTTCCGGGTGTCCCTCTGGCCAATTGGGTTGTGGTAACATGTCATCAATAATATAGAATCCGCCCTCCTTAACCAGTCCTATCGTTTCCTCAAACAGTTCATATTTTCCCGGCATCGCATCTGCAAAAATCAGGTCAAACTTCTCTCCCAAATAGTTTTGTATCCATTCATATCCATCAGCCAATACAAACTCGACCCTCGTATCTCGTAATGCTTTTCGGGCAATATCGAGAAGCAGCCTGTTATTCTCTATCGTGATCAACTTCGCTCTATTATCCATGCCATCAATGATCCACGAGGTAGCTAACCCAGTCCCAGTCCCTAATTCCAGTATTCGTCCGGATGGCTTTGAAGCGACCAAAGTTTTGAGCAGACTCCCGGTTTGCATATCAGAGGCCATGTTGAATTCCATTGCTCTTGTCGCTTCCGCAATACTTTCATATTGCATCGGTATATCTGGAAAAATACTGTCTGTCATCTTAAATTTTATTTCAGTCTTATTTCTGCTACACTGCAACCCTGGGGTACCATTGGAAAAACATTATTTTCCTTTCCAACCATTACCTCTAATAAATATGAACCTTTATGACCAATCATTTCTTCTAACGCTTTTTGCAACTCATTTCTTTTTGAAACACTCCTGCCCTCAATATGATATCCCCTGGCTACCTGTACAAAATCAGGACTGGTAATGTCAACGAAAGAATATCTTTTTTCATGGAAGAGCTGCTGCCATTGCCGAACCATTCCAAGAAAATTATTATTCAGTATAATGATCTTAATATCTATTCCACTTTGCATCACTGTTCCTAATTCCTGGATGGTCATTTGAAAACCACCGTCTCCGATAATTGCAATAACTGTTCTGTTTGGTGCGCCAAATTTTGCACCAATAGCCGCTGGCAAGGCAAAACCCATCGTACCCAGACCACCGGACGTAATGTTGCTTTTTGTCTGATTAAATTTTGCATAACGGCAGGCCACCATTTGATGCTGACCCACATCAGTCACGATCACCGCATCTCCACCGGTGAGATCATTCAATATTTTGATCACTTCACCCATCGTGAGCATTTCACTTGTTGGATTTAATTCAGGAACAATACACACTTCTTGCTCCTCTTTCATATAATCCCGGAAGCGTTGTATCCAATCCGGATAAGTCTTTTGCTCCAGCAATTCGGTAAGAAGTGGCAGAGTTTCTTTACAATCACCCCAGACAGGCACAGCTGATTTCACATTTTTATCTATTTCCGCAGGGTCAATATCAAGATGAATTACCTTGGCTTGTTTTGCATATTTGTCCAAACGACCCGTTACACGATCATCGAACCGCATACCTACTGCGATCAATACATCGCAATCATTTGTCAAAACATTCGGCCCATAGTTTCCGTGCATTCCGAGCATACCTACAGCCAGCGGATGATCAGTCGGAATAGCACTCATTCCTAAAATGGTCCATGCTGCTGGCAACCCACCTTTTTCAATAAAGTCCTTGAATTCCTTTTCTGCCTTGCCGAGGATTACGCCTTGCCCGAAGATCACAAAAGGCTTTTTCGCCGCATTGATCAGTTTAGCAGCTTCCTCAATAAATTTTTTACGTACAATCGGTTTGGGGCGATAGCTTCTGATATGATCTGTCTTCTGATATCCGTTAAAGTCTATCTTTTGTAACTGTGCATTTTTGGTGATGTCGATCACAACCGGGCCGGGCCTTCCACTTTTTGCAATATAAAATGCTTTCGCTAATACCGAAGGAATTTCCGTTGCATCTGTCACCTGGTAGTTCCATTTGGTTACAGGCGTTGTGATGTTAATGACATCAGTTTCCTGGAAAGCATCGGTTCCCAACAGGTGCGCATACACCTGGCCAGTAATACAAACAACGGGTGTACTATCGATCATTGCGTCGGCTAAACCAGTGACGAGATTGGTTGCACCGGGGCCACTGGTTGCAAATACCACTCCCACTTTCCCTGAAGTTCTTGCGTAACCTTGTGCCGCATGAATAGCGCCCTGTTCGTGTCGAACAAGAATATGCTTCAAACTATCAACATAATCATATAAAGCATCATAGATTGGCATGATAGCACCACCGGGATAGCCAAAAATGGTATCCACTTTCTCAGCTTGCAACGCTTTCATCACTGCTTCACTACCTGAGATGTTAACCACCTCCGCCTCCTGAACGGGGGACTTAGTAACTTTTTCTTGCTTAGTAACTTTTTCTTGCTTTGAAGACGTTTTTACCGTTCGAAGTGTTTCCATTTTTTTTGATTGAGTCATCAATAAATTAATTACTGTTTTAACCTAAGTTCCCCTTCAGGGGACAGGGTTCCTACTCATCTGTCACACATCCTTCTGCTGCTGTTTTAACCTGTTTTGCATATTTATACAGAATTCCATTTTTTGCTTTTAATTCCGGCTGCTTCCAGTTCTTTTTTCTTTTCGCAATTTCTTCCTCGGGAACTTGTAAGGTGATCGTATTTTTTGTTGCGTCAATCTCTATGATATCATCATCCTTTACAAGGGCAATTAGTCCTCCTTCGTGGGCTTCGGGGGTAATATGACCTACAACGAATCCGTGTGTACCTCCGCTGAATCTGCCATCAGTAATGAGCGCAACAGATTTACCCAAACCCGCACCGATAATGGCTCCGGTTGGTTTAAGCATCTCAGGCATTCCAGGAGCGCCTTTTGGACCAATGTTTTTTATCACTACTACATCGCCTGCATGCACACGACCCGATTGAATTCCTTTTATAAGGTCGTGTTCGCCATCGAACACCCGGGCTGTACCTTCAAATCGCTCTCCTTCTTTGCCAGAAATTTTTGCCACGCTCCCACCTTCAGCAAGATTACCGTATAGTATTTGCAAATGCCCTGTCGTTTTTATCGGTGTTTCGAGAGGCATGATTATTTTTTGTTTGTCGAAATCAAGTTCGGGCGCATCTTTCAGGTTTTCTGCCACAGTTTTGCCGGTTACTGTTAAGCAATCGCCATGCAAAAGGCCTTTACCCAACAAGTATTTCATTACAGCCGGTACTCCGCCATGCTCATGAAGATCCTGCATCAAATACTTTCCACTGGGTTTGAAATCAGCAAGCACAGGAACGTTGTCGCTGATCGTTTGAAAATCGTCCTGCGTCAAAGGAACTCCAACGCTTCTTGCCATAGCAATCAAATGCAATACGGCATTCGTACTACCGCCCAGCACCATGATCACTGTAATTGCATTTTCAAATGCTTTACGTGTCATGATGTCTCTCGGCTTAATGTCCTCTTCGAGCAACAATTTTATGGCAGCGCCCATAGCAGCGCACTCCTTCTGTTTGTCGTTACTCAATGCAGGATTCGATGAGGAGTTCGGCAAACTCATGCCCAGCGCTTCAATGGCTGAAGCCATGGTATTGGCCGTATACATGCCACCACATGCACCGGCACCAGGGCAGGCATGCTGGATAATAGCTTTAAAATCTGCCTCACTTAAATTACCTGCTATCTTCTTTCCGAGCGCTTCAAATGCGCTCACAATATTTAAATCTTCATCTTTATAATGACCAGGCGCAATGGTACCACCATACAACATGATCGAAGGACGATTTAATCTTCCCATCGCCATAATAGTACCCGGCATATTTTTATCGCACCCGGGAATACAAACCAGCGCATCGTAATATTGTGCGCCCGCATTCGTTTCGATGCTGTCTGCGATTACATCACGACTAACCAGGCTATACCTCATCCCGTCTGTTCCCATGCTTATCCCATCACTTACACCAATTGTATGAAACCGTAATCCTATCAGGTCGTCTGTAGCATTGACACTGTCCCTTACAGATGTTGCGAGGTCATTCAAATGCATATTACAGGGATTACCATCCCACCCCATGCTTGCAATACCTACCTGGGCTTTCGCAAAATCTTCCTCTTTAAACCCGATCGCATAATACATCGCCTGCGCGGCCGGTTGTGTTGGATCCTGTGTTAGTGTCTTTGAATATTTGTTTAATTCTTTCATTGTTTATGTTCTCTGGTCGAATGAATAATGGGTAATTGGTAATGAATACTCGTTATTCATTATTCATCATTCATTACTGATTTAAATCTTCGCATTGGTGCTAAATCCACCTTCAAAAAGAAACCCGCCTTTTTGGAGGCGGGTCTATATTTTTTTGTTTTTAGTTGTACTTAAACACCACCTCCGTTTATAGAAGATATAATAATGACGACCACAATAATAATCGTGTTTATTATGGTATTGACATTATTTGCTCTTCTATTCATGAAGGATGTATGTTTTGTAAATATACACCCGCGACTTTAAAAAAAGAACTTTTTATCACAGATTGCGCGGATTTTTTCAGCGAAACCTATTAACCCCTCAATCCGCGATTATATGATCGTTGACTTTCTCAACTCAATATTCTCCTTCTTCACTAATTCAGGAATTTTACCATTCACATAATCAGTGATCAGCTCACCGATCGTAGAGGTAAAGTAAAAATTCACTGGGTCAAGGTCCTTTGTCACAAAACTGTTTGACAATGTCCAGCTCACTGCCTCGCGAACAAGCCCCGCCTCTTTTATCATCCCAAGATATTCAAGCATCATGGCTGCCGATAAAATGGAACCGATGGGGTTTGCAATATCTTTTCCTGCAGCTTGCGGATACGACCCATGAATGGGCTCAAATAACACGGTTCCGGTACCCACGGAAGCAGAAGGCAGTAATCCCAGTGAGCCACTTAATACACTCGCCTCATCACTAATGATATCCCCAAACATGTTCTCAGTGAGTATGACATCAAATTGTTTTGGATTCAAAATAATCTGCATGGCAGCATTGTCGACAAACATGTAATCCACCTTTACATCCGGGTATTGTTTGGCAACTTCCTGGACCGTCTTTCTCCAAAGTCGGGATGTTTCCAGCACATTGGCTTTGTCAACCAAGGTCAATTTTTTTCTTCGTTCAGGTTTTTGCGCAGAATGAAAAGCAAGATTTGTCACTCTTTCGATCTCTGCTTTTGTGTAAACGCATTCATCGATAGCACTCGCACCGTCCGCACTTAATTCCTTTTTACCAAAATAGATCCCACCGGTCAATTCCCGGAAAATAATGAAATCAACATCTTCAAGGTTTTTGTTCTTTAGTGGTGATAAATGGTGCAAAGAAGGGTACGTGGTCACGGGACGAATGTTGGCAAACAATTGCAGAGACTTCCTCAATTTAAGCAGCCCTTGCTCCGGTCTTACTTTCGCAGTCGGGTCATTATCATACTTAGGATGACCGATTGCGCCGAAAAGGATCGCATCACTGTTTAAACAGGCTTCAATGGTTTCATCAGGCAAAGGATTCCCGGTTTTATCGATCGCATCAGCTCCCATCAGGCAATATTTATACTCAAACTCATGATGAAATTTTTCCGCAATCGCATTGAGTATCTTTAAAGATTGCCTTGTGACTTCAGGACCGATGCCATCGCCTTCTATAATGACTATGTTCTTTATCATAATCTATACTGCTATCGCAGTTGATCTTTTTATGTTGAATGAATATTTTTTTTCACTACCGTTTTCCAGCATCATCACTTTATCAACGCAACCGGGGATCTCGTTTTCATAATGGCTCACATAAATCAATGTTTTATTCAATCGCTCACACAGGTCATCGATCAATTTAACAAATTCACTTACCTGTTGCTCATCCAAACCCTGGCATGGCTCATCGAGGACCAGCAACGGCGGGTTTTTTACGAGTGCCCGGGCGAGCAAAGTCAACCGTTGTTCACTGGTGGAAAGTGTGAACAAAGGTTCCTGCGCTTTCAAGTTGAGGTTTAAAAAAGAAAGCCATCGTTCAACTATGAGACTTTCCTCTTGATGAAGCGCTTTATAAACTCCCACTGTATCAAAAAAACCTGAAGCAACCGTTTGGTAAACCGAAATGGATTTATCGTAGTACCAATGCAATTCAGGAGAAACAAAACCTATTTTTCTTTTAATATCCCAAATGCTTTCGCCGCTGCCGCGCCTTCTGTCAAACAAAAAGATCTCATTTGCATAAGCCTGTGGATGATCGCCAGTGATCAAACCTATCAAAGTTGACTTACCGGATCCATTGGCCCCTTTCAGCAACCATCTTTCACCACGGTTGACTTGCCAGTTGATGTTCGAGAAGATCTTTTTGTCACCATAGGCAACAGAGACATTTTCAAATTTTATGGCCACGTCGAATTCAACAGAGTCATGCTGAAAAGGAATGTCGCCATTGAATCTGCCTGTCTGAAAGCTATTGGTTGACCCGCTTTCAAATTCTTTCAGAGTACTAAAAATCTTTAAGGTTCCTTTGTCAAGTTCGGCAACATGTGTTATTGCAGAGGGTATATCCTCGACATCTGCGATTAAGATGATCGTTGATTTCTTTGACCTACGTTCAATCAATTCCTTTACAACCTCCCTGCTATTAACATCGAGACCGGTAAAAGGTGAATCAAAGATGAAAACATCAGCATCCTGCAAAAATGCTTTTACCAATTGGAAGCGTTTGTGCTCCCCACTTGAAAGGTGCAACAAAGAATCGTTCCTCCTGTGAAGGAGTTGCAGTTGTGTCAACAATTCTTTAATCACGTTTTCATCTGGAGTTACTGTTAACAACTCCTCCATAACGGTCATCGCATCATCGCTATCAAAACTGTTGTAGCGTTGTTGATAATAAAAATCGTTTGTATTGGAAAGGGTTTTGAAGAAATAATGTTGTTCAACGAAAATTACTTTTGGCTGATCGTTGTTAAATCGAATGGACCCTTTGCAAAACATCTTGCCTGCAATTGCTTTCGCCAACGTTGTTTTGCCGCTGCCTGAGTTTCCTGTGACCAGCAAATGCTCTCCTTCATTCAGGTCGAATGAAATGTCATCCAGTAACAGGCCATTTGGCCTGCTAACACTGATATTTTTCGCTATGACCTTAGTTTGCGGCATCGTTTTAATCTTGTTGCAACTCGAATTGCTCTATATCGGTTTTTATACTTAATAAATAATCGATATCGTCGTACCCGTTTAGTAAACAGGTCTTTTTGTAATTGTTGATCTCAAAGGTTTCGTTCTCATTTGTCGAAAGGATCGTTATCGTTTGCTTCTCAAGATTTACCTCAACTTCTGTTTTAGGATTTCTTAAAACAGCATCAAATATCTTTTGCAGAAAATTTTCGGTAACCTGCACCGGCAACAAGAAATTATTCAGAGCATTACTCTTAAAAATATCGGCAAAAAAGCTGCTGACCACCACATCAAACCCTGCATCTTTGATAGCCCATGCTGCGTGCTCTCTCGAAGAGCCACAACCGAAATTTTTTGCAGCCGCCAAAATTTTTCCTGAATAAGTGGGGTTGTTCAATACAAAATCTTTTTTAGGTTGGGCCTCGTCATCATTATTGTATCTCCAGTCACGAAAAAGATTCTTTCCAAATCCCTCCCTGCTTGTTGCCTTAAGAAAACGGGCAGGTATGATTTGGTCTGTATCTACGTTTTCTATGTCCAATGGAACCACGGTCGATTTTATCTTATTTATCTCTTTCCCCATTGTTAATCATTAATTGTTAATTATAACGCACTACTGATTGCTCACCATTCACTATTCTTTTATCGCTTTAATTCTCAATCGCACATAGTCCGCATTCCACTCTCCATCCTGGTAATTTGTGTTTCTTAATCTTTGGATGGCATTTGCGGTAATTCTTTCTTTCAACTCATTCGAAACGTTTTTAAAGAAAAATCCGCAAAACTGCATGATCCACAGTTTCATTCCATCCTCTCCTTCGAGTTTGGTTGGCCTTTTAAAATACATGACATCGGAAACCGAGAAACCAACTTCCTCAAGCAACTCGCACTGTTCGGCTACAGAAGGGAAATAGTTTGACTCGTTGGGTATTTCATCTGATAATCCTTCTTCCATCATTGCACATTTTATAGCACTATGAATGTTCTCAATATTATGCTTGCCACCCATCTCAAAGACAAATCTTCCCTGTTGCTTTAACACATCACAGATACATTGCAGCGCTTCCTTTTGTTTCGATATCCAATGAAGGGCTGCATTGGAAAATGCTGCATCAAACTTTTCTTCAAAAGAAAAATTACATGCATCCTTGACAAAGAACTTTATGTCGTCGTAATTTTCTTTCGCCTTTTTGATCATCTCTGGCGAAGCATCAATTCCTGTAACCGCTGCTCCGGCGTGACGTATTATATCTGCCAGTTGTCCCGTCCCGCAACCAACGTCAAGGATCCTTTCGCCTACCTGCGGATCCAACCATTCTATGACATTTTCACCGAACTTGTAAACAAAGTTGTGCTGCAGATTGTACAGTTCAGTGTTCCATTTTACTTCAGTCATAAGCGCTCAATTTTTCAACAGTTCTCTCACGTCGGTTACCTCACCTGTTATGGCTGCGGCGGCAGCCGTCAGGGGGCTAGCTAAAAATGTTCTTGCGTTAGGTCCTTGTCTTCCTTCAAAATTTCTATTGCTTGTGCTGATGCAATACTTTCCAGCTGGAATTTTGTCTTCATTCATGCCAAGGCATGCCGAACATCCTGGTTGACGCAGTTGAAACCCGGCTTCTTCGAAAATTTTATCAATGCCTTCTTCTATCGCTTGCTTTTCTACTTGTTTGCTTCCCGGAACGATCCATACCTGTACATCACTGGCTTTCTTTTTTCCTTTTACAAATCCTGCCACCATTCTTAGATCTTCAATCCTTGAGTTGGTGCAACTACCAATGAAAACATAGTCCACCTTTCTGCCCTTCATGGTTACACCGGGCAGAAGGCCCATATAGTTGATCGATTTTTCGAATGAGGCCTTTTCTTTTTCATCAATTTCACTTAACTCAGGAACATGGCCTGTAACTCCCACTCCCATTCCGGGATTTGTACCATAGGTGATCATGGGTTCAATATCAGCGGCACTGACAAAAATTTCTTTGTCGAACTGCGCATCGCCGTCAGAATACAATTCCTTCCAGTCAGCAAGCTTCCGATCCCACTCGCTGCCCTGGGGTGCAAACCTTCTTCCTTTTATATATTTGAATGTGGTTTCGTCTGGTGCGATCATTCCTCCTCTTGCGCCCATTTCAATGCTCATATTGCAAATGGTCATTCTTGCTTCCATGGAAAGCGATCGAATAGCGGAACCAGCATATTCAACAAAATAGCCGGTAGCTCCGCTCGCGGATATCTGTGAAATGATATAAAGAATAATGTCCTTGCTCACCACTCCTTTTTGTAACTCACCCTCTACATTGATGCGCATCAATTTCGGTTTCGTCTGCATCAAACATTGTGTTGCCAGCACCATTTCTACTTCACTGGTGCCAATGCCAAATGCAATGGCACCAAAAGCCCCGTGCGTTGATGTATGACTGTCCCCGCAGACTATGGTAATACCTGGCTGCGTAATGCCCAACTCCGGTCCAATCACATGAACAATGCCCTGGAAAGGATGACCAAGGCCGTATAACTCAATGTCATGTTCGGCGCAATTTTGCTTCAATGCCTCAACCTGTCTGCGACTCAATTCTTCTTTGATGGGTAAATGCTGGTTAAGCGTTGGGACGTTGTGATCAGCTGTTGCAATAGTTTGATGCGGGCGAAAAACTTTGATGCCCCGTTTGTTCAATCCTGTAAACGCCTGCGGACTGGTTACTTCATGGATAAAATGTTTGTCAATGTATAATACAGAGGGGCCGCCCGCAATTTGTTTGATCACGTGCTTTTCCCAGATCTTATCGAATAGAGTTTTGGACATTTATTTCTATTTCTGAAAATATTTTATTATCTATTTCTCGCTAACCTGCCTTCCTGTAGGCAGGGGCGCTAAGCTTCGCAAAGGCGCAGTTGCAGCGTCTTTTGTACTTTCTTTGCGGCTTTGCGTAGCCTTTTGTCGAATAAAGAACTAAACGTACAAGAGTGCGACGCAACAGCGGTTCAATGGAAAACCTGCTGCTCGTTACAAAATCTAGGCAACCTCTACCACATGCCTTTCGGCTAATTCATGCAAATCCGCATCTTCCACTTCTTTTTTTCGGTCGGCAACTTTCAAAAATTCAACATACAGTGCATCGATGTCGTTCCGATTATAATTGTATCCCAATTTTAAAAAGCGATGAGCCAAAGCGCTGCGACCACTGCGTGCTGTAAGTACGATCTTTGAACCATCGGCTCCGACTTCTTCGGGATTGATGATCTCGTAGTTGATCGCATTTTTTAAAAATCCATCCTGGTGAATACCGGAAGAATGCGCGAAGGCATTGCTGCCAACGATTGCTTTGTTTGGCTGTACAGGCATCCGCATAGTTTCCGAAACCAACCGGCTGATTGGGTTCAGTTTTTGCGTTTTGATATCTGTATAATATCCCAGGTTGTGATGTTGTTTGATAATCATCACCACTTCTTCGAGTGAAGTATTACCCGCTCTTTCGCCAAGCCCGTTAATTGTACATTCAATCTGCCTTGCCCCGCTAATCACACCAGAGATAGAATTGGCAGTAGCCAGGCCGAGATCATTATGACAATGGCAAGAGATGACTGCCTTGTCAATATTCGGTACGTGATTAATTAGCCATGCGATCTTTTCACCGTATTGATATGGGAGACAATAACCTGTTGTATCGGGAATATTGACTGTTGTTGCTCCTGCTGCGATGACGGATTCGATCACGGTAGCGAGATAATCGTTGTCCGTACGACCTGCGTCCTCCGCATAGAATTCAACATTATCTGTAAAATTCCTCGCCCATTTCACACATTGAATTGCACGCGCTAATATTTCTTCCCGGGTCGAGTTGAATTTTGTTTTGATATGATGATCCGATGTGCCAATGCCCGTATGGATTCTCGGTTTGACTGCATATT